>Ga0208645_1001101_pt1 | contig 24886 bp, 26 predicted proteins | sample VirMetDEL_Sep_01_FD_184519 | JGI IMG/M metagenome (GOLD analysis project Ga0208645, IMG submission 184519) | Aqueous microbial communities from the Delaware River and Bay under freshwater to marine salinity gradient to study organic matter... | ecosystem: Environmental > Aquatic > Marine >... | reverse complement strand
CGATCGAGCGCCACGGCAAGAAGAAGTCGCCGTACTCCATGGACGCCAACCTGCTGCACATCTCCTATGAAGGCGGCGTGCTGGAAGACACCTGGACCGAGCACGAAGAAGACATGTGGAAGTGGACTGTCTCCCCTGAGGCAGCACCGGACGCACCGACTTATATCGAACTGAGCTACAAGGCCGGTGACATTGTCGCCATCGACGGCAAGGCCATGACCCCGGCTCAGGTGCTGGCCGAACTGAACTGCATCGGCGGCGAGAACGGCATCGGCCGTCTGGATATCGTCGAGAACCGTTTCGTCGGCATGAAGTCCCGTGGCTGCTACGAGACCCCCGGCGGCACCATCATGCTCAAGGCCCACCGCGCCATCGAGTCGATCACCCTGGACCGCGAAGTGGCTCACCTGAAAGACGAGCTGATGCCGAAATACGCCAGCCTGATCTACAACGGTTTCTGGTGGAGCCCGGAGCGTCTGATGCTGCAACAGATGATCGACGCCTCGCAGGCCAACGTGAACGGTGTGGTGCGCCTGAAGCTCTACAAGGGCAACGTCATCGTCACCGGCCGCAAGTCCGACGATTCGCTGTTCGACGCCAACATCGCGACCTTCGAGGAAGATGGCGGCGCCTACAATCAGCAGGACGCGGCGGGCTTCATCAAGCTCAACGCCCTGCGCATGCGCATCGCCGCTGGCAAGGGCCGCAAGCTGGTCTAAGCTGAGCGACCTGCGCCACAAGAGCCCCGGCCATGTGCCGGGGTTCTGCTTTCTAGAGGAGTGAAACCTGATGAGGCTACTGCACACCATGCTGCGCGTCGGCGATCTGGACACGTCCATCGCCTTCTACACCGAAGTGCTGGGCATGACCCTGCTGCGCCGCAAGGATTACCCGGACGGCCAGTTCACCCTGGCATTCGTCGGCTATGGCGACGAGGCGCACAACAGCGTGATCGAGTTGACCCACAACTGGGGCGTCAATGACTACGAACTCGGTACCGGCTACGGGCATATCGCGCTGGAAGTCGAGGATGTCTACAAGGCCTGCGAGGACATCCGTGGCCGTGGCGGCAAGATCACCCGCGAGCCCGGCCCAATGAAGCATGGCACCAGCATCCTGGCCTTCGTCGAGGACCCGGACGGCTACAAGATCGAGTTGCTCTCGCCCTCTCGCCGTGACTGAACGAGAGACACGAAAAGCCCCGCATCGGCGGGGCTTTTTCTTGCAGCGTCCAACTTCAGATATCGAAGTCGTATTCAGCCAATTGCTTATGCAGGCGACGTTCTTCGAGGAAGTTGTCGATGATGCGGCGCTTGGTCAGGTTGGTCTTGGCAACTTCCACCGCAGGCTCGGCATCGTCTGCATCGTCCGCGACAAAGTCTTCGTCCAGCTCGAGGTCTTCTTTGTCAGTGCTCATCTATTCCACTCCAGGCCAGTTACTGGGGCCATTTGCGCACCTTATAGCGGCAAAAATTGAGCGGGTAAAAAAGATTTTTTCAATCAGGAGATCGTCGAATTCTATAGACGATCAATCGTCGGAAGTCTTGGCCTTGTACTCGCACAGGTCTTCGATGCGGCAGGCGCCGCAGCGGGGTTTGCGCGCGGTGCAGACGTAGCGTCCGTGCAGGATCAGCCAGTGGTGGGCGTCGAGCAGATAATCCCTGGGCACGAACTTGAGCAGCTTCTTCTCCACCTCGACCACATTCTTGCCCGGAGCGATGCCGGTGCGGTTGCTGACGCGGAAGATGTGCGTGTCCACGGCCATGGCCAACTGGCGGAAGGCGGTGTTGAGCACCACGTTGGCGGTCTTGCGGCCGACACCGGGCAGGGCTTCGAGATCCTCGCGGTTGTCCGGCACCTGACTGCCGTGCTTCTCGATGAGGAGGCGGCAGGCTTCGATGACGTTCTTCGCCTTGCTGTTGTACAGGCCGATAGTCTTGATGTACTCGGAAAGTCCCTCGACGCCGAGGGCGTAGATGGCTTCGGGCGTATTGGCTACCGGAAACAGCTTGGCTGTGGCCTTGTTGACGCTGACGTCGGTGGCCTGAGCCGATAGCGTCACCGCTACCAGCAGCTCGAAGGGCGTGCTGTAGGCCAGCTCGGTCTTCGGCTCGGGATTGTCTTCGTGCAGGCGGCGGAAGATTTCCAGGCGTTTGGCGGCGTTCATTCGATCACTCCGGTGACGCGAACGCGACGGCTTTGCGCAGGCAGCTCAGGCGCAGCCGCCTGGGCCCGTTCGGCGGCGATCTGGTCGATGCGGTTCTTGCCGGCGATCAGCAGGCCGAGGACGATGAAGGCGCCCGGCGGCAGGATGGCCAGCAGGAAGCCGCGGTAGTCCTGCACAAGCGTGAGTTTCCAGTCGGCGGCCATGGGGCCGAACAGCAGATGCATGTTGGCGAACAGCGCGCCGGTGCCGAGCAGTTCGCGAATGGCGCCGATCAGTACCAGCACCGTGCCGAAGCCCAGGCCCATCATCAGGCCGTCATAGGCGGCGCGGGCCGGGTCGTGCTTGGCGGCGAAGCCGTCGGCGCGGCCGAGGATCACGCAGTTGGTGGTGATCAGCGGGATGAAGATGCCGAGGATCTGGTACAGCTCGTAGGTGTAGGCCTGCATCAGCAGTTCGATGCAGGTGGTCAGCGCGGCGATGATCATGACGAAGGCCGGCAGGCGCACGGCGGTGTTGACCACGCCGCGCACCAGCGACACGGCGGTGTTGGAGCAGATCAGCACCACGGCGCTGGCCAGGGCCAGGCCCAGGGCATTGACTGTGGAGTTGCTCACCCCCAGCAGCGGGCAGAGGCCGAGCAGTTGCACCAGCGCCGGGTTGTTCTTCCACAGGCCGTTGAGGCTGATTTCGCGGTAGCTGGTCATTGCTCGTCCTCTACCAGGCCCAGCAACTGGGCGCGGTGCGTGTCGAAGTAGCGCAGGGCGCCGTGCACGGCCTTGACCACCGCGCGTGGGGTGATGGTGGCACCGGCGAACTGGTCGAAGTCGCCGCGATCCTTCTTCACTGCCCAGCCTTCCTCGGCGGGATCGCTCAGGGATTTACCGGCGAAGCCGAGTATCCAGTCGCTCTTGGCCAGCTCGATTTTGTCGCCCAGGCCTGGGGTTTCCTTGTGACTGAGCACGCGCACGCCGGCCAGGCGACCGTCGGCGTAGATGCCCACCAGCAGATGAATGGCGCCACTGTAGCCGTCCGGCGCGGTCACCGGCAGGATCAGCGCGCTGGGCTGGCCGGCCTTGAGCGCCAGGTAGGCCAGCTGTGGGCTGCGGTGGCCCAACTCGGGGGCGTTGAGTTCGATGCGGTTGTCCAGCAGGTGATTGTCGTAGCTGCCGGCCGGCAGGATTTCGGCCAGGGCGCGTACCTGCGCTTCGCGTTCGGCGGCGGCGATACGCTCGGCCGTACCCTGCTGCAGCAGGGCGACGCTGCCGACCGTGCCGATGGCGAACAGGCCGAGCACCAGGGCATTTTTCAGCATCGAGCGGCTGATTTCCGGCAGCATGCTCATTCTCCCAGCTTGAAGCCGCTATTGGGCTTGCGGTGGCCGTAGCTGCGCGGCCGCGTGTAGTAGTCGATAGTCGGTGCCGCGAGGTTCATCAACAGCACGGCGAAGGCCACCGCGTCCGGGTAGCCGCCCCAGGTGCGGATCACATAGACCAGCACGCCGACACCGATGCCGAACACCAGGCGCCCGCGAATGCTGGTCGCGCCGGACACCGGGTCGGTAACGATGAAGAAGGCGCCGAGCATGGTGGCGCCCGTCAGCAGGTGGAACAGCGGCGAGCCGTTGGAGTCCGAGCCGCTGCCGTTCCAGAACAGCAGGCTCATGACGAACAGCGCGGCGAGCATGCCCCCCGGTGCGTGCCAGGTGAACAGGCGTTTGTGCAGCAGGTACAGGCCACCGGCGAGGAAGGCCAGGTTGACCGCCTCGCTGCCGGCGCCGCCGAAATGGCCGAAGGCCGGGTTGCTGGCGTGCAGTTCGTCGATGGTCAGGCTCTTGTTGACCTTCAGTGCGTCCAGCGCGGTGGCCTGGGCCCAACCATCCGGCAGGTTGGCGATACCAAGAATGTGCTGGATGCCATCCAGCGCCGTGACGCCATGCGGCGCCGGCCAACTGGTCATGTCGACGGGGAAGGAAATCAGCACCACCACGTAGCCGACCATGGCCGGGTTGAACGGGTTCTGCCCGAGGCCTCCATAGAGTTGCTTGCCGAAGCCGATGGCAAAACCGCAGGCGATCAGCGTCAACCACCAGGGCGAGTAGGGTGGCAGTGCCAGGGCCAGCAACACGGCGGTGACCAGGGCGCTGTAGTCCTTGAGGAAGAACGCCAGCGGGCGCTTGCGTGCAGCCAACAGGGCGGCCTCGAAGCCCAGTGCGCAGAGGCTGGCCCAGACCAGGTTGAACAGGGTGCCGATGCCGAACAGCCAGGTCAGGGCAAGAATGCCGGGCACCGTGGCCAGCAGCACCTGCAGCATGACCTGCTGGGTACGGTTGCTGCCCGTGGCATGGGGCGATGTGATGCGGGGCAGGGCCATCGGCGCTCCTGTTACTGCGTTCGTATTGACCGCAGTGGTGTTCATTCCCCGGATTGCATCCGGGCTACGGTTGTCTGTGCCGCCCGGATGATCCGGCGCGACGGGGTATCTTTTGTAGCCCGGATGCAATCCGGGAAAGTTGTCAGGCTTGGTATTCCGCCAGCTTGCGTTCGGCTTCGGCCAGACGCGTGCGGGCTTGCTCCAGCGCATCGCCGGCGGCGTTGTCGTCGCGCTCCAGCTTGCGCAGGTCGGCGCGGGCGAAGGCGACTTCGGTCTTCAGGGCTTTCAGCTCGGCATCCACGCCAGGCCGTTCGCTGCGCACCAGCTCCGGGGCTGGCTTGCCCGAGGCTGCCTCGGCGGCGTGCAGGGCTTGTTCAGCGGCGGCCAGGGTATCGCGCAGCGGTTGCAGCGTGGCCTCGTCGCTGCCGGCCTTTTCGGCCTTCTTCAGTTCGGCGCGTTTCATCGCCAACTCGATCTTGGCTTTCTTCAAGGTCTCGTCGCCGGCTGGTTTGGCTGTCGGTGCAGGGGCTTGTTCTTGCAACTCGGCCAATGTTTTCTCAGTGGCCTCCAGCTGTTGGCGCACGCGGGCAAGCTCGGCTTGCTGCTCGTCGTCCGGGCTCTCGATCTTTTCCAGTTTGCGCAACTGTGCCTTGAGCATGGCCGCTTCGATCTTGGCTTTCTTCAGCGCTTCGTCGCCGGCGGGTTTGGCAGCGACAGCGGGCTTCTGGCTGTCCAGCTCGGCCAGCGCTTTCTCGGCGGCCTCCAGCTGCTGGCGCACGCGGGCGATTTCGGCCTGCTGCTCCTCGTCCGGGGTCTCGAGATTTTCCAGCTTGCGCAACTGTGCCTTGAGCATGGCCGCTTCGATCTTGGCTTTCTTCAGCGCTTCGTCGCTGGCGGGCTTGGCAGTGGCAGTGGGATTCTGGCTGTCCAGTTCAGCCAGAGCCTTCTCGGCAGCCTCAAGTTGCTGACGCACGCGGGTGATCTCGGCCTGCTGTTCGTCGTCCGGGCTCTCGATCTTTTCCAGTTTGCGCAGCTGGGCCTTGAGCATGGCCGCTTCGATCTTGGCTTTCTTCAGCGCCTCGTCGCCAGCGGGTTTCGGTGCTGGCACGGGTGCCGCTGCCTGGGCGTCGGCCAGCGCCTTTTGTGCGGTTTCTGCTGCAGCACTCAGTTCGGCGACCTGGGCTTGCAGCTCTGGCGTGTCGTGGGTGGCCAGTTGCTTTTCCGCCTTTTTCAGCGCGACCTGGGCCATGCTGGCTTCGATCTTGAGTTTTTTCAGCGCTTCGTCCGCCGGTGAAGCCGCCGCTACCGGAGGGGCTTCGGCTTGCGCTGCCTTGGCGCGGGCGGCTTTCTCGGCGCGCGCCTTGCGCTCGGCTTCCTTCTGCTCTTCGGCGCGGCGCAGGCGTTCCTGGCGTTGCTCGAAACGCTGCTTGGAGTGTTCGGCCTTGAGTTGTTTCTGTTCCAGTTCACGGATTTCCGCCTTGGCCACGCGGTAGTACTGCACCAGCGGAATGCTCGATGGGCAGACATAGGCGCAGGCGCCGCACTCGATGCAGTCGAACAGGTTGTGCGCCTTGAGCTGCTCGTGTTCCTGGCCCAGGGCGAAGAAATGCAGCTGCTGCGGCAGCAGGCTGGCCGGGCAGGCCTCGGCGCATTCGCCGCAGCGGATGCAGGGCATGGCCGGTGGTGGCGGCGGCAGCTCGGCGGCGGTGCTGGCCAGCAGGCAGTTGCTGGTCTTGATCAGCGGCACGTCCAGCGAGGGCAGGGTGAAGCCCATCATCGGTCCGCCCATGATCAGGCGATTGAGCTTGCCCTGATCGAGCCCGGCAAAACTCAGCAGTTCGCCCACGGGCGTACCGATCAGCGCCTCGACGTTGCCGGGCCGCGCCAGCGCTTCGCCGGTCAGTGTGGTGATGCGCGAGATCAGCGGCTTGCCTTGCAGCACGGCATCGTGGATGGCCACGCAGGTGCCAACGTTCTGGCAGAGGATGCCGATATCGGCGGGCAGGCCGCCGCTGGGCACTTCGACGCCGGTGAGAATCTGGATCAGCTGCTTCTCGCCGCCGGACGGGTACTTGGTCGGGAACACCCGTACCTGATAGTCGCGCCCGGCACAGGCGGCTTGCACGGCGGCGATGGCTTCGGGTTTGTTGTCCTCGATGCCGATCAGCACCTGCTGTGGCTGGATCAGGTGGGTGAGCACGTCGATACCGGCCACCAGTTCGGCGGCGCGTTCACGCATCTGCAGATCATCGGCGGTGATGTAGGGCTCGCACTCGGTGCCGTTGATGATCAGTGTGTGGATCTTCTGCGTCGGCCGTGCGGTGAGTTTGACCGCCGTGGGGAAGCCAGCGCCACCCAGGCCGTTGATGCCGGCCTCGCGGATCAGCGTCAGCAGTTCGGCCGGCTCCAGGCTGCGGTAATCGGCGGGTGGCGCCAGCTCGATCCACTCATCCAGACCGTCGCTGTCGATGACGATGGCCGGCGCCAGCATGCCGGAGGCATGGGGGTAGGGCTGCTCACCGATCAAGGCGATGGTGCCGGAGGTCGGTGCGTGCAACGGCACGCTGACGACGCCGTTGGCATTGGCGATTTTCTCGCCCTTGCGCACGCGCTGACCAACCACCACGCAGGGCTCCGCAGCCGCGCCGATATGCTGGCCGAGCGGCAACACCAGGCGTCTGGGCAGTGGCGCCGGCTGGATCGGCGTGCGGTTGGACAGCTCCTTGTGCTCGGCCGGATGAATGCCGCCCGGGATGTCCCAGATCTTCATGGCGTCAGTGTGGCTTGCCCGCGCTGCGCCCATGTCGTCTTTCGATATGGCGCTCATGCTGCCTGCTCCCGGTCACTGGCGATCAGTTGGCCGGGCGTCAGCGGCTTGTCCCACTTCCAGCTTTGCACGCTGCTACCGACTTCGAGCATGTCGATGCAGTCCACCGGGCAGGGTTCGACGCACAGGTCGCAGCCGGTGCATTCGCTGACGATGACCGTGTGCATTTGCCGCGCCGCACCGACGATGGCATCCACCGGGCAGGCCTGAATGCATTTGGTGCAGCCGATGCACTCGGCTTCGCGGATGAAGGCGACCATCTGCGGCTTCTCGCCTTCCACCGCATCCAGCGGCTCGGCCTCGACGTCGAGCAGGTCGGCCAGTGCAGCAATGGTAGCCTCGCCGCCAGGCGGACACTTGTTGATCTTGTCGCCGCCGGCGATGGCCTCGGCGTAGGGTTTGCAGCCGGGGTAGCCGCACTGGCCGCATTGGGTCTGCGGCAGCAGGGCGTTGATCTGCTCGGCGATGGGGTCGCCCTCGACCTTGAAGCGCACGGCGGCAAACCCGAGGATGGCGCCGGCGATCAGGCACAGCGCGAGCAGGGCGAGTACGGCGACCAGAACCAGGCTCATAGCTTGATCAGCCCGGAGAAGCCCATGAACGCCAGCGACATCAGCCCGGCGGTGATCATGCCGATGGCCGCGCCCTGGAAGGATTTCGGCACGTCGGCGATGGCGATGCGTTCACGCATGGCAGCGAACAGCACCAGCACCAGGGAGAAGCCCAGGCCAGCGGCGAAACCGTTGACGGTGGCGGTGATGAAGGTGAACTCGGCCTTGTTGGCGTTGAGCAGGGCCACGCCGAGAACGATGCAGTTGGTGGTGATCAGCGGCAGGAAGATGCCCAGCACGCGGTACAGCAGCGGGCTGGTCTTGTTCACCACCATCTCGGTGAATTGCACGGTCACGGCAATTACCAGGATGAAGCTGATGGTACGCAGAAATTCGAGGTCCAGCGGTTTCAGTACGTACTGCTGCACCAGGTAACTGCACATGGCCGCCAGGGTCAGCACGAAGGTGGTGGCCAGCGACAGGCCGATGGCGGTTTCGATCTTCTTCGACACGCCCATGAACGGACACAGGCCGAGGAACTGTACCAATACGAAGTTATTGACCAGGATGGCGCTGACCATGATCAGGACGAGTTCGGTCATCGGGTTGCCGTCGAGTGCACAAAGGCCATAGGAAAAGGGCGCCTATTATCGGGAAGCAGCCCTGGCCATACAAGCCGGATGCGGCGAATCGCCTGCACTTGGCGACCATTCGTCACAGCTCGATTCAGTGGCGGGTGAGGCGTCGCCACAGTTTGCGCAGGCCGAGGGCCACGGGAAACAGCACGATGAGGAAGGGCAGACTGTAGCCGATGAACTCGATCAGGTTGGCAGTGCCTTCGGCGAGGTTGTCCTGCAGGCGCGAGAACGCCTCGCCAATGCGGCCCAGGGGTGAGCGCTCGTAAGGGCTGCTGAAGCTCAGGGTCAGCAGGTTGGTATCCAGACGCAGCTGCTGCTGGGCGGCTTCCTGTGCTATGGCCTGCAGCTGTACCTCCAGTGCTGCCTGCTCGCGGGCCAGGGCCAGCAGATCGGCCACGGCGAGGTCATCGCGTTGCTCGAACTGTTGCAAGGTTCGTTGCTGGTGCAGCAGTTGCTCGTGTTGACGACGGTTGTCGCTCACGGCCTGGGCCAGGTCCTCGGCGCGAGTGCTGCGGCTGACCAGCTCGCCGCCTTCGCTGGCCAGCGCGGTGATCGGCTCGACCCCCTCAGGCACTATGCGTAGGGTGAGGTCGCCACGCGGCGCCTGGCCGCTGCTTTGCTGCGCGGAGATCAGGCTGCAGGTGCCGAAACGCTCGCTCAGGCAGGCTTCGCGGGTGGCGGCGATATGCTCACCAATGCGCTCGGCGGGCAGCTCGATGGCTACATGGTGTTCATAGGCCAGGTAGCTGCCGGCCTTGTTGCGTTCTCCCTGCAGGGCGCCGCCGGGTGGAGCCCCCGATTGCTCGGAGCACCCGGCCAACGCGGCCAGCAGCGCCACTACCATCCATGGCTTCATCCTTGCCTCCTGGCGTGTGCCTTACTTGACGCGCTGGCCTGGCCTGGCGCCGCTGTCCGGGCTGAGCAGGTAGATCTCTTCGCCGCCGGGGCCGGCAGCCAGCACCATGCCTTCGCTGACGCCGAACTTCATCTTGCGCGGCGCCAGGTTGGCGACGTACAGGGTCAGGCGGCCTTCCAGTTTGCTCGGGTCCGGGTAGGCGGACTTGATGCCGGAGAACACGTTGCGCTTCTCGTCGCCGATATCCAGCGACAGGCGCAGCAGCTTGTCGGCGCCCTCGACGAACTCGCACTTCTCGATCAGGGCGATACGCAGGTCGACGGCAGCGAAGGCATCGAAGTTGATCTCGGCAGCCAGCGGGTCTTTGCTCAGCTCGCCGTTACCCTGTGGTTTCGGCGCTTCGGCGGCCAGATCTTCCTTGGAGGCTGCGATCATGGCTTCGATCTTCGCCGGCTCGATGCGGGTCAGCAGCGGGTTGGAACGGATTCAACTGATGGTGGCCAGCGGCAGCGCCAGTTCGGACCAGGTTTGCGGCTTCACGTTGAGGAAGGCTTCGGCCTCGGCGGCCAGCTTTGGCAGCACCGGTTTGAGCATGATCACCAGCTGGCGGAACAGGTTGATACCCAGGGCGCAGATTTCCTGCACCTCAGCCTGCTTGCCTTCGACCTTGTTCAGGGCCCAGGGCGCCTTGTCGGCGATCCAGGCGTTGGCGCGGTCGGCCAGTGCCATGATCTCGCGCATGGCGCGGGAGAAGTCACGCGCCTCGTAGGCTTCGGCGATGCTCGGCGCGGCAGCCTGGAAGGCTTCCCACAGCTCGGGCTCGGGGTTGGCGGCAACCAGCAGGCCGGCATTACCCTTGTGAATGAAGCCGGCGCAGCGGCTGGCGATGTTGACCACCTTGCCGACCAGGTCCGAGTTGACCTTCTGCACGAAGTCTTCGAGGTTCAGGTCGAGGTCATCAACGCCGCGGCTCAGCTTGGACGCGTAGTAGTAACGCAGGTATTCCGGGTTCAGATGGTCCAGGTAGGTGCGCGCCTTGATGAAGGTGCCGCGCGACTTGGACATCTTCTGACCGTTGACCGTCAGGTAGCCGTGTACGTTGACTGCGGTCGGCTTGCGGTAGCCCGCGCCTTCGAGCATGGCCGGCCAGAACAGGGCGTGGAAGTTGACGATGTCCTTGCCGATGAAGTGGTACAGCTCGGCGCTCGAATCCTTGCCCCAGAAGGCGTCGAAATCCAGTTCCGGGCGTTTGCTGCAGAGGTTCTTGAAGCTGGCCATGTAGCCGATCGGCGCGTCCAGCCAGACGTAGAAGTACTTGCCCGGCTCGTCGGGGATCTCGAAACCGAAGTAGGGCGCATCGCGGCTGATGTCCCACTCCTGCAGGCCGCTATCGAGCCATTCGGCGATCTTGTTGGCGACCGCTTCCTGCAGCGCGCCGGAGCGCGTCCACTGCTTGAGCATGGCCTCGAAGTCCGGCAGCTTGAAGAAGAAGTGCTGCGACTCCTTGAGCACCGGCACCGCGCCGGAGATGGCCGAACGCGGGTTCTTCAGCTCGGTCGGCGAATAGGTCGCGCCGCATTTCTCGCAGTTGTCACCGTACTGATCCTCGGTGCCACACTTCGGGCAGGTGCCCTTGATGAAGCGGTCGGCGAGGAACATGCCTTTCTCGGGATCGAAATACTGGGTCACCGCGCGGGTGGCGATATGGCCCTTGTCGCGCAGCGCCAGGTAGATGGACGCCGACAGCTCGCGGTTTTCGTCCGAGTGGGTCGAGTGGTAGTTGTCGAAGTCCACGCCGAAATCGGCGAAATCGGCCATGTGCTCGGCACGCACGCCATCGATCAATTGTTCGGGTGTGATGCCTTCTTTCTCGGCACGCAGCATGATGGCCGAGCCGTGGGCGTCGTCGGCGCAGACGTAGATCGCCTGGTTGCCGCGCAGCTTCTGGTAGCGCACCCACATGTCGGTCTGCACGTACTCGAGCATATGGCCGAGGTGGATGGAGCCGTTGGCATAGGGTAGGGCGCTGGTAACGAGAATCTTGCGGGCTTCGGTCATGGTGATCGGCTGCACTGGTAAAACGAGGGAAGTCGACAACTATAAGGGAAGCGACAAGCTTCAAGCTACCTGCGGCAAGGAAAAGCCCGTGCTGCATTGCACCGGAAGGCTGCTGTTATGATGACGGCCTGATTTTTCTGCCTGCCTTCTGGAGTTCTTGCATGAGTGCCGTCACCCGCGAAGCGGTCGAAGCCTGTCTGCGTCAGTTCACCGACCCCCATCTCGATCAGGACCCGGTCAGTGCCGGTTGTCTGCGTGAAGTCGACATTCAGGGCGCGCGCGTATCCGTGCGTTTGGAACTCGGTTATGCCGCCGGGTTGTTCAAGAATGGCTGGGCGCAGATGTTGCAAATGGCGCTGGAGAACCTTGATGGTGTCGACAGCGCTCAGGTGCAGGTCGATTGTGTGATCGACTCGCACCAGGGCCAGGCTCAGGTGGCCGCCCTGGCCGGGGTGAAGAACGTGATCGCCGTGGCCTCCGGCAAGGGCGGTGTGGGGAAGTCCACCACCGCAGCCAACCTGGCGCTGGCCCTGGCGCGTGAAGGGGCGCGGGTGGGCATTCTCGATGCCGATATCTATGGTCCGAGCCAGGGCATCATGTTCGGCATCGCCGAGGGCACGCGACCGGAAGTGCGTGAGCAGAAGTGGTTCGTGCCGCTCGAGGCTCATGGCGTGCAGGTGATGTCCATGGCCTTTCTCACCGACGACAACACGCCGATGGTGTGGCGCGGGCCGATGGTCAGTGGTGCGTTGCTGCAGTTGATCACCCAGACGGCCTGGAACGATCTCGATTACCTGGTGGTGGACATGCCGCCGGGCACCGGCGACATCCAGCTGACCCTGGCGCAGAAGGTGCCGGTGGCTGGCAGCGTGATCGTCACGACCCCGCAGGACCTGGCCTTGCTCGATGCCCGCAAAGGCGTGGAAATGTTCCGCAAGGTGCACATCCCGGTGCTTGGCGTGGTGGAGAACATGGCGGTGCACATCTGCTCCAACTGCGGCCATGCCGAGCACTTGTTCGGCGAAGGTGGCGGCGAAAAGCTCGCCGCGCAGTACGGTGTCGAATTGCTGGCCTCGCTGCCGCTGTCGATGGCCATTCGTATGCAGGCCGACGATGGCAAGCCGACCACCATTGCCGATCCGGAAAGCCAGATCGCCATGATCTATCAGGACCTGGCGCGCAAGGTCGGCGCACGTATCGCCCGGGCGGGCAAGCCGGTCATGCCGAATATCGAGATCAGCGAGGACTGAAAGCAGCCGCGTAGCGGCATCTGATGACCCTCTCCCATTTATGGGGCGAAGAGGCGCGTTTTGGAAGCATCGCTTCCTGCGCCTATGAGCGCCTGATCGCTTCGCGATCAGGCCGGGGCGCGGAGCGGGGTGCCCGAAGGGCGGGAGAGGGTAGGCAGGCGACTCGCTCCTGGCTTGGCGAATCTCCAATTGCCCTGTGGCGTGGGCAAGCTGCAGCGTTCCACCTCTCTGTTAAAGCACTTGGCACCGAAGTGTGGCGACAGCGTTAAGTAATCGATGCACCGATCCCCCCTTTTTGTAGGAGCGGCTTCAGCCGCGAATCGCGGATAAATCCGCTCCTACAGGGCGTGCGAACAGGCATAAAAAACCCCGCACTAGGCGGGGTTTTTTTCAAGCGGGGTAGTGCAGGTTAGATAACCTGAACTTCCTCAGCCTGCATGCCTTTCTGGCCACGGGTAGCCACGAAGGAGACCTGCTGGCCTTCCTTCAGGGTCTTGAAACCGTCGCTCTGGATGGCTTTGAAGTGTACGAACAGGTCGTCACCGGATTGCGGGGTGATGAAGCCGTAGCCTTTCTCATCGTTGAACCACTTAACGGTGCCAGTCTGACGATTGGACATGTGATGTCTCCTAACAAAAGTAATAACAGCCCTGGAAAAGCCCAGGCCGGGACTGAGTGCAACGAGTACTAGGAGTCGGACGATGTTTGGATCGAGATCTAGGCATCTAGTAGCGATTCGCGGTGACACATGCAGCACAGTGGGGACACCATACGTGTTTTTATCGCCAAGTGCGAATAGTCGATGCAGCTTTTTTGCAAATAATGGCTTGAGGGCGCGCCGGCAATCTTTGAAGCGTGGCCTCTGCATCGGTAAGATGCGCTCACTTTTCTCGTAACCGCCCACTCAGGACACCTCGCCATGAGCATCAAATCGGACAAGTGGATTCGCCGCATGGCCCAGGAACACGGCATGATCGAGCCGTTTGTAGAGCGCCAGGTGCGTGGCGCCGACGCCAGTCGGGTGATCTCCTACGGTGTATCCAGCTACGGCTACGACGTGCGCTGCGCCGATGAATTCAAAGTGTTCACCAACATCCACTCGGCCATCGTCGATCCGAAGAATTTCGATGAGAAGAGCTTCGTCGACATCAAGAGCGACGTCTGCATCATTCCGCCGAACTCCTTCGCTCTGGCCCGTACCGTCGAATACTTCCGTATTCCACGCGATGTGCTGACCATCTGTCTGGGCAAGAGCACCTATGCGCGCTGCGGCATCATCGTCAACGTCACGCCGCTGGAGCCCGAGTGGGAAGGGCACGTGACCCTGGAGTTCTCCAATACCACCAACCTGCCGGCGAAGATCTACGCCAACGAAGGCGTGGCGCAGATGCTGTTCCTGCAGTCCGACGAGGCCTGTGAGGTGTCGTACCGTGATCGCGGCGGCAAGTATCAGGGCCAGACCGGCGTGACCCTGCCCAAGGCCTGATTTACTCGGAACGCACAAAAAAGCCGGGCAATGCCCGGCTTTTTTGTGCCCGCTGTTCAGGGCACCAGCGGCAGCTCGCGTTTGTGGCGGGTGTTGTCGTAGGTGCGCACGATGGTGGCGTAGGCTTCGTCGCTGACTTTCTCGCCATGCAGGAAGGCGTCGATTTCGGCGTAGGTGACGCCATGCGCCTCCTCATCCGGTTTGCCTGGGCGCAGCTCTTCCAGGTCAGCGGTCGGTGTTTTCATCACCAGGTGCTGCGGCGCGCCCAGATGGGCGGCAATGGCGCGCACCTGTTTCTTCACCAGGCCGGATAGAGGCGCGAGGTCGCAGGCGCCGTCGCCGAACTTGGTGAAGAAGCCCATCACCGCCTCGGCAGCGTGGTCAGTGCCGATCACCAGGCCATTGTTGGCGTTGGCGATGGCGAACTGGGCGACCATGCGGATGCGCGCCTTGATATTGCCGACGACGAAATCGCGGCGGGCGTCGGCCAGTTTCTGCAGGTGCGTGACCTGCTCGCCGAGACCGCTGACGCTGGCGGCGATATTGACCGTGTCTTCTTCATCCGCGCGGATGAATTGCAGCGAATCCTGGGCGTCGTGTTCGTCGTGTTGGGCGTTGTGCGGCAGGCGCACGGCGATGAAGCGGTAGCCGGTGTCAGCCGTTTCGGCGCGCAGTTCCTCGACCGACAGCTGGGCCAGACGCCCGGCCGTCAGCGAGTCGACGCCGCCGCTGATGCCCAGCACCAGCACTTTGAGGCCGGACTGCTTGAGGGTGTTCTTGATGAAGTGCTTGCGGCGCTCGATCTCAGCGCTCAGTGCTGCCTCATCGGCGAACGGTGGCACCACGTCGAGGGCGGCGGCGATTTCGGCTTGGCGATTGCTCATGTCTGGGTCCTCACTGGTTCACGCGAAAGACGTGTTTCAGGTAACTGACGAAATTCTCGTCGCGGCATTGGGTCTTGCCGGGTGTGTCGGAAATCTTCGCCACTGGCTGACCGTTGCAGGCGACCATCTTGATCACGATGTTCATGGGGGTGACGCCGGGGATGTCGCAGGTCAGGTTGGTGCCGATGCCGAAGCTTACGTGGATTCGCCCGGAAAGTGCACGGTAGAGCTGTAGCGACTTGGGCAGGTCGAGCCCGTCGGAGAACACCAGGGTTTTGCTCATCGGGTCGATGCCGAGTTTCTCGTAGTGGGCGATGGCTTTTTCTGCCCAGATCAGCGGGTCGCCGGAATCATGGCGCAGGCCGTCGAAGAGCTTGGCGAAGTACAGGTCGAAATCGGCCAGGAAGGCATCCATGGTGATGCAGTCGGTCAGCGCGATGCCGAGCAGGCCGCGGTACTCGCGCACCCAGCAGTCGAGCGCGGCGATCTGGCTGTCGATCAGGCGCGGGCCAAGCTGCTGGTGTGCCATCAGCCATTCGTGGGCCATGGTGCCGATGGGCTTGAGGTCGAGCTCACGGGCCAGGTGCACGTTGCTGGTACCGACGAAACGCCCAGGAAAGTCGCGCTTGAGAATGTGCACGGCTTGCTCCTGCGTACGGTAGGAGAAGCGCCTGCGGGTGCCGAAGTCGGCCAGCTGGAAACCGGCCAGCTCGCTCGGCGAGGCTTCGGCCTTGAGCCAGTCGAGCTTCTCGTACAGTCGCTCGGCGGCCTGCTCGAGCAGCACTTCGCGGTAGCGATAGCGGTTGCGCACTTCGCTGACGATGGCCAGCAGCGGCACTTCGAAGAGAATCACGTGCAACCAGGGACCGCGCAGGCGGATGTTCAACTGGCCGTCTTCGATGCTGGTGTGTACGTAGCGCAGGTTGAAGCGGAACAGGCTGAGGAAGCGAATGAAGTCCGGTTTGATGAAGGGGATGCGCTCGAGGAACGCCAGCTGATCGACGCTCAGGCTCAGCTCGCTGAGGCGTTCGATCTGGTAGCGGATCTCGGCCAGGTAGGGCGTCAGGTCCTCGCTGCTGCGGCAGCGAAACTCCCATTCCACTTCGGCGTTGGGGTAGTTGTGCAGCACCGCCTGCATCATGGTCAGCTTGTACAGGTCGGTGTCCAGCAGGTTCTGCACGGTGCGGTCGGCGAAGATACTCTCGCTCATCGCAGATTCTCCTTGGCGAGGGTGCCATCCAGCTGTTCCAGGCTGGCGGCAAGTGTAATGCCCTGTTCGCGCATGGCGATGCAGGCGGTTTCGGCTGTTTCACTGGCGATCGCGCGGCAGGCTGGCAGGTAGACGATGACGTCGAAGCCGGCGCGGCGCAGCTGCAGGGCGGTGGTCTTGACGCAGTAATCCAGGGCCAGGCCGCCGACCAGTACGAGGCTGACGTCATTGTGCCGGAGAAACTCGATCACGCCCGTGCTGCGCTTCTCGGCCAGATCGTGGTAGCAGGCGCCGTAGGGGTGCAGGTCAGGCTCCACACCTTTCCATACGAAGTAATCGTAATCCAGCGGCGCCGGCAGCTCGTCGAGCAGCTCGAAGCCCGGCGTGCCCGGCACGCAGTGGCTGACCCAGGTCAGGTCGGCATTGGCCAGCGGCAGGGGGCGCAGCATCTCATCGTGGCTGTCGACGACCCAGGGCGACTGCGGGCTGTGCGCGTCCTTGCTGCCGATACGCAACTGGGCGCGTGCGGCCATCTGATTCAGCGCCGGGGCGATGGTGTCGCCCCCGGGTACCGGCAGTTCGCTGGGGCACAGCGGGGTGAAGCCTTTCTGGGCGTCGACGTCGAAGCTGGCAATCTTCATGGTGCGCCTCCTTCTCTTGGGTGAGTGACTACATATTTCACCTGATGAAATATGTAGTCAAGCGTTTTTACCAATTCCTGCGTGAAAAGTGACGAGTTATTGGTCAAGATGAAATAAGTACATGAAGGAACAGGGGGCAGGATGAGTGCAGTGGAGGTTCTGGCCGGGGTGGATATCGTCGCCCTGCGTCTGAGCGAGGAGGGTGCGCTTCAGGTGCTCCTGTTGCGTCGCCAGCGCGAACCCTACGCCGGGCAATGGGCGCTGCCGGGAGTGTTGATCAACGGCCGATGCGCCGATGTCAGCCTGGATGCAGCAGCAGCTCGGGCACTTGAGGACAAGGCGCGCCTGCAGCCGCACTATCTGGAGCAGGTAGCGACGGTCGGAAATGGTGTGCGCGACCCTCGCGGCTGGTCGTTGAGCACGTGCTATCTGGCGTTACTGGCGCCCGATGCCGAGCCGCAGGATGACAATCTGCGATTCGTCGAATTGTCCGGCCTTACCGCCGGTGCGCAGGCATTGCCATTCGATCACACGCAGCTGGTGCGTCTGGCGGTCGAGCGGCTACGGGGCAAGTCGGTCTACAGTTCTCTGCCGCTCTACCTGCTGGCGCCGCGATTTACCGTGACCGAGGCGCTGACGGCGTTTCAGGCCTGTCTGGGTGAGCCGGTGCAGCACACCACCTTGCGCGGAAGGCTGGAGCGGATGAAGGCGCAGGGCTGGATCAGCGACACCGGGCAGAAGAACTACCCGAAGATGGGGCGGCCACAGAATCTGCTGGAGCATGGCCCGCATACGGGCGAGGCCTTTATTTTCGACCGCAGCCTTCTGGCTTAGCAGGCGTTCGCTGAATTGCAGGCAAAAAAATAGGCGCCAGAGGCGCCAGGGGAGCATTTCAATCGATGCATAGTCTCTGAGACTGCCTGCGTCGAGAAGTTCCATCTGATGATGGAGAAAAGCCATCATTTTTCTGCAGGCAAAAGAAAAGGCGCCAGGGGCGCCTTAAACGATGATCTATGGAGTAAGTCGATTATTCAGAGTGAGGCGCTGGCGCAAAGGTTCAGCGCTACCCGACGAACGGTCGCTACTTCGCCGGCATCAGCAGCAGTCGCTGGTTGCCGTAGACCTTGTCCAGATTCTCCGCCTTGAACGGGAAGCTCATGTAGCCGCCCTTTAGCCACGACTCGATGCCGTCGGCATAGTGCGGGCTGGCGGGGTTGCCGGACTGGCCCGAGCTGTTGACGCCGACCAGCGGTTCGTCGGCGGCGAAGTCCACCACGATGCGCATGGCGGGAATCAGGAAGGTGTCGAAGTACTGACCCCAGGCATAGGCCGCAACGTTCAGCGTGCTGTGATCGCCGCCGGCCGGATAGGGGCCGCGATCCAGGTAGCCTTTGAGCGCATTGATGCTGCTGCGCTGACTGGCGCTCATATAGGGCGCCATGCGTGTGGTGTCCGTTACCCACTCGTAGGTGTGCAGCTTGCCCCACTGCCAGTTGTGGCGCTGCGTGCCCAGTCGGCTCTCCAGTAACTCGATGCTGGCCGCCAGGCTGCGGGCCAGGATGGTCGGCTTGTCTTCCTGCTGCGGCGTGCGGATGTCGTTCCAGAATGGGCTGTCAGCGCGGCCAAGCAGATGATCAGCCTGTGCGGAGTAGGAGGTGTTGGCGGTTTCCACCAGCGCCTTCCACGCCGGGCTGTCTTCCGGACCCAGCTCATCGAGGAAGATCTGTCGCGCGCTCTCATGCAGGAAGGCGCCATAGATGGCGGCGTCGGCTGAGCTGGCGGCGAGTTTGCCGTCGAACGCCAGCAAACGTGTCAGCGCCTCGTCGGCACGTGCGCGCTGGCCTTCGGGCAGGGCGGCGATGGCCTGGCGCAGCGAGTCGTGCATGAGCGGGTCGTTGAACATGGCCTGCAGCTTGGCGACGAAGGGCGAGGTCTGGTCGTACTGCATGGCGATCATGCTGCGGCCATCGTGGCGGCCATTGCCGGCCAGTTCGGCGATGCGCTCGGCGCGCTCCGGGTAGTACCAGGAACTGGACAGCTGCATGCCGTAACCGGGCGGTACGCTGCGTTCGTTGGCCGTGCCCAGCCAGCCCTGTGGCGGGTCCTGGTCGTAGGGGTGCAGCATCGGGTCGGCGAAACCATCCCAGGCGTAGCGGTCGTCCCAGCCGGGTGATGGCAGCAGCCCGCGACCTTCGCGGCGATTCGGGTAGCGACCGCTGACCTGCCAGCCAATGTGCTGGGCGTCGGCGAAGACAATGTTCAGCGGCATGGCGCGGATTTCCCGCGCCGCTTCGAAGGCCTGCTCGACCGACTGCGCGCGCGACAGGTCGAAGAAGGCGTCGAGGCTCTTGTCACGTTCGAACTGGGTGGTTTTCAGTGCCAGGCCATAACCGCTCTGCAGTGGCAGGGGCTGCAGTAGGTGCTTACGTTCGCCGAGTACCGTGTTGAGCAGCGGACCGTTGCGGGTCTCGTAGAGCGTTTCGCGAATCGGGCGCTGGCCGCGAATGAAGAAGGTCTCCTGGCGCTCGCTGACCGGCAGCCACTTGCCGTCGGCCTGGTACATCAGGCGACTGCCCTCGCGTTTGATGCGTTCGAGGAAGATGTCCTGATTGTCGCCCATGACCATGGTCATGCCCCAGGCCAGCTTGCCGTTGTAGCCGGATACCACTGCCGGCACGCCGGCCAGGGAGATGCCCGCCGCCTGATATTTGGGCGAGCGGATCTGCACGAAATTCCACAGCGACGGCATGCTCAATGGCAGGTGGGTGTCATTGGCCAGCAGGCTTTTGCCGCCACGGCTGCGCTCGGGCGCGATGGCCCAGTTGTTCGAGGCGGCGACGCCGAGCATATGTCGTTCGGCGATCTGCGCTGCGGTGCGGGAAATCGTCTGCAGGCCCGGCAACTGACCGTTGAGGTCGAGACCGGCGAGTTTTTCTGCCTCGGCGAAGGGCAGCGGCTCGTCCGGGTAGATCGGCAGCAGCCAGGGCAGTTTGTCGGCGCCCACGCGCTGGGCCATGGTCAGTGCGGCGATCTCTTCCTGCAGGTTCACCGCGAGGCCGAAATTGAGCAGGCAGAACAGCAGCACCGAATCCTCGGGCTTCCAGTACTCGGGGCGGTAGCCGGATTCGGCGAGATCCATCGGCAGGCGATCACGGTAGCGGAACAGGTAGGCGTTGATGCCGCGTGAATAGACTTCGAAGAAGCGCTTCAGGCGCGGAGATGCATCGGCATAGAGAATTTCCGCACTCTTCTTGAGGTTGACCGCACGCATGAAACGGTCCATTTCCAGCGCGCCGGGGCCGGCCATCTCGGCCAGTCGGCCTTGAGCCAGCAGGCGCATGCCGACCATCTGGCTGAGGCGGTCGCCGGCATGCACGTAGCCCAGGGTGAAGAGGGCATCGTGGAAGGTGCTCGACTCGATCAGCGGCATGCCGAGCGCGTTGCGTCGTACCGATGCACTTTCCGCCACGCCCTGAATGCGCTCGACGCCACGGGTGGGCGGCACGCTGTCGGCATAACGGCTGTTGAGCAGAGACTGGCAGCCGGTAAGGCTGGCCAGTGAGGCGGCGAGAGTCAGGCAGGCCAGCGGGCGCATGGCGAATTTCCTTGGTGTGGGGCGGTCGCGGCAGGTCCTGCACTGACCGGCCACAAAGGCGCCAAGGTAATGAGGCCGGTGATGCCTGGCAAGAGGCCTCAGGCGTTTGCCGGAGACCTCTTCAGCCCTTCGTCCAGCAACCAGCGTGCGGCAATTCGTGCCGCGGCCTTGTGTTGCAGTTCCAGCTCGTTGAAGCGCTTTTCGAAACGGCGCCGTTCGGCTTTGTCCAACGCTTTCCAGTCCGCATGGGTGGGCACGTCGTTAGTGGCGTCGAAGAGCAGGTGAAACACTTGGCAGCGACTGTCATTGCTCAGGGCGCTGTCGTAGTTGTCGAGCAACACCTTGATGCGAATGGCGCCTTCGATCAGCGGCAGCTGCTCGTCGAGCAGGCTGCTGGCGAGGATGTTCAGGTCGCCGCCGAGGCGTTGCTGGCGCTCCTGCTGCGCTTGCTGGTGGGCGCGCTGGTTCGCCCATACGCGGCGCCACAGGTGCCAGGCATAGGCGGCCAGGGCGGCGATCAGCAGCAGGCCGGTCAGTAGCAGGATGAGGGTCAGAGCATTCATGCGCGGCTCAGGCGCCGTGGCATTTCTTGAACTTCTTCTGGCTGCCGCACGGGCAGGGATCGTTGCGGCCTACGTCCTTCAGCGCGTTGCGCACCGGCTCCTGGTGGCCGTGGTTGCAGTGCGGACCGTGCACATGACCATGGTCGTGATGATCGTGGTCATGGTCGCAGTCTGGGCCGTGGACGTGGGGTTGGTTGCTCATGGTGTTACTCCGGTATGAAATCGCCGGGAATTATCTCGCCATTGCGCGCCATGTGCACGCTGCGGCCGAACAACATGCCGGTTTTTACTTCGCCCTTGAGGCTGTAACGAATCGGCACGTCCGGTTTTTCCAGCGCCTTGACGATCTGTCGGACATGCCGCCAGAGGTTGGTGCGCACCGGTATCTCGAAGGTGTGATGGCCGTGAGCGGGAACGGTGAACCACTCATTGGAGTAGCCCGTGGCCAGCTGGATGCCGTTGAGATGGACGTCGTAGTCCAGTCCGCGTACCGGCAGGCTGACGCCATTGGGGTTGTCGATTCGAAAGCGCAGGCGGAACTGCTGTTCGAGCAGCCTGGCTTTGACCACATCAACTTTGATGAGTTGGACATCCGGGTCCTTGAAGCCACCTGTCATCCAGGTGGAACATCCTGTCAGGCCCGTAAGCAGGCCGAGAAACATCAATAGGCTGGTAATTCTTATCATTTGCGCCTGAGAAAACATTTCATACCCCCATTGCCGCCAGTGTAACAAGCAAGTGCACGGCTGCAACGGGGGGCATCACCATTTTCAACGCGATAGCGTGAAGTTCTCGAGGGCGTTGGTGATCGCGATGGCATGGATGAGAAGCCTGCAGTGTCAGGGCAAAGGAACCTGCGCCATACTGAGCGGCGAATAGGACAGGAGTGTGACCATGAGTCGCTATGAGATCGCCTTCTCCGGGCAACTGGTGCCGGGCGCCCAGCCGGAGCTGGTCAAGGCCAACCTGGCCAAGCTGTTCCAGGCCGATGCGCAGCGCATTGCCCAGTTGTTCTCCGGGCGCCGCATCGTGATCAAGAACAATCTCGATGCCGCAGCTGCGGAGAAATACCGCGTGACTCTCGAACGCGCCGGTGCGCGGGTCGAAGTCGTCGACATGGACATGCTGGTCGAGGAGGTCGAGCTGGCGCCCCCTCCGCCGGCCGAGCCGGTTGCGGCTCCGGCTGCTGCGCCGGTGGCGGCCACGCCGAGGCGCTTGCAGGTTGCGCCGCGTGATGAATACATGGCTGCATTCAGTGATGTGGATGCACCGGATTTCGGTATCGCTCCGGTAGGCAGCGACCTGCAGGACGCCAGACCAGAGGCCCAGGCACCGAGGGTCGACCTGTCGCAATTCAGTTTGGCGCCCGTGGGCAGTGATATGGGGCAGGCCAAATCCACTGCCCCAGCGCCTGCGCCGGATACATCGCATCTGAAGCTGCAGGACTGAGCATTCAGTCGCCTCACTGCAAACGCCGTGACTGCCTGGGCAGTCACGGCGTTTTTCTGCCTGAGGTGGCTAACCTGCCTTGCACTTGGCCGCCGCCGTCTCAGGCTTGAGGTTGCGCACGCTGGTGAAGAACAGCTCGCAGGTTTGCACTTTTTCCGTCACCTGCCATTTCGTCGTACAGGCATTGAGTGTCTGCGCCGGATCAGCGGTCGGCTGCTGGCCCATGCCGGCCTGCCAGCAGGCGGCGCTCAGGTCCTGCCCCATCACCTTGAGCCCGGCCGCATTGGCGGCATCTTCGCTGCCGTGATTGTTGGCCGGGTCGGCGGCGTACCAGATATAGCTGGGGTGATTGGCGCCGAGCACGGAGACCTGTCGCCCAGGCGCAGCATCGATTTGGCCAAGGCCAAGCACCGGTAGGGGCACGCCATATTGTTGCTGGATCCAGCTGCGCACCGGGCTGCCGAAGGCGACCATGGGCAGGCTGGCATTGGCTGGGCCGGCACTGAGTTCGCTGACCATCTGCCGTTGATACGTGTTGAAGTAGCCGTACACGCCTTCCAGTGTGCTGCCGGCACTGGCTGGAGCGGCGATGGGGGCGATATCGACGATGGTCTGGTAGCCAGGAGTGTGCTCAGGCCTGATGCCGTTGTAGCTGAGCAGTGCGGCCCAGCGGTCGGTGGTGCTCGAACGCAGGTAGTCCTGGGCCTGGGTCAGCGAGTAGTCCGGTGGGAAGTGCAGCAGCTCGACGCTCTTGCGGTTGTCCAGAGCCATACCCAGGGGCAGGAAGAAGTACCAGTTGTATTGCCATTTGCCGTCACGATTCAGCTGGCTGGCGCCCTGATAGGCGAGATCGCCTGCATCGAGCAATTGCAGCAGCGGCTGGCCGTAGTCCGCAGGCGTGCCTGCGAAGTGCGCACGTATGCGTTCCCCCTCGCGAGTGACCTGTACGCGGGCCTCTGGGTAGCCGTCGCGAGTCAGGCTTTGCTGCAGGTAGTGTTCGACCGTCTGCTCCAGGGTCCAGTCGCGATAGCAGATCACGCTGCAGTTGTTCGGGTAGGCGAACAGGCGGCTGACGCGCTGGCTGTCACCCAGATCCAGACCTTCCCCTTGCAGCCCGCCGGGTTGATTGGCGCAGCCTGCCAGCAAGCTGGCCAGGATAAGAGCGATACCACTTTTCTTGTGCATGGCTTTCTCCTTGTTGAGTGTCCTCCGGGACGCTTCAACTCAAGCAGAAAACAGCGTTAGCGCCAGTCAGTTGCTCAGGAAGGAGGCACAGCACTTCTTGAATTTCTGTCCGCCCTGGCAGGGGCAAGGGTCGTTGCGACCGGCCTTGAGCGCGACTGTCGGATCGAGGAAGAACCAGCGTCCGTCCACCTGAACGAAAGCGGAGCATTCGCGGTGGCAATGCTCACCATGCTCGTCATGCCAGCGAGCGACGAACGTGACCTGGGCGTGCTCCGGCTTGCCGCCGAACACTTCGCTGCCCTCGACCTGCAGGCCGAGCCAGGTGCTCTGGGCGCTCCAGGCCGCCATTGCGTCACGGTCAAGTGCCTGTTGCTGGGCGGGAAGTGTGGTGGCGATCAGATAATCCACCAGGCCCAGTACATAAGCGGTATAACGGGAGCGCATCAGCAACTCGGCACTGGGTGCAGGGGTGCCGGCGTGATAGTGACCGCAGCACTGGCTCAACGGCTTGCCAGTTCCACAGGGGCAGCTGGGATCGACAGGGTTCATCGCTCTACCACCAGTATTTCCCGAAGTTTTGTGGATTAGCCCAGAATTTTGCGTTTAACCAGTCGGGAACTTGCTTGTAATCAAGCAGATCATAGGTGAACAGATGCAGGGTCTGTCCCTCGCGCTGGAACTGTTCACTGGCTTGCAGGGCCAGGGCGAAAAAGTCGGTTTCCTGCCAATCACATGCCTTCAGGTCGACCAGTACCGCGACCCGGCTGGCGTTGAGATTGCGGATACCACCCAGTAGTTGCAGTCCGTCGCGTTTGGGTAAGTGCTCCAGACAGTCGACCAGAATTGCCAGGTCGAATCGCTGTGCGGCCAGTTCGGACGCCAGGGGAGCAGCAGGTGCGGTGGTGACCTGACACTGCGGGTGGGCGCCGTGAAAGGCGCTGACTGCGGGTAGTTCGCTGGCCCCGAGTAACAGCAGTTTCTCGGGGGTATAGCGGGCAAGCAGTGCCGCAATGGCCTGCTGTGGAGTATGGGTGCTAAGGCTGGCGGTCATCGAACTTCCTCGAAAAGTCTGCAAAGACTAACGTGGTGTCGGTATCAGGCCTAGAGTGAGAGAAAATTATCCGCAGAAGCTGCTATAGCTGGCGGATTGTACAAC
>Ga0208645_1001100_pt1 | contig 24937 bp, 47 predicted proteins | sample VirMetDEL_Sep_01_FD_184519 | JGI IMG/M metagenome (GOLD analysis project Ga0208645, IMG submission 184519) | Aqueous microbial communities from the Delaware River and Bay under freshwater to marine salinity gradient to study organic matter... | ecosystem: Environmental > Aquatic > Marine >... | reverse complement strand
AAACGAATATTTAAACAACACTTTAAAAACACCAATATATGAGTACAACGAAAACGGAGCAATCGAATTTAGACACCCTAGCTGAAAAAATGCTTAAGCGCCAAACCGAAAACAACGTACAAGCTTGCGACCTTGACGCTCCTGAAGGGTGTGAAACTTGCAGTGGTTGAGTTATGGCAAAGAGAGTAGATAAATCAAAGATGAAGTGCAACAAACCAAAGCGCACTCCAAGTCACGCAAAGAAGTCACACATAGTAAAGGCTTGTTCTGGCGGAAAGGAAAAAATTATTAGATTTGGGCAACAAGGCGTTAAAGGCGCTGGCTCTAACCCTAAGTCCAAGTCAGAAAAAGCAAGACGGAAATCGTTCAAAGCCAGACACAAGAAAAACATCCAAAAGGGAAAGATGAGTGCGGCTTATTGGAGTAACCGTGTCAAGTGGATTTTAATATTTTCGTTATGGCTTCCGCTTTAGAATTGCCGAAAGAAGTATATAAAGGAGAAGATGGACGCTGGCATAAACCTTGTCCTAGCTGTGGTGATGAGCAATCATATTTAAGACGCAACTACGCTATAATGTCTTACAATGAGGCTAAAGAATGTAAAAGTTGCTCCAATAAAAAACCAGAAAGTAACTCTCATAAGGGGTGGGTTAAGGATGTTCTTAGAATTTCTTTTTGTTATAAATATCAAGCTCAAGCAGATATAAGAGGATTAGATTGGGATGTTACATTTGAGTACCTAGCAGAATTGTTGATTAAGCAAGACTTTAAATGTGAATTGACAGGATGGGATATTGATGCTATGGAAGTAAACAAAAACACAGCCTCATTAGATAGAATAGATTCATCTAAAGGATATATTGAAGGTAATGTTCAGTGGGTTCATAAGATAGTTAATATGAGTAAACAGCAATATAGTCAGGAAGAGTTTATTGATATGTGTAAAGCTGTTGCTAATAAAGTTAAGTGGTAAGGTATAATTATTATGGCAAAAGGAAGGACATTAAGGTACTATAAAACAGGGTCAACTGTGGAAAGTTGGGGTTAAAGCGTGGACTATTGTAGCGACTTTCGATTTGACTTAAAGATAGCCCAACTGAAAGAAAAGGAGTTGGGTGAGTTGCTTGATAACGCATCTGTTGAAGTTAAGCACGACTTAAAAGCCCTAGAAACTAAAAACGTATTTGTTGAGTACAGTAGCAGGCAAAAGCCTAGCGGAATATCCACAAGTGAAGCAGATTACTATTGCTTTTGTTTCGGTAAGACTTTTCACTTCATATCAACAAAAGAACTTAAGCGCCGTTGCCGCAAATATATAGGCACAAAACGTGATGTGGCAGGCGGGGATAACAACACATCTAAAGGTATTTTATTACCGATAGATGATTTATTTTAAAGAATATGGCAGAAGGTAGAACAGCAAGATACTACAGGACAGGCTCAACGGTAAAAGGTAAGGGTAACGCTAAAAAGGCGAGTGCTGCAAGAAAGAAAAAGGCAGATTACGACAAGAAGTTTAATGCCCGACCTGAGCAAAAAGCAAAGCGTAGAGAGTTAGCTAAAGCTCGTAGAAAAAGAGGTATTATGGGAAAGGGCGGAGACGACCTTCACCACACTAAGTCAGGGCATCTTGTAAAAATGTCTCCTTCTAAAAACAGAGGAAATAAAGAAAAGAGCAGACTAAAAGGCTCAAAGCGTAGCTAATCCTCGTTTCCGTCCCACTTTATCTTTTGTGGCTTGTAAAGCGAACTAGCTAAGATAACTTCCACTTCTTTTTTCTTCATCCCGTTTAGCGGGGCGTTCTTTTCCACAAGTTCAAAAACGTCTTTTACGGGCATATCCAACAACCTAGATATTTTCTTTAGGTGTTTAACGGTGATGTGGTCTTGTAGTTTCTTTCTTCTTTTTTCGTAAACCTCTCTTTTCCATCCAAGTAGCTTTAACATATTTGTTTTGGAGAATCCGTTGTCAAGGAAAGCTGCTTCAAAAAGGTCGGGAGAGCGGTAGCTATTTCCACCGTCTTGCACCATTGTTTTAAAAATATCAATTTTTTTGTGGGTTATTCTCATCTTTTATTTATATTTGCCCAAAGATACAAAATTAATATGACAAAAGGAAAACCAGTTGGAACACACATTTTAATAGAGCCGATGAAAGTAGACGACTTATCGGAAACTATTATCACCGACTTTGTAAAGACAGAGTACCAAAAAGGAAAGGTGCTAGCGCTTGGGTCGGGAAAGATAGAAGGAACAGAAAAGATAGATTGGGACATTGAAGTTGGGGACGTTGTGTACTACAGCGGAAAAGGTTCTGAAATAAACACCGAAAGCGGAACAAAGTTGTTTATCCGTCACGGTCAAATATATTGGGCAGAGTAACATATTATGGAGAAAGCAACTAACTTTAAAGCGGGTGAGTACTACTTTGAGCCAGTATCTCAAAAGGTTGTGGTAATTGACAGCATACCCAAAGAAGACGTGGTTTTTATGCGGTATTTTGACGGGTCTGAGTATAAGAATGTAAGACTAAAGCCACAAATGAAACTTTACAGTTTAACAAAACTAGAGCAACTTGTTCTAGGAGTAAAAATACCGAAACTTTGAAAAAATACGACACAGAGTACGTAAACCAAATTTTTATGCGGTTTACCAACAAAGAAGACCCAGACAGGGCTTTTATGAAGATAATGCTTAACCTTGATAAGTTCGTGGAAGAAGCGTCAAAGTATGTCGCTGATAACGGGTTTGTTTATATGTACGTGATGGCTGATAAGGAGTCGTACAACAACCGCCACAAAAAAAACGGAGTTATTAAAAACCCTTTTATTGTGGTAAACCAAAAGGAAAAAGTAAAAGCAAACTACGAGGTAAAAAGAAAACTAGAGCGACTAAAAAGAAACAACAACAACGAAAATGAAACCGATTATTGAGCAATTAATAAAACTGTCGGAGTCAACACAAATTGTGATTTACTCCGAGAATCACTTTAACTTTTACAAAGCGCTTTACAAAGAGGTGGTTGGTAAACCGTACAGCGGTGATAACATTCCTGTCTTAGAGCTAAAGAGCGGAAAGGTAAACATTACGGTTATGGACTCTGACTTAGAGAGCGATAACTTGTTTTTAGGGGACAGCGACGATGATTACGATTACATTACAGGAATATAATGAATAAAGCTTACGACTTAAAGATTTACAACGAAGACGGCTCTGAGAAAGCTTTTATTTTTTCTGTCTCGACTTTTGACGAGGCAGTTAGGTTAGCAAAAGGTTTTTTAGACTCAGAGTGGAAGAAAACAAGAACCAAAGCGGAGTGGAAAAGAAGCGCTCCCGACTCGGTGTTTGGCGGAGATAGTTTAGAGATTGCTAAAATAATGGAACGCAAGTGGGGCAACACTGTTCCTAAAGCAGAGCAAAAGAGTTACAAGTCCAACAAAAAGATTCGCCAAAAGATTGACAGACGGCTTAGTGACATCGCTTCTTTGGAAGCTATGCGGGGCTGTTGGGGTGACGAAGAAGAAATTCTTAAAAAAATTGCCGAACTAAATAAAGAAATTAGTATTTTGGACTCAGAATTTTTAAACGAAGAGTAATTATTATGACTGTAGAAAAAGCAAAAGAAACGATGTCAAACTTAGACTTTGTAAAAACTATTGCTGATATAGTTTGCGTGGAGTTTAACTTAGATTTTGACGAAATAAAAACAAACACATCTAGGGATAAGGTAGTAGCAATGCCAAGGCAAATAGCAATGTACTTTATTAGGGAGAACACAACTTTAAGTTTTGAAGCTATTGGTTCTTTCTTTGGGGACAAAGACCACGCTACTGTTATGCACGCTTGTAAAGTGGTAAAGCGAGATATGTTGGCGGTAAACAAAAAAGGAAACCCAATGATGCCTGACGTTTACAACTCAATCAAAACTATAGAGTCGATAATAAACAAGCACCTTAACTCAAAAGAGGGAAGCGCAAGAGAGGTTGCTTTGCGAAAGATTTTAGTAAACAAGTTCCGAGAAAGAGTTCTAAAAGGAGAGCAGTTTAACTTTGATTTGGAAAAGTACAAAGGACAGACAAGAACAAAGAGGAACGTTTTCTTAGATTTAAGTTCTCTTATTTCTGTTCGTGATGAATTAAACGAAAAGATAAAAGAACTAGAAGTAGTTAAAAATAAAGTTTTTTACAACGGCGATGTTTAAGTTATTTTGGCTTCGGGGTTTTTGTGTTGGCGTTACGGCTGATTACGAAGAGGTAAACGACGTTGTTATAAACGATGTTAGATTATATTTTGGAATAGTAACTTTACAAATAGTATGGCTGAGTTAGATTTAAAAGGAGTACAAGAAAGGTACAGAAAGTTGCGGAAAAAAGGCGCAACTAAACTAGAAGATTCTTTTTACGCAAAGTACGGAGAACACGGATATTGCGAACACAACTTCTTCGGAGAAACGTGGGTAAGAGAAACACTAAACGGAAAATTTAAGAAAAGAAAAGGTTGAAAGTAACTGTACAGCAAGAGAGGGACTGTAAGCACTACGAGGTTAAGTTACGTGGGGCTAGTCTTTACTTTGTCGAGTACTTTGATAAGATACACTTGTCGGTTATTGAGGTCAAGGATAAAAGGAGGGGACGGGGAACAAAGTTAATGCGGGATTTGGAGTACTTTGAAAAACCAATAGAGCTTTGTCCCGTTCCAGAAAGCGCCTCTAACTTTTACCTTAAACTTGGGTACAGGTGGATAAGTGAAACTAAAATGAGAAAAGAGATATGAAAGCGAAGTTTGAAGAGGACACAACCAAACCCGCCCACTACGAAAGGTTAGCTATTGATGTGTACGAGTTTTGTCACGCAAATAACTTAGGTATGCTTGAGGGTAACGTTATTAAGTACATTGTCCGTCGAAAGGACAACCGCTTAGAAGACCTTAAAAAGGCTATGAACACCCTTGAGAGGTTAATTGAGTTAGAAAACGATTTACCGAGATGACACCTATTTCAACTCTAACAGAAGTACTTAGCTACATACGAGACTTTGGCGGGGAGTACAAGCTTTACTGCGAACAAGGTGTGATACGAGTGGAGTTGTACCTTGGGAATAAGCGGGTTCTGTTTGTAAAGGACACAGACCCAAAGAACATTTTAAAACAAATACTAAAAGAGTGGTTGGAGGATTAACACTAAGCGTAAAGGGGTACGACTGTGAGGTAGAGTACGACATTGAAGAGTTAAAAGACTCTTTCGGGGAAATAAGAAGCATTACAGTACTAGATAAGCCAGATGAACTAACCGAGCAAGAAGTTTTAGACGAGGCGGATTACGCTATTTACAGCCACTTAGAAACTTTCACGCCAGAGGACTATGATTAAAGTAATCCCTTGTAAGACCAACAGAGTTTGGACAGCGGATGTGGTGTTTGAGTACCGCTACCGCAAAAAAGCCATACGAAAGACGGTAAACACCTGTCTTACTTCCCCCGACTCCCACAACTTAACAAGCTTTCAAAGGTCTTGTTTAATGCGGGGATTACCAAAGACCGCAGAGTTTAGTCGGGTGGTTGAAATAAGAAACGCTGTTGAGTGGTGTGGCAAAAAGAATTTTGTTTAAGTTTGTGATATGATTATGAAAGAAAAATACACCAAATACTTTTGGTTGGCTTACGCCCTGTTCTTAGTGCTTATCGTTATCTTAGCGAGTGCTTGTAGGTCTGTTCCAAATCCAAGGTATAACGAACACATTAAACTAGCTAACGACGGATACGTTGAAGTTACGGTTTGTAACCTTTTAACAGGAAAACAAGAAATAAGAATAGTAAGACTGGATGAAAGCAAGTGAATTAAGGATAGGGAATTGGGTTTATATTTCTAATGTTGGCGAGGTTCAAGTTGAAGGAGTGGACTATGGAATCATGCACAATATTCACAGATACGAAGAAGATAGCGTTGTTGGAATACCTCTCACAGAAGAGTGGTTGGAGAAGTTTGGGTTTGAGAAAGTAACAGATAAGGATAATGTTTACGGGCGACACTTTTACAGACTTAATCAAGTTGATATTTTTTGGGATTTAGATGATGGAGGTTGGCTACCGTTTGGATTTAATGTTTCTAATAGTGTAGATTTTTGCTATGTCCATCAACTTCAAAACCTTTACTTCGCACTAACAGGGGAGGAATTAGAAATAAAAGAGTAGTAGTGAAAAGTGTTACAAGGAAAAAAATTGTATATTTGAATATGCCTATATTGTTCTTTCAAGTGGCGAAGATAGAATGATTAGGTTAATGCCCAATCAATAGCGTTGCCTTCTGCTAGGGCTGAGGGGGTAGTGGACATCCTGACTAGGTTATGCAGACCGAAAAGGGTAGAGTGTAGCCAGCACTATTTCCACTCCCCTTCATAGGAGGTCACTAACTAGCTGTGCATATATCAACAATAGAAATAAGATGAAACTAACAGAACTAAAAGTACCAGAAGACGTACTTGTTGAGATTAGGGTGGCGGCTTTTAAGAATAAACTATCCACCTCTCGCCCCGTAGCAAACAAGATTAGCTTCTGAGTCACCTTACCCCCACCCACAGCAATATACTTATATTTAGCTATTAGCTACGGCTTTTAGAGTAGCTATAGCTGTTAATAACCCAAAAAAAACTATAGCTACCTAACAGCTATAGTTACCTATTAGCTATAGTAGTATATACTAACACGCGCGAGCAAAGCACACATTTACCGCTTTTAGACCCCTCTGTGGTTAATTTACCCGTTGGCGTGGCAAAAAGACGTAAAGCCCCAATAGGTAACAGCAATTAGCCAAAGTTTAAGCCCGACCAAAGACACCACCCTTGGTTGTCAAGTCGCAAACGGAAATCTTTAATTGTGGTTGTTAGGCAACCTTTGGGAGTCTGTGTGAATATGGATGTCAGGTGGCTTGGGGTGTCTTGATGTGGTTAAATCCTTGCTTAAGAAGCGTGAATGTGGTTGTTAGGTTTCCTTTTAGTGCGTTAATGTGGTATAATACTTTAACACTAAGGGTTACTTAACCAAAAGAAAACGCAACCCTCAGACTGGGTACCCTCTTGCCTCATCCATCTGCTTTTATTATGGCTATTCTAGGGTAAAATACCAGCCAAAAGTCATATAATATATGTTATGTAAAGTAAATTCCAGCTACTATATTACTACTTAATATGCAGAGGCTCAAGGTTTTACAGGGCAAAAGTTCAACCAATACTTTAAGACGTTGTGCACATTTGCGACAGTTGACTAAGCAAAGTTAGATTTATCTAACAATATTGTTAGGCTAGTCTAATCTTTGACCTTAGATGTGGCTAATTATATTTTAGGTAGTATGCATTGCAAGGTAGTAGGTATTGAATTATCCCCATCAAAAATAACCCCAATACTTTCACCTTTGATAGTATTACTATCGCTCTCGATAGTTTTGCTATCAATATAAATAGATATACTTATATTTACCGCTTAATAAGTTCTTTTTGTCAATTAGTTTTTTTTGTTTATTCACGCGCGCACGGTTTCTTATTTGAATAAGTGTTATTTGTTTATGTTGCTGATTTTCAATTACTTAAGTATTTTTTTTACCGTTTAATAAGTTTAATTAAAAAAACTCTTTGTTAACTCTTTGTCATCTCGATTTTTCTGTTTTCCTTTGTCATCAACAAAGCGGGAAACGTCTCGCTCCGTTCCTTGACACACTGACTACATTCACTCGCAAAGAGCTGAACAAACCGACGACCAAAGCTGCCTAAAGGGCTGAACCCCTTTTGCAAGCGCACCCAAGCGGGCGCGGGCTAACCTATCGAAAAAGCTTTGAGAGCGCACCAAAGACACCAGCGCATCACGCGCCGTGCGCCGTTCGTTTCATTGCTGCCCCGAAATAGGCAATTCGGGCTAAGGGATACGCTAAACCCTTTTAATAGTGAAGACGTTTGAATGTAGTTTGAGAATTTACCCAAAAGAGGACAGAAGTCCGCTCCTTGTTAATAGATATTAAGCAGCAAGGCAACCGAAAGACGAAAGTCGGGGTTGAGCCGCCGTAGTTGATGAATTGCGGTGCTAAATTGATAGGTGCAAAAAATAGCACAATATTGTGTTCAATGCCTATAATTTAAGAGGGTGAATTCGTGCTAAAAAATATACCTTAAATTTTGGCAAAGGTACGTTGTAGACGTATGCAGCAATTGCGACCTTTGCCGCTAAACTTAATCTAAACATCATGAAGTATCTGAAAGAAGGGGTTACGGGAAAGCAATTAACCCAGCAAAAAAAGGCTTTCAAAGATAGCGTTAAAAAGACGCAAAACAGTTTTTCAACGTTGCTAAAAATAGCTTTAGCTGACAAAAAATTGAAGGCTTTGCTTGAATCTTTGCAAATAGACGTTAAGGAATTGACGCCGCGTAATTTGTTACCATATCGCACCGAGCGCGAAAAATCGCAAAAGAACGAATGTACAGCGCATATGCTGACAAATCAAATTCAGCGATATGCAAAGGCTCAAGTGCAATTTGCCGACCTTAACAAATCGAAACGTGCGGAGGCTTATATGCAAGCGCACGAATTGAGGGCTGAAAAAGCTAGAAACGCAAAGAAAGTAGAACTTAAAAAAGTAGCATAAAACTAACAGCCCAAAGCAAAAGTTGAAATAAGACTTTTAACCGTTCGTTCGGACTTTGGGCGCAAATTTTAAAACTAGATTGATATGAAGTTAATAGAAACTCAAAGAGGTATTGAGATAGAAACAACAAATGGCATCGAAACGGTTCACGTTAACCATTCTCACGACAATCTTAAAGGCTATAAAGAGGACGTTTATAGCCCTTTTTTAGTGTTTGAGCATTGCACGAACTTTGCAAGGGTACATTTGCTCACAGCTTCAAGTGAGGACGATGCCCTTCAAGAGGTTTTTGACTATCTAATCGAGCAAGAAAACGACGACCCCAATGAGATAAACTTGATGGGTGTTGAAAAAATAAACCTTTAAAACTATGAAACAACCTGAAACAAAAGTAGACACAAAAGAACTAGCGACAGCTTTAATGTGGGGTTTAGTGGCTCTTATAGCCTTTGTTAGTTGGCACGAATTTTTAAATCTTTAAGACTATGAGAACAATAGAAACAAAAGTTTATCAGTTTGGCGAATTGTCAGACGAAGCAAAAAAGAAAGCGGTTGAAAATATGTATGACATCAATGTAAACTACGATTGGTGGGAGTTTATTTATGAAGATGCAGAACAAATATGCTGTAAAATAAACGGCTTCGACATTGGTAGGGGTCAGTATTGCGAACTAGAGACAAAGTACGGCTTTAAAGATACAGCAACTGAGATACTAAAAAGTCATGGCGAAATGTGCGAAACGTACAAGATAGCCGTTGAGTTTTTTGAAGAGTACGATAGCCTAGTGGAAAAGTACAGCGATGGAGGTGATACAGTAACGGAAGAAAACGAATACGACTTTGACCAAGAAGCTGATGAACTAGAAAGCGAGTACGAAAAAAAGTTAGGCGAAGAATATTTCTCAATGCTTGAGAGGGATTATGAATACCGAACAAGTGAGGAGGCTATTATAGAAACTATTGAGGCAAACGAGTACGAGTTTACCGAAGATGGAAAGTTATTTTAACCAATAAAACAAGCAATTCAACGAAAACTTTTTAAACCTAAACACTATGAACTTATTAGCAAGCGGAAAGACGAACGCGAAGACGTCTAAAAACAAACGCAACACAGCAATAATGTACATTGCTCCGTTCAATCAAAACGAGCGAGGTACTAACCTTTGCCCCAAAGCAAGTAACGGGTGCGCTGCAGCCTGTCTGTATAACTCAGGACGCGGTAAATTTAGCAACGTGAAACAAGCTAGAATAAACAAAGCTAACTACTTTGTAAGTGACAAACGAAAGTTTACAAAGCAACTACTTGACGAACTGGTGAAGCTTAACAATAAAGGCAAATTTGCGGTAAGGCTTAACGGCACAAGTGACGTTGACTTTATAAAGTTAATTGACCTACACCATAACGTTGACGTTCTTGAGTCTTTGCCTAACTTGACGTTCTACGACTACACAAAGGTATTAACGCGGGTAAAACGGTACGCTGGTACTAACTACAGGCTGACGTTTAGCAGGTCTGAAACAAACGAACACGAAGCGGTTGAAGCCTTAACCGTTGGCTCACCAATATCTGTAGTGTTTAGCACAAAGAAAGGCGAACCTTTGCCGAGTGAATACTTAGGACACACAGTGGTGGACGGTGACGAAGCTGACGATATTATGCTTGACAAACGCGGAGCGTATGTGTTAGGCTTAAGGTTCAAAGGTTCTAACTCAGACAGGATTGAAGCTGTTGACAGCGGATTTGTGGTGAACGTAAATAAACTAAAAGATGAAGTTAAAAATAACGGTGAGTTGGTTCAAGGGTAAGTACGAAACTTACGAAAAAGAATTTAAAGACGAACAACACTACTCTAATTGGGTGGACTTAATCCTGAGAAAGGGTGGTAAAATAATTGGGACTTATGAGTCCAAAATGAAAATACTATGAGTAAAGAAGCAACACATTTTTTGTACAGCGAAAGAATCCACACAAACGGTTACTTTATTACCCTATACAAAATAGTAAAAGGGCAATTTAATGAGGCTAGACCAATGTATCTTTCCCCACTTGGATGGAGTAACCATCAACCAAAGAACGATAAAAAGATACTTGACAAACTTATACCAATACAAAGATTGGAAGAGTTTACAGGTGATGACATAGACAAAAATCAATTTAACGAACGTAATTTATACGCAGGATGAACACAACGAAAAAGCACATCATAAAGGAAGTAATAAAAGCAAAGGCTGGAAAGTTTTTCAGCGTAGAGTTTATAAAGAAAGACGGGACTCCAAGACTAATGCTTTGTAGGACGGGCGTCAAGAAATACCTTGCGCCTAACCCAAGACCAATGAGAAGGTCTGAGGTAGTACAGAAAGTATATGACGTACACAAAAAAGCTTACCGTTCTTTTAACTTTGATACAGTAACAAGAATTGACAACGTAAAATTTATTGAAGAATAATTTGCCCAAGTCAAACGGGCTTTGTATGTTTGGCAAAACTTAAATTTAAACAAAATGAGTACAAATGAGGTAATATTTGAAGTGTTGGAGAACACAGGTCTGAATTGGACAGTAAAAAAATCTCCACTAGTAACCGTAGAAGGAATAGAAGTTCCTGACAAGTACGGGGTGATAAGAAGCGATAACAACAAAGCGCTTGGAATTGTAGGTAACAAGTACGAGTTCTTGCAAAACAAGGACATGGCACACGTCATCTACGATGCAGGTGGTGAGTTGTTTGACAAGGGCGCAAAGTTCAAACACCCTTGGAATAACTCAGAAACGCTGGGTTCTTTTGGTAACATTGGGGGTGGCTCTTTAAAAGATGGTAGGGCTGTCTTTATGCAGATTGAACTTCCTGACGAACACATCGGACGCTCTGACATTAAGCGATACATTACAGTAACCAACTTTCACGATGGAAGCGGTAGTGTAGGCTTTGGAACGGGCAACCAAGTTGTTTGTTGTGAGAATACCTTTCAAAAGGCACAGCTTGAACTAAGCAAGTTCAGACACACCTCTTCTATGCAACAACGTATTGACGAGGCGGTGTTGGTGATTAACAGGATGTTAAGAGAAGACGATAAACAAATGCAAGTCTTTGAAGAGGCATCGACTAAGCCGATACAGAATCAGAACATAAAAGAGATTGTTCAGTCTGTGTTTGGGCGTAACATCTTTGATATACCTGACGATAAGCTTAGTACTAGACGTAAGAATCAAGTAATGGCTTTATCTCAAGACATCGAAACGTCCATAGCTGAACAAGGGTCAACCCTTTGGGCGTTGTTCAACGGGGTGACGAGATACACCAACCACAGCACATCGTCGAAAGACGTTGACTACGGGTTGATGTTTGGAACAGAGGCTAAGATTAACGAAAGAGCGTACAATACTATGCTCAGATGGTTGAATAAAGAAGAATTAGTTTAGGTTAGGTTTAGGCGGGGTGGCTGTTATTAGTTGCCCCGCTTTTTTAAAAAGATTATTATGACTGAACAACAAATAAAAGAAGCGAAGCTCATACTAGATTTTATGGGCGCAAAACACAGCCCCAAACGAAAGGGATACCTTGAGGCATGGACGCTTGACCTATGGGGTCACGGAGAAATAACAATATTGTTTGATAGGGAGGAATACAACCCAAGATTTCATTCCAATTGGAATTGGTTAATGCCTGTGCTGAAAAAGATTGAATCAGTAAACGAGGGAGTGCCACAACAACTAATTAACTGCTCTTTATACAGCCCAATAGGTGAAGTGTATGAAGCAGTAGTAGATTTTATCGAAGAATATAATAAACAACGTGAGTAATATATGGGGGTTATACTTTAAAAAAAATGAAAGGTGAGGGTTCTTTAAATTCGCGCTTAATTGTAGCAAGCCTTTCAGCCCCCTATAACTCACATTACGGATTACAGCCCGTTAGGGCGTTAAGAGCGAATGAAATGAGAGATTACTTTGAACACTACGATAAACTTCCAAAAGAAATTCAAGACTTAAGCGATTGGATGTTCGAGGAACAACACCCACGATATGACAACTTGAAAAAGTGGAAGGAAAGATTTGAAAAAGAAGGCTGGACTTTCAGCTACGGCTTAGACGGAGAGCCTTTTAATCTTCGTCCTAATATTTTAACGACATGAAAACAAATTACGAATTAAGAACTGAGGGATTAGAAGCGGGAGCAGCTTCAATCTTTATTGAGTTATCCGAAGCGACAATAACCGTAAAGCACGGGACGGACGGAAATGTACTAAAGCGAATAAACAGGGTAAAAGACGGGTCTTGGGATAAGATATGGGAAGCAATAAACGAAATAGAATCTAAATGACTACAGCCCGACATGGCGCTAGGAGCAAAGCGACTATGACAATAGGTCTTTAGACCGTTAGGAATGAAAACGAAGTTGAATGACTACTTACACAATAAAACACAACGGAAAGGCAATAGCAAGGGAGATGGGTGAGAGTCCGTTTCACGCTGTTGATAGGTTTGTTACAGCCCACAAGCTTTGGGACTATCGAACACAATTAACGGCTGTTCCTTGGTTACCTAAAAAATAATTTTTAAATTTGAAAATAGCCCGAAAGGGCGCTAACGAACGCAGTGAGTTATGAAAGCACAAGTAGAAGTAAAGGACGGAAGGATAACCGTTAAGACAGAAAAAGAAGTAATCGCTACTAACTTTGATAAGCGACACCCACCTTTGCCCGAAAGTTTTATACAGAACGGGTGGATGTTTGGGTTTCCAAAAGAAGTTAACGTGGCAACTTACGTGAACGAAAACATCGGTGAGTGTTTGGAAGTAGATAACACCACAGGTGCAGTTAAAATTGAATATTGATTTACGATGCACAGACTTTATAGATTAATGGCAAACAATAAGTTAGTAGTGGCTTCTTACGACAAGAAGCAACTATTTGACTTTGCTAGACGAAACAGAATAAAGGGAACACTAATCAAGCAGTACGAACCCGCTTGGATTATCCGCCAAATTAGAGAGCGAGATAAGTTATTGTTCTCCAACAACGAACAACAAATTGATATACTTTAACCTATGGAACAACAAGAACAATCCGACAGCATTCCTTTCTCCACCGCTTTAAGCGTGGGATTAAGGTCATATTACCTCACAGTAGAGGATAAAATAACAAAAAGGTGTTGCGCTATGGAAGTGGTGGCAAAGACCTTAAACGGGGCAAAGAACAGAGCCGTTGCTTGTTTTGAGTCCTCTTCACAAGAGGTGATAGTGAAAGAGATAACAAAGACAGAATACAGCGAACATAAATTTAAAGACGATTGAAGCTATGAAAAACGATTTCACCTACAACTACGGATAAAACTAAAAAAAGAGATTATGGAAGATTGGCTAGAAAGTGAACGAAACAAAATAAAAGAAATGGTTCACCTCTTAAATAAAATAGAGGCTTGGAGTTTTAAAACAGCGGAAAACGAAAAGAACCGCCCAACACTTAACAAATACAAACAACGTTATGGAGCGATTAAAAGGATTTTTTGACAAGAAAACAGTTTGGTTTTTTATAGACCTACTTATTCTTGGCGGGGCAGCTTTGTTGATTAACTACTTAATCGAGCTTTAGGCGTTGTAAACATCCATCGTTCTTAGAGACCATCCCCCTAAAAATTTAGCTTGTGATTGGTTTCTGCGTACAAGTTGGCAGTAAAAGAACATTCTCTCAAGCGCATATCTCTCTTTGGAGACGCTTTTAGACGCTTCAAGGGTGTTAGCCCCAATGATTCCGTCCTTTTTTACTGAGGCGCAAGATTGAAGGGTTTTAATAGCCCTTGATACCCCACCATTTACTGCGAAGTCAAACACAGAGTATCTTATGTGGTCGGGCAACTCATCACAGCGACACTTATCCCAATAGTCTCGCTTGTATATTGTGGCAGCTTCCTTTTGGGTTAAGCTTTTTATGTCAAGGTCTGGATACGCCTTTTGGCTTATGCCGTACTTTGTTAACCCCCCACTATCTGCGGGGTCGTCACTAATATAGCCTTCGTGCTTAAATAGTTTTTGTATTGCTTCTTCAAATATCACAATTACAAAGATACAACTAAAAAAAGAGGTGGATTATCTAACAAAAAATACTATATTTGAAAAGTAGATAAGGTCGCAAGACCGCTAACGAGCAAAGCGATTATGAAAAACTTTCTACACTGCGTGCTGTTATTTGCAGGGCTACCTTTGGTGTGGCTTTCTATTTGTTTTACAATCACATATTATTGCGGAAATGAGTCATACTAGAGTAAAGACAACATATAGCGAAGAGGGTGCTTACGGAAGCACTATAACAAAAACACTTTATTGCCATCATAATCACAGTTGCGACTACGTTACATACTATAACGAGGACGGAAGTATCGCGTCAATGTGCTTTGGGGAATGGGATGAGGGAAATGATTTATGGGATGCCATGCAAAGGCTATGGTTTCCATTTAAAGACGAATGGGGTGGTGAGTTGAAAGGTGGTGTTGAGTATTATAATATACCACCTTGGGAGTCAAAAGATTAATTTACTAACTCTTTCTTCCACTCACTAGGCATCTTTGTTTCAGCGCAAGGGAAGCCGTTCTTTCTTGCCCACTCAAGGTAAGTAGTAGCTGATACCTTTGATATGGTGTTAGAACCTCTTTGAAAGATTATTCGTATGTCTAGTTCGGGGTGACACTTCTTCACATTGATTAGAACTGTTCTGCTTCTAGCGTCTAAGATTCCCTTTGTCTCTATGTACATCTTTGAGCCGTCCTTCTTTTCAAAGCAGAAGTCGGGAGTGTACTTACGAGGAACAACGTACTCTATCTTGTCAGTCTCGTAATCGAAGTTTACTTTTCGTTGGTTAAGGTTCTTTGCGAACTCAGACTCAAACTTAGAACGGTATTTACTACCACGTCTAGCTTTATGCCTAGCCCTTGTGTTAGATTTCTTTCTAGCCAAACTACTTCTTTCTCTTAACGGTCTTGATACGCTTACCGCTTGGCATCTTTGTTACTACCTTGGTTTTGCAAGCCTTTCTTCCTTTTCTCATCCTTTCTTCTCTTGGTATTTTTGCCCTAATTTTAAACCACCCGCTAGTCCTACTAGCCCAGATACTAAAGCTAAACAAGCAACACTTCCTTCGTTTAAAAGTGTCCACCATCCAGTAACCAAAGCGTAAGCTATCATTACTAAAAATACTAACCTCATCGAGCTAAAGTTGCCCTCGTTGTCTTGAAAAAATCCGTTTCTCATAGTTTATCTTTTTTTGTTATTTGTTTTTTAAGTCTTGATAAACACTCCTCATCAGATAGCGTTCTCCAAAACGCCCAATCTTGAAGGGTGATTGTGTGCTGTTTTTCCTTATCATAAGAGAACGTAACATCTACCGAAGTGTTCAATATGCTGTTTACTTTTTTGCTTACAAACTTAACTGTTCGTAGTAAGTATTCGGTTGAGTAAACCTTCCCCGAAATTTCTACCGTATCGTTTAGGAAGTACTCTTGATTATCGTCGGAGTAGAATATATCAAGGATAGGTCTGTCTCCTCGCCAAGAATCTAAAATTGGTTTGTACTTTATGAAGTTACTACCCTCGGCAATAAAAGGTTCTTTCTGCCAATTATCCATAGATATTTCGTGGCTAGATAAATATGATTTAATGGACTTTATATCTTGACTAAAATCGAATGTCTCTATTACGTTCATTTTCTTAAGTTATAGTTATCCAAGTAAATCCGTAAGTAGTAGCCAACTCTGAACCTATGGCGTTAATGTTAGCTAAATCATCTTCTGCGTTTTCTACTCTAATCTCTGCGAATTTTCCGTTTGCTCTAACAACACTACTAAACGCGCCTAAAAACTTAAATCCTGAATTACCTACATTATAAGATGATATTGCCTCTGTATCTACCGCACTACCTCCGTTCTTGTATAAATAAAAGTTTGTACCGTCAGACCTTAAAAGCCAAACAGCAGCATCGTCTAAAGATGCATCGTTAAGAAGTGGGTCTGAGCCAGATGCGCTAGTAACCCTTCCTTGGTATCTTAGGTAGCCTAAATCCTCAAAAAACGTCATGGAAGTATAATCTGATGTTAGATAAGTACCAAAAGTATCAAACCTCTGTCCAGTATCTATGCTACCTACCCACCAAAAGCAAGAGCCTTGAATAGGGTCATAGGGAAACACAGATTTAAACTCGTACCAATCGTCAGTAAATACTATTGAAGATTTGTTGTTAAAATCTGCATCTACTTCGTCCCAAACAGCTTGTAATGCTCCCGATGTTTGCACAGCATCGTTACCGTTTCCGCTAGAGTCGGGTATAGTTTCAATAGGGTTTCCGTCTGTTACACCAGTAACGTTAGAGGCAACAAGTTTTATTTCGTACTTATTAGCTCCGCCCCCACCTCCTGAGCCACCAACGTATAAACCACTAATCATAGTCCTAAAAATCTTTTCCACCAAGGTTTAGCTAATTGTTCTCTTAATAAACTAACCTCCCTAGCAAGAGACGTTAAGCTAATTATTTCGGTGTTTATGTTTACGGGTTCTTGCTTTATGTTTATCTCAGGTGTGGGAACTTCTACGTTTACCGAAATTGGCTCAGGCTTTTCAACTGAAACGTTTACTTCTACAGGGTCGGGCTTTCTAAATATTACTTGTGGGTTAAACTCTACCTTAACAGGGTCTACCTTTACCTCCAATGGCTGTACTACGCTTTCTTTAGGGGCTTCACCACTCTGCGCTGAGTTATTAGGGTCTAAGTCTATAATGTCTTTTCCCTCTGCAAAACCATCAATCTTTGGAGCATAAGCAATGTACATATCCCCATCGTGGAAGATTGGTTCTGATTGCCAAGTCTCTTGGTCTGTTCTCCCAAATAGCAACATATCTATTTGGTCTATATCTTCTTTAAAGTTGTTTGTTTTAATTAATAACATTTGGTTCTTCTATTTTTGGAGGGTAGCCAATAGTTGTTTTGATTACACCTCCTTGGTTAATTACTTTAATTACTTCCTCTAAACACTTTTCATTACTCCAAGGGTCTTCGTTTTGCCCTGACCAATGGAAACATCTTTCGTTTACTAAATTATCGTGTGAGTCAAACCTAAAATAAACGTCAATACCTCTTTGCACTCCGAGCAACACATCGGCTACCTTGCACTCAAATCTTATGTTACGAATGTCCACAAAGTTACCCTTAGAATCTAATTCTACAGTCTTTTTCATAATTTATGGGTTGGGTATTATTGGTTGGGGGATTATTCGATAAGGCACACCTCTTGAACCCGATAAAGTCGATGTTTTGGTTTGAGAACCTTGAGCACCTCTGTTCTGCAGTTGATACCTAATATATCGAGTTGTGGAAAAATCCACAAAAGGAGTTGCGCTTAAAAAAACTCTAGTCCCAACTCCAATGCTATCAAAATCAGTATTGATTAATGCGCTTCCACTGTTAATATAAGTCACAACGCTATTAATAATTGTTCTAAGAGGGCAATGATAATCTGAATTACCTAAAGGGTCTGTGTAAGCCTCTATGGCTGTTATCACATCATTTGCCGTATGAATAGACGCATCAAAAACAGAGCCTGTATCATTATTATTTTTGTACCACCAAATGCCTGTTAGATTGTCTAGCATTAATCCGTTTGTGTAAGTCGTGCCACCTAATTCATCCGTAAAACGAATTTTATTGCCAAAAGGGTTATTGTGTAGCAAAGTCCTACAAGTAGTGTCGGAATAGTCTAATTGTTGTACTTGGCATTGTACGCCTGTGGCTGTGGTATTGTTCCAATTATCAAATAAGCCTTGAGCTATTTGCCATCCTTCATCTCCTGTAAAGTAGCTAATTGTGTGAGTGGGCAAATCAGGTCTTTTGTATAGGGTAATAACATCAGAAGACCCACCTCCGCCACCACCACCTACAAGTATTCCGTCGCAATTTATTAAGTTTGGCATCCTTTTACCTTACCTCTATTACTTTGTTTTCCAATACCGTGTCGCTGGCACACTCGTTTATTACACTAACCTTCCCAAACTTTCTTCCCCACTTAGGAGTCCAACCCCAACCAAAGAGACGCTTTCGCTCCCAATGGTCAACCATTAAAAAGGAGTTGTTATTGGTGATAGTGAAAGTACCTAAAGAGTCTCCGTCCACCCAAACAAAACTTCCACTTGTGCAACCCCTTTTAAAGTCGGCAACGTTAAGGTCGTTGAAGTTAAAATCGGGGGATTCATTTATTACGCTTATAATCGTGTCGTGTTCTACGGTTATAATCTTCTGTATGCGTGTGACTGTTTTAGGTTTTATGGACAAACTATCCCGCAAAGTAGCCAACTCCGTTTCGTAGTACTTCTTTAGCTGTTTTGTGGTAAGAACTTGTTTTTGGGTTTGGGCTTGTGCGTCTGCTATCTCAGCTTCGTAGTTGTCGGTTGCTGTTAGTAGTTCGTCTTGGTACTTCTTGCAAGATTGAACAGCAAAGATTAACCCGACGATTAAAGCCCCAATCGCAATCTTTTTCCAGTGCTTTACTATTACTTTTTCAGCTACTTTTAAACCTATTGTTTCTAGTATCATCTTAAAAGCAAAGATACAAATTAAAAAAGCGTAGGCTTATTTTAACACCTCACTTGATAACCAAAGATAGTTTTGGTCTTTCCACCTTTTGTGCCAACAACGGTGTTTCGGTAGTAGTACTTTACGTTTACCCCTGACTTGTGTTTAACAGTTATGTAACCGCTTGTGCATTCTCCTGTTCTGATTGTTTGGTCGAACTTTAAGTTTGATTCGTCTACCTCTTCTTTTTTAGCTACTGAATATTTAGACTCCATTGTAAGAGGTAGCTCTTCCTTTGTGTATTCGTAAGCTTGTTGATAACCCTCTGAAACCCTTTGGTCTACAACGTACTCGTCTCCCACCCAAGTTATGTCCATGATGTGATAACCAAACGGAAACAAATCGTCCAACACATCAATCGTGAAGTCAATCGGGCGGATTTTGTCAAGGTTCTTTGACAGACTTTCAAGTTTTTTGTCTATTGAAAGAAACTTATCATCCATTATTGTTCTGAATAATTAGCGCTATCAATCTGTCCATTCTGTCGAGAAGTTTTTCTAAGTCTTTCTTCTCGGCTTTATCTCGGTAAAGTTTTTCGATGTCAACCTTTAGTTGGTTGTAGTCTGTTATAAGCTGCTCTATCTGTTCTGATTGAGCGGTGTCTACGTTTTCTTTTGTGGCTTCCTTTGCCCCTTGTTTTTTGATTAGGTCGTAGATTTTTATTACCCCGAAAACAAGGGCTAAACCTCCCCCGCTTAAATATGCGAGTAGTTCACCAACCGTCATATTGATTATAAGAAACACCCCTTTTTAGTAATCTACCCCTTTTTGGGTGTACTCTACAAGTGGGTTGTTTGTTGCTCCGTCAACGATGATTGGCTCACAGAACTCTCCACCGCCTTTTCCTGCCGCACTTCGGTTCAAAGAAGTGGAGGCGGGAAGTGTACTGCTGTCTCCGTTTTTACTCCAAATAGTAACCGAACCTCCACTTGGGGCGGCAACAGAAATAGAAGCAACTTTAGCGTCGTTCTTTGTGATAATGTCAACAGCTACAGCCGATAGGTCAGAAGAAAAAGCTGACTCCATAAAACCTTCTGTGGTTGAACGAACATCTACAATCTTTCGTAACTCGTTTCCAGCAACGCTCCAAATGTAATCACCAACTTGAAAAGTGTTAGCTGCGCTTGTGGTGTACTTTGCTCCCGAAGTGGTAACTGTAATTGTGGCGACATCTGTGTGAGCTGGAACAGTGTCTTTTGTGGTATATGTCTTAGCTGGCATATTTGTTGTTTTTACAAAGATACAAAGAGTTAGTAGTGGGTATTATTTAAATTTTATATATTTGCTTTATGAGTAAAAAAACTAGAGGGCTTATAGAGGCTTACCAAAAAGGATACAGGGTTACAAAGTGTGGGACTAAAGCTACAAACCCAAGCGGAAAAGAAATGAGCTTGTACTTAACTAAACGATACAAGTCCTTTTCTTTTAGAAGTTCAGAAGGAACTATAAACGTAGAGCTACACAGGCTTCAAGGTTATCAGAAGTTTGGGGATAAGATTAAAAAATTTTTTGTTAGACACTTAAACGGTGACGAGTCTGATAACTCTTGGGATAACATAGGTATTGGAACTCACAGCGATAACATGATGGATATGCCTAAAGAGGTTAGGGTGGCAAAAGCTAAACACGCTGCCTCTTTTTTAAAGAAATACAATCACGAAGATGTAACAGAGTTTTATAAAAGCGTTAAGTCTTACAAAAAAACTATGGAGAAATTTGGAATAAAAAGTAAATCAACGATTCACAGCATATTAAAACAACAGGACGTTCTTTGAGAAGCCAACGGAGGCTTTTCTTTTTTTAGGGAATAAGACCCCGCTTTGTTGTTGGCGGGGTTTTTAATAAAAGTTACTTTCCGCGCTTCATTATTCTGTCTTTGTTTTTGTAGTACACATATCCCGACCTTACGTCTTTTGTGATAATACCTAACGAAGCCAGCACTTCAATCGCAGCTTTGTACTTATAGTAAGTCTCTAAGTCTTTCTTGTTTTTGCTTAAAAACATCTTATCCTTATTCTCAAGGTATTTATCGACGGCTTTCCAAGTTGTTTCGGTTGCCCCGATAAACGGAGATAACTGTGGCATAATAACTTTTGACGCTTCAAAAGCACTCATCTTATCAAGTTCTGTTATGTCAATCTTATTGTACATAACACTGTTTGAGTATTTGTTGTAGTCGTCTCCTTTTTCCCTAGTAACTCCCTCGCCAAACACATCGTTTAGAATCTCAATAGCCACGTTCATTGGAACTCTAGCGAAGTTACTCATGTTTCTTTGGATTGTAAGAGCCACAAAAGCACTAAGGAAAGAACGTCCGAACTCTTTTGGGTTTGGTAATATGTCCCAAATATCCTCATCATCGTCGGTGAAAGGTGCAAGCAACATTCTTGAAACCACATCCGCTATTACCCCGTAAGTAGCGAACCTTAACATGATTGGAAGGGAAGTAGTAGCACCACCAACAAAGCCGTCTCTAATGTAAGCACCCCTTAGCTGCTCGTACTCGTTAATCATAAATGGAAGCATGAAGTACTTAAACCTCCCGCCCATTGCGCCCTCTGTTGCTTTTAGCTGCGCTCCCGCTCTTTCTGCGGGGTTGGTAGTAGCAAAGGCTTTTCTTAACGCCCTATCGCCAATCTTAAACGCTTCACGCAGTACTTTTTTGTTTTGTCTTACGAAGTCCTTATCCTTTAAACTCATTAAGTCAAGGTCTTTTCCCGTCTGCTCTTTGAAACTTTTCTTTACGGCTGAAAATAAAACACCGCGAGCAAAGAACCTATCTGGTGAGCGCATTATTTCTTCTTGGTAAGCTTTTGGACTTATTTTAGTTCCACCTATCATAGGCACGCTCTCTGGAACTTTTAACCCCCACCAATCTTGTGCGCGTTTTAAGACTTCGGCAGCTTTAGTGTCAAGGTCTTTTCTTTTTACCGAGAAGTCAACCCCTTCACTAAAGGTGGAAGCAACGTCAGCGTGACCCATGAACTTAGCGTTACCCATTACCCTCTCTCTTTGCGTTGTTTGTTGTGTGTTTTGAAGGATTTCGCCTATGTCCAAGCCTTTATCAGCTAGGTATATAGCTTCTTTAAATGCGTTGGGGTCACTTGTAAGTACATAAAGTGCGTTAGATAACCCTTCCGCCACAAACCTTTGAGTGCTGCCCAATAAGTATCTATAAGCTGCCTCTGTTACTTGGTTGTAAAGCTTACTGTTTAATCCTTGTGTTGCTTGGGTTCTTAAAAGGTGCTTTCGCTGAACACGAATACCGTCTCTTATCCCCTCCACTACTTGAGACATACCCTCTTCGTCTTTTGCCATTTCACTTAGCTTATTTAAAGCGGAGAACTCTGTCTTTAAGGGGTCTGTTAGGTAGTAATCTTTTAAGGTTTCGTTGTAAGAGTTTTGTACAGATTCAGCCAAAGAAAAAGAAACAGGAGGTACAGCAACTTGCCTTTCCTTTAGCATCGACCTAGTTGACATATTGTTTACGTTACCACCACGCATAACACTTTCCACCGCAGCGCTTACCTTATCCCTTGTCATAGAGGAGACAACGGGATAGTTTATGTAGTTCTCAAACTCCTCGAAAGGCTCACTGCGCATAAAAGCAGCGGCTCTTGCTTTTGGTGTTGTGTCGTCTAAAATCTTTCTCACCCCGTCAACGTACTTCTTTTCCGCCTTGGTCATTGATTCGTAAACGGCTTCCACATCCAAATCCCCGTCCTCATCTTTGAACTGCTCCAACATTTCGTTGATGCTTTGCAATCTTTTTTTGCCGTAAATTTTTATGAACTCGTTTCTCGACCTAGCGTCTTTGTTAAGAACCTCCACCAATTCTCTTACCGAGTGAACCTTCTTTGAGTCGGGGTTTGAGCGACTTTGAAGTTCAGCCATGTACATAAAGGCTTTGATGTCCGACTCTTCGTTTTTTCTAATACCCTTTAACAGCGTTGCTAATTGAGCATCGTTTCTGTACTTCTCTGCTGAAAAGTTTGCGTACCCTAAGTTAAACTTACGCAAAGCGTCGTCTATTGCCCTTCCTTTAAATCCTAGCGCAGCGTCAATCTCAGGGGTTTGTGACTTAAGAACCCTTGCTTCGGTTTTTGCTCTTTTTGTATCGAAAAGAGTTTTTAGTGGCGTTTCTATAACTGTGGTTATCTTTCCTCGAACACCTTTTTGTGACCTTAACTCCTCGTTAATATTACTAGCTTCCCTAAACGCTGTAATATCCCTTGCCACTCTTATTACTTGGCTAGGGACAATACCAACCTCCATAGCGTCTAACACTCTGTTAAGCAGTGAAAGTTGTTGTGGGGTTAAGTTATCTAAGTCACTTTGCGTAACGCTAACCACGGTATCAACAGCGTCTTCCACTTGACTATCCTCTACCTTTGGCTTGTTATTTGAAACAAACTCCGCCCTATCTTTTACTTCGTACTCTAACTGCCCTCTGTTTATTGGCTTAGACTCCGACCCTAACAACCTTCTTTTGTTTTTGGTAAGGAAATTCGCCAACTTCTCAGATATTACACCGTCTTCTAACATTTTAGCAACGCTTGAAGTAAAGTTATCTTCGGTAAGCCCTTGTGCTACTTGCGAAGCCTCTGCCTCTAAAGTACCTATAGCGTCCTCCGCTCTTTGTTGAATTTCCAAAGCGTCGTCTATAATAAGGTCGAGGTCTTCCACCCTGTACTTACCTTCTTGAGTTAAAGCGTCAACTATTTCAGTATACCTTACTATGTCTTGGTCTTGGATTATTTTAGGGTCAAGTCTTAACAGCGGAAGCAGGGCGTTGGCTTTTGTACCAAAATCAGACTTAGATACCCTCTTAGCTGCCTTCTTAGCCTTTTTTGTGTACTGAGATAGCCTCTTACCCTTTGCTTCTTGTATTAAAGCGTCATAGACCTTCTCAAGCTGTTGGTCAAAGTTAGTGTCCTTTGTGTTTTTTAACCCCGAAAGAAGCCTTGAAACCCTACCCCTTCTAAGGTCGCCCAAGCCAAGTTCTCTCATTTCTTGGTTAATGATTTTTGTCAACTCCTTTTGGGCAGCCTTGTCTTCTCGCTGTTTTTGCTTTTCTTCCGACAGCTTACCTTTAAACTTCTCCTTTACTTGAGCTATCTTGTCGTTAAGCTTTTGTTTTATCTCGGCTAACTTGCTTTCTTTTGCTGCAAGAATCTCTTCCAACCCTTGCTTAGCTTGTTCGGCTTCGGTAAGACCTTTTGTTTCGCTTTTAACGGTGGGCTTCTTTGTTACCTTGTTTATTTTTATTGGCTTAACCCCCTTATAAACTCCCTCTCTTGCCCTAATGTCGTAACTACCATCATCGTTAACAGATTCTACAACGCCACGCCTTTGCTTAGTTACCTTTTTACCTTTACTATTATAGGCTTCGTAAGTTACAGTTACTTCATCTTTGGGGGCTACTTTTTCTTGTGTTTGAGGCTGCTCTTGCAAATCGCCCACGCTTTCTTCTTGGGTTGCTTCTTGCTTACCTTCCTTACGCACCTCTCTAATTTCTTGGGCATCTGTTTGTTGTTTTGTATTGTATTTTTTAGATAACGCCTCTATAGCCTCAGATTTAGTGTCTCCGTCATTAAATCTATTTAAGCCATCGACAACCATCCAAACACCACCTTCATCTAGCTCGACCTCAAACCACCCATCGCCATCTAGCCTCTGAACAAAGACATCTCTTTCGCCAATA
>Ga0208645_1001099_pt1 | contig 25000 bp, 30 predicted proteins | sample VirMetDEL_Sep_01_FD_184519 | JGI IMG/M metagenome (GOLD analysis project Ga0208645, IMG submission 184519) | Aqueous microbial communities from the Delaware River and Bay under freshwater to marine salinity gradient to study organic matter... | ecosystem: Environmental > Aquatic > Marine >... | reverse complement strand
GAGTGACGTATACAAGCTGTGCAGGTTCTGGTCTTACCACCGGAAATGTTTCTTAACGTATGATGAATGGATCAAGGAGAGCTGGAATGACCCCACGACTCACTGACGCACGCGCCCGTGCCGCTGACTTACTGTCCAATGCGTATGCTGTGCTGCGCGTTGTAGAGCATCAGCTTAGCGACAACGAAGCGCGATTGCTACTTGACATTGCGCAAGCTATTGATACGCTTGAAGTTATGCTAGACTCTGACGAGGAGGAGCAGTAGCATGGGCAGCTATCAAGTAACACGCCCCGACCCTAACGCCCCGAAGCCAACGCTTGAGCAAGTGCTGAGCATGATAGACTTTGAGTACACGCCGAAAAGCAAGGAGTGGCGTATACTGACAGTCAAGGGCACCGTCAAGGGCAGCGTATGGGGCAGCATAGGCGGCAGCGTAGGCGGTGACATACACGGTGACGTTAAGGGCAGCGTGCACGGCTTAATCAATACGCTACCTTGGGAAAACATAGGAGTAAGGCATGGCACTACACACCACGCGAAAGGATAAGGACGCTGAGCGTGAGGCGCTGGCTGCTGATGTTGCAGCATTCCAGGCATCGGGCGGCAAGGTGCAAACCATTACGCCTGAGCAGTACCGCCAGCATAACATTGAGCGTGAAGCTAACCGCAGCGTCACGCGCAACATGCTGACGCTTGAAACCGTCATGGACACCACTAGCTGGGACACGATGGAAGACACACGCGCAGCACGCTTTGCGCTGCTGTCTGCTACCTCTGGAGACTACTCTATGGTGGACGGTAACGACGTACACATGCACGGTGACGGGCCGCTGCGCAGCCGTGCAGAGCGTGACTTCTTTAAAGACTATGATGAAACTGAAATCGAGGAGCTGATCGACGATGACCACGACTACGACGAATGGCAATAACGCCAACCACTACGCCGACATTACGCGGCCTGAGCTGGAGGAATTGTACCACTACCTAGCCAACCCGGAGACAGACTCCAGCATTGCAATGCGCGACATCACTAAAGAGTATGGAGAGAAAGTGGCTAACCTCTTGATGTCGATGATTGACCGTTGACTTTCACAAAAATTTATGATAAAATATTTGTCCCTTTACGGAGGACACGATGTATAACAATAGCGAATCTACCTTCGTTAAACACGAGGGCTGTGAAGCATGCGGTAGCAGTGACGCTAACGCAGTATACAGTAACGGTAGTAAGTTTTGTTTCGCTTGCGAGAAGCACACGCCAGCGCCACGTAACGACAACACCATACCGTTCATCAAACCGGAGCGTTCCTTCGGAACGGAGAAACCTATCAACACACAAACTAAAGACGCAGAGCTTGAGCGCTTGATTGCTAAGTGGGCCGCAGCGCCTGCGTCTAGCATCCCTGAGCGCAACATTACGTCAACGTTCGCCAAGCATTACGGCGTTATTGTTGACGGTGATAAGCATTACTATCCATACTTTGGTGAAGACAGCAGCCAGCCTATCGGCTTCAAGGTACGCACCGTCAGCACTAAAGGGTTCTCTTGTGTTGGTAATACTAAAGACGCTGGGCTCTTTGGTCAGCAGCGTTACGGCAACCATGAACAGCGACGCATCGTGGTCACTGAGGGTGAGCTTGATGCTGTAGCAGCTAACCAACTGTTTGATGGTAAGTCACCCGTTGTGTCCCTGCGTTCTGGTGCTGGCAGTGCAGGCAAGGACTTCAAGGCAGCGTATAATTTCCTTGACGGCTTTGATGAAATCATCTTGTGCTTTGACGCTGACGCGGCAGGCCAGGAAGCTATTGAGAAAGCTGCCGAAGTGTTTGCTGGTAAGCTGCGTGTCATGAAGCTGGACGCACGGCTAGGCAAGGACGCTTGCGACTACCTGAAGGCTGGCCGTAAGAAGGAGTTTACGGATGCGTTCTGGCAGGCGTCGCTGTATACGCCGAAAGGTGTGCTGTCCAAGGAGGAGCTGCTTGAGCGCCTGCTAGCGCCTAAGCCACGCAGCCTTGGAGACTACCCGTGGGCTAAGCTTAACGAGTTGACGTACGGCTTCCGTCCCACGGAGCTTGTGACCATCACGGCAGGCAGCGGGCTGGGTAAGTCTAGCATCCTGCGTGAGATCGTGATGCACATCAAGAACACCACGAACAATCGCATTGGCTGCTTGTTCATGGAAGAGAGCGTTGAGCGCACCGCTGAAGGCTTCATGAGCGTGGACCTAAGCACCCCGCTACACCTGCCCATCAGCACTGTGGAACGTGGCTCTCAGGACTGGATGGCCTGCTATGACCGTGTGTATGGGGACGATAGGCTGTTCATCATGGACGCTGGCTTTGACATTGGCGCTAGCGTTGATGATGTTGTGTCCCGTGTACGCTTCATGGCTAAGGCGTTGGACTGCAACGTCATCGTGCTGGATCACATCAGCATATTGGTATCGGCAGGGCAGCAAGGCGACGAGCGTAAAGCCCTTGACGAGATCATGACGAAGCTGCGTACGCTAACCCAAGACACGGGCATTGTGCTGTTCGCTGTGTCCCACCTCAAGCGCCCTGACGGTAAGGGCCACGAGGACGGAGCCGTAACGTCTGTCTCGCAGCTTCGTGGCAGCGCGTCCATCGCTCAGCTCAGCGACTTTGTAATCGGCTTGGAGCGTAACGGCCAAGCTGAGAGTGCCACTGAACGCAACACCACGCGCATTCGCGTGTTGAAGAATCGCTTCAGCGGCATCACCGGACCAGCGGGCCACCTGCTGTACAACATGGACACAGGACGGCTGTCTGAGTACACGCCACCGGAGGAGGAAGCGCTGTGAAGTCACCGTGTCGCAGCGAGTGTGAGCTGATGGGGGACAGATGCACTGGCTGCGGTAGAACCAAGGAGCAAATTGTGCGCTGGTCACGATACACCGACGAGCAGCGTGAACAAATTATGGAGGAATTAGGATGCGACAGACCCCCGCCTCAGCACTTCGTGTCGAGGAGCTGGAAAGATTACTAGACCAAGTGTCTAAAAAGCTTGACAAACTAGAGCGTATGTATTTCAACAAAGGAGAAGTAAATGATTCCGACAAGCAACCCAAGCTACAGCGCGTTCATCCACGCTAGTCGCTACGCTCGCTGGCTGGATGACGAGCAGCGCCGCGAGACGTGGGACGAGACGGTCAACCGCTACGTCAACTACTGGAAAGACAAGGGTATGGTCAGCAGCAACGAAGCCAAGCGCTTCAAGAAAGCTATCCATGACCTTGACGTAGTGCCCAGCATGCGCGCCCTCATGACGGCTGGCCCTGCGCTGGACCGTGACAACGTGGCTGGCTTCAACTGCGCCTACCTTGCGATCAACGACCCGAAAGCTTTTGACGAGCTGATGTACATCTTGCTCTGCGGCACGGGCGTAGGCTTCAGCGTAGAGCGTGAGGAAGTCAAGAAGCTGCCTGTCGTGGCCGAAGAGTTTGCCGATACGGACACCACCATTGTCGTAGCGGACAGCAAGATTGGCTGGGCTAAGAGTACGCGGCAGCTAATCGCCATGCTCTACGCTGGCGAGGTGCCCAAGCTTGACTACTCCCAGGTACGACCCGCTGGCGCACGGCTCAAGACCTTTGGTGGCAGGGCGTCTGGGCCGGAGCCGCTGGAAGACTTGCACCGCTTCCTTGTGGACGTGTTCAAGGGCGCTGCGGGCAGGAAGCTCACGGACCTAGAGTGCCATGACATTTGCTGTAAGATCGCTGAGATCGTGGTGGTGGGCGGCGTGCGCCGGTCTGCCCTAATCAGTCTGTCAAGCCCTGTGTCTGACCGCATGCAGGCAGCCAAGTCTGGGCAGTGGTGGGAGCGTAACGGCCAGCGTGCCTTGGCTAACAACAGCGCAGTGTACGACGAGAAGCCTGACTTCCCGTTCTTCATGAGCGAGATGAAAGCGTTGTATGAAAGCTATTCAGGTGAGCGCGGTATCTTCTCGCGGGAAGCAGCACGCAACATTGCGGGGCGTAACGGACGGCGGGACAACACCGCAGCCTTTGGGTGTAACCCGTGCAGTGAAATCCTGCTACGCCCTGCGGAGTTCTGCAACCTGAGTGAAGTGATCGTACGCTCCACCGATACGCTTGACCAACTGCTTGATAAGGTTGAGATCGCTACGGCTTTCGGTACGCTGCAGGCTACGCTCACTAACTTCCGCTACCTCCGCTCTGTGTGGAAGAAGAATTGCGAGGAGGAAGCGCTGCTTGGCGTCAGCTTGACGGGCCTCATGGACCACCCCGTGCTCAACGGCAGCAAGGGTAACAAGAAGCTTGAAGAGTGGCTGACCGTAATGCGTAAGCGTGCCATCAACGTGAACAAGCAGTGGGCTGAGAGCCTTGAGATCAACCCTGCTGCTGCCATCACGTGCGTTAAGCCAAGCGGTACGGTGAGCCAGCTTGCGCTGTGTGCGTCAGGCATTCACCCCAACTACTCACGGTACTACGTACGCACGGTGCGCCAGGATAACAAAGACCCGATGACGGACTTCCTGCGCGCTCAGGGTGTACCGTATGAGGCGTGCGTCATGAAGCCTGACACCACCACCGTGTTCAGCTTCCCGATTGAAGCACCGAAGACCTCCATCTTCCGTAACGATGTTGGCGCTATCGGACAGCTTGAAGTCTGGAAACAGTATCAGCTACACTGGTGCGAACACAAGCCGTCCATCACTGTGTACTACAAGGAGGACGAGTTCTTCGCTGTGTGTCAATGGATTTGGGACAACTGGGACATCATGTCTGGTATCTCCCTGCTGCCCTACGACAACGGCACGTACCGTCAGGCGCCCTATCAGGAGCTTACGGAGCAGGAGTACAAGGAGCTGTCTGCTCACATGCCTGAGATTGACTGGGCTGCTCTGCCTGCCTTTGAGCGTGGCGACACCACCACCGGAAGCCAAGAGCTGGCCTGCACTGGCGGTGTTTGTGAAGTTGTTGGCTCTGGTGCTTGACACACACCATGCTGGCATGATAAAATAATATCGTTATGTAGCGTTACGGCAAACCTAATACAGCAATACCATTATTAGTTAGGCCGTAACGTAGCATAACGCCAGCGTAAAGGAGTACACTATGAGTAGAATGGGTGACTACGTAATCGCATTGCAAGAACAAGAAGAGCTAAGTAGGCTAAGGAGACAGCCGAATGAAAGCAGTAGTGGACATCGAAACGAACCTAGCGCACGACACGATCTGGATGGCGGGCGTATACCTACCAGAACGGAACGAAGCCGTATCCTGCACCACGTCATCCGCATTGCGGGACGCTCTACGCGGCGTTGACACCATCATCGGCCACAACCTGCTGGCCTTTGACCTTCCGGTTCTAGAGCGCGTCTGGGGCTGGGCATGGGAAGGAAAGGTCCATGACACTCTCGTCATGGGCCGCTTACTAAACCCCCCTGCTGAGGGCGGACACTCTCTGAAAGCTTGGGCGCTGCGGGCCGGTAAAGAACTGAAGCAAGACTTCGACGTTACCGACTTCGACAAGGGCCTTACGGACGACATGATCCGCTACTGCCTGCAAGACTGCCGTGCTAACTGGGACGTGTATGAACACATCGTCGCAGAGCTAGATCGGCAGGACTTCAGTCAGCAGTGCCGTGACCTTGAGCATGCTGTCGCTGAGGCTACGGTGCAGCAGATTGCCAACGGCTTTGCCTTTGACTTTCCCACCGCATGCAACCTGTACTGCGAGCATGAGCAGCGCATGCGTGAGATTGAGGAAGAGCTGCAGGCTATCTTCCCGCCCATCATTGAGGAGCGCTGGTCTGAGAAGACTGGTAAGCAACTCAAGGACCGTGTAACTGTGTTCAACGTAGCTTCGCGTCAGCAAGTGGCGGAGCGTCTGGCCCAGAAGGGTGCCGTGTGGCGTGACACTACGCCCAGCGGTAAGCCCAAGGTGGACGAGACTACGCTCAAGCAGAACGAACACGTACCGGAAGCCGTACTAGTCCTTGAGTATCTTACGCTGCAGAAGCGCTACGGTATGCTCAAGTCCTGGCTTGATGCTGTGCAAGACAGCGGGCGTATCCATGGCCGTGTCAACACGTGCGGTGCCGTGACGGGCCGTATGACACACAGCTCACCTAACATGGCACAGATACCTAGCGACTCTCTGTACCGCCAGTGCTTCGTTGCGCCTGAGGGCAGCAAGCTTGTCGGCATTGACGCTAGCGGCCTTGAGCTGCGCATGTTAGCCCACTACATGGACGATGCTAAATATACGGACCTGATCCTTAACGGAGACATCCACACCTACAATCAGCAGGCAGCGGGGCTGGACACTAGGCCCCAAGCCAAGACGTTTATCTATGCGTTCCTGTACGGTGCCGGTGACGCCAAGATTGGTAGCATTGTAGGCGGCTCGTCACGCAAGGGTGCACAACTCAAGCAACGCTTCCTAGACAGCCTGCCTGCCCTTTCACGGCTGATTAACAAGGTGGCTAGGCAAGGCATTAGCGGCTCTCTTCCAGGGCTTGACGGGCGCCGTGTGCTGATACGCAGCGAACATGCAGCACTCAACACCTTGCTGCAATCTGCTGGCGCTATCGTAATGAAGCAAGCGCTAGTAATTGCCACGCAAAAGCTGAAGCGCTACGGCTACCCATACAAGCTGGTGGCCCAAGTGCATGACGAGTTTCAGGTAGAGGTGCCTGAAGAGTATGCGCAGCAAGTAGGCGCAGTGTTCCGTAACGCGATAAGGGAGGCAGGACGTAAGCTAAAGTTGCGCTGTCCGCTGGACGGTGAATACAAAATTGGAAACAACTGGAGTGAGACACACTGATGAAAACCAGACCGTTACCTTCACAAGAGCTGCTCCGTGAGCTGTACGATTACAACCAAGACACCGGGGCGTTTGTACGTAAAACCAAAACAGGAACAAGAAAAGCAAAACCCATGCTGTCTGCTAGCTACAGAAACTCACGTATAGATGGGGTACTGTATAAAACTTCTCGCCTGATATGGATGTGGGTATATGGACAAGACCCAAAAAATATGTACATCGACCACATTAACGGCAATAGAGCAGACAACCGAATCAAAAACTTACGGCTTGTTAGCTCACTAGAAAACTCAAGGAACATGCGTCTTTATAAAACAAACAAAACAGGCATTCCCGGTATTGATATACACAATGGAAAGTACCGCGTTAGGATTAAAATTAATCGTAACGAAATCTTTTTAGGCTACTATGAAGACCTTGATGAAGCCATAGCTGTGCGTAAGAAAGCTGAGCAGCACTTTGGATTTCATAAAAACCACGGAAATTTTGTATTAGCCGCTTGACATTTCAAGCCACTTATGAGAAAATATAGTCACGGTCAAAGAACGACCGGATCACTGACAAGGAACTAAACATGGAAAATCAAATCGTTTCTCTCCGCGCTACCGTTAGCTTCCCGTCCCTGATTGACGAGATTACCTATCGCGGCGCACCCACCGGCAAGTACGGCGTGCAACTCACCAACCTTAGCGAGCGTGCTATTGAGCGGCTGGAAGAGTTAGGCGTTGAGCTTAAGCAAAAGCCCGACGATAAGTACGCACGTGGCAAGTTCATTGAATGCAAGTCGCAGTATCCGATTGACAATAACGGACGTTTCAAAATCTTGTTTGAGTCTGATGGCAAGATTCCGTTTGAGGGCGACCCCCGCGAGATCGGCTACGGCTCCATCGTGCGCGCTAAGGTTAAGGCGTACAAGGGACGTGACGGTGTGATTCGTCCGTCGCTGGTTAGCATGGCTGTTGAAGAGCTGGTACAGCCTGAAGTAACGTCTGACGAAGACGCAATGGCTGAGGTGCTGTAATGCGCTGGGGTCTGGACGGCGACATCATTCTGTATAGCGTGGCGTTCGCCGCCAAGGATGACCCCATTGCCTTTGCCTGTCGTTCAGCACGCTCCGTCTGCGAGCAGATTATGCAACAGCTTGGGGCGGAGGGTGCTGAAATCTACCTGACAGGGGACGGTAACTACCGGCTGCAGTACGGCTGCGATACCTACCCCTACAAGGGCACACGGAAGTCAGATAAGCCCGCACACTTCGCAGCGCTCAAGGAGTACATGATTGACTCTTTGGGCGCTGAGCTTGTGCACGGCGAGGAAGCAGACGACAAGCTTGGGTACATGGCGTACCAGCACGGGCACGGAATCGCAACGCTGGACAAAGACCTGTACGGCGTTCCCGGCTGGCACTGGAACTGGAGGCGTAGGGAGTTATTCAACGTGTCACCGGAAGATGCAGACCGTTTCTTTTACAAGCAGCTACTGACTGGCGACGCTACGGACAATATCCCCGGACTGTTCAAGCGCTTGGGCCAGAAAGCTACGCGCACGCTGCTTGATCCTATTGAAGATATGTTTGATCCCGCTGAGATGTACGCCTACGTACGTGACGTATACTCTCAAGCCTTTGACAAGGTGGGCATGTGCGTTGACGAGAAGGAGGAAATACTAGACGACTGGCTACTACGACAGGGGAGACAGCTATGGATTAGGCGTGAAGCTGGACAGATGTGGGAGTTTCCAGCATGAAGATTACACACATCGTCACATACCCAAAGCAAGCAAGAGCGATAGCCAGGATGGCACTACTATGGATGAAAGAACACGGAGTGATACGCATTACGGTGGAAACACTAGATGAGCAAGAAGGTACCAAGGACACGCAATGACGGCAAGTGGACGGAGGCACGCTACTTTGGATTTATACGTAGCGCCCTACGTTCTGCTTTCCAACGCTGGGGACCGAAGCACAGCGCTAAGCAAGCCGCCAAGGTAGCGTACAACACCTACGTGTGCGCACACTGCGACGGCTGGTTTGGCGCAAGGCAAGTGGAAGTAGATCACATAGTACAGTGCGGATCGTTACGTAGCTATGACGATCTCCCCGGCTTCGTAGAGCGCATGTTCTGTGAAGCTGATGGATTTCAAGTGCTATGCAAAGACTGCCACCAAGCAAAGACTAACGCAGAAAGGAGTAAATAGCATGGCACGTGTAGGAATAATTGGAGACACACACCTACCCTACGAACTAGACGGCTACTTGGAGTTTTGTCAGGAGCAGTTTGATTTGTGGAATGTGGACACTGTGGTGCACATCGGTGACTTCATCGACAACCACAGCCTCAGCTTCCACGACAGCGAGCCGCTGCTGCACAACGTACACGGGGAGTATGAGTCTGCGCTTGAGCGGGCGAAGCGCTGGTACGACGCGTTCCCTAACGTCACGCTAATCCTAGGTAACCATGACCGCATCCCTGCACGGCAGCTACGCAAGCTGGGCATGGAGCCTTCCATCTACATGCGGCCCTTGGAAGAGCTGCTTGATATGCCGGAGGGCTGGCTTATCGAAGAACAAATTGAGATTGATGGCGTGCTGTACCACCACGGTGAAACCGCTAACGGTGTGAACGGCTTCCGTAACGACGCCAAGCAGCGCATGCAGTGCACCGTGTCAGGCCACAATCACAGCAACCTTGGCGTGAGCTACACGGCTAGCGACAGGGAGCTGGTATGGGGAATGTCGGTAGGCTGTGGCGTAAACCAGAAGCACCTCGCCTTTGCCTATGGGCGCCACTTCAAGCTCAAGCCCATCATCGGGTGCGGCGTGGTCATTGACGGTACGCCGTACGTTGAGCCTATGGACCTTGGCTCTAAGATTCGGAGGGTTTGACGTGCCGCTGCAAGACGATCCGTTAATTGAAGCTGTGCTAAAACACTGTGACCCGTGGGAGGTAGTTGACCTGTGCGACATTGACACACACGATTTGGTGGACCTACTACGCAGCCACATCCTTGACAATAGAGAACGCTTTGAGAAGCACTTAGAGCTGTTCGACGACTGGAACGACTAACATGGCAAAGGTAATCGAAGGGGGTTTCGGGAAGAAGAAGCAAGAAGATCGCATTACGGTGCGGGACATGCTGTTCAAGCTGCGCGAAGCGCTTGGTAACTTTGAAGAAGAGAACCCAGAGGTAGCGGTAGAGGCTGCTTGCGTCATCTTCATCGAGGACCGGGAGTTTGTGCTAGCCTCTAACGGCCTACACCCGGACACTGTTAACATGCTACTCGACTTGGGCAAATTCAACCTACTGACTGGAGCTATGGGACATGCAGAAGAAGACTACGAAGGCCCCGTCCACTAATCGGCAGGAAGGTGGCGACCACTACCAGCTACCCATTCAGCCCATTGAGTACATTTACAAGAACGGGCTGGGCTACATGGAAGGCAACGTCATCAAGTACGTAACGCGCCATGCAGACAAGGGCGGCGCTGAAGACCTGCGTAAAGCTATTCACTATCTGGAGATGCTGCTTGAGTGGAGGTATGGGGTGTGAAGAGCTATTTGCATCGCGTATTCCACGCCTTGTCTGTACTCGCTAACGTAGTGTTCCTAAACGGACTGCCGTATGAGTCCGTATCGGGGCGCTGCCACCGCGAAGGCTGGGCCAAAGCGGAAGACGCACTGGACGATTTGTTTTGGTTTGACCCTAACCACTGCTACAACAGCCACATCAATGAACGTGTATGGGCAAGGGAGTTAACGAAGTGAGCTTTGAAGAACTAGAACAACTTGTAGCTGAATGGCACGACGACCGCAACCTAATCTTAGGCAGCAACGACGCAGCGCAAATGCACAAGCTGCTAGAGGAAGTGCACGAACTGGACCAGGATGTTCATGACGGCTTTGACTTGCGGGATGAACTGGGCGACTGCTTGGTAGTGTTGATTAACATTGCGACGCGCAATGGATTTACGCTAAAGCAGGCGCTAACGGTCAGCTACAATAAGATTAAGAACCGCAAAGGACAGATGCGCCACGGCATCTTCGTGAAGGAGGAGGACTTATAGGAAAGCAAGGCGCCCGCTACACGTCATGCGTAGCGGGCGTTGCGTTTTACTCTTCTAAGGTTTCGTCAATGTTCTTAAAGAACGGACCAACTACCGGAAGCGTTTTAATTACTTCGTTTGGCGCAAGCTGTTTCTTAATGTTATCTTCAGTAAACAACTCCGCTACGTCTTTAAGAACAGCCTCTACAACAGGAACAACAGGCAAGAAGTTAGACGTAATCTGTTCGTAAGGGTTTTCTGCAAACAAGTGCGCAGCGTACTGGTTGCCACCAAAGGCACCAAGCGTCGGAATAGACATCATTTGGTAGAACGCTAGGGCCGGTACGTTACCGTAGTCAGGAGACTCTAGCTTAACAAGCTGCCTAGTTTCGTTAACCAACCCGTACCCGCCGCCAGAAATCAAAAAGTAAGCGAGCATATCTTTTAACGCTTCCTTTTTGTTCCCACGCTTAAGCTCTCCGCCAACACGCTTACGAATAAGCTGTAGCTGCGTCATGGCAAAGCCCTTGAGCATGTACAATAGCCGAGCATTAGGGGTAGATAGCTGCCTAAGAGAACTGCTTGCAGCGCTAATAGGTTGAAGATCAGAAAGATTTAACAGCGCAAGCTGTTTAACTAAATCGTTATTAGTGTCTTTGTTTTTAAGCGCGGTTTCTAGTTCGTTAAGCTCCGCTGTGTCAAACGTATTTCGCCACTTACTGCGCCACTTTGCTGGGTTAGAAGCAAGCTGATTAAATTCTTTGCCCAAAGCAGCAGACATTAGTTTACCTTTGCCCCAGCCGTCCATCTTTCTAAAGCCTGAATACTTCATGGACCAATCAACAAGCTTTTGAGAACGGTCTGCTGCCCAATCAGCGATTGCTGTATTACTAAACGAGCCGTCTGCTCTGCGCGACGCATTAACAATCTCGCTGTGAATCTGTTGCGCAATACCAACGTCTTCAACACTAATATCAAAGCCGTTCTTTCTAGCCAATGCTTGCAGGGTCTCACGGCGCCCATTAGCCCAGGCACTATTGAACAAATCGTGAAACTGTAGCGCTGCACCGTAAGGGTTGCCGATAGCAGACGCATAGCCTACGTTGCGAATGGCTTGAAACTCCTTAGCCATACCGCGCTGACTGCCCCACACAACTTGATTGTAAATCTCTACAGCATTGCCTGCTGCTTCGTCGCTGTAGCCAGAAGACTTAAGCTTATTGCGTAGCTGATTGCCAAAGAAACCACCACGTGCAATCTCAGCCAGCTCTTCTTCACTGCGTGCGCCACGTAAGCCCAGCACCTTGTTCATTTCGTTTAGCTGAGCGTGAGAGCGCATCCAGTAGTGGTGAGAGTCGATTGGGTTCATGATCGGGGCTTCTGTGCCCGCCTTAGACAACCCAGTACCATCAGCGTTTAAGCGCGCAGTCTTCATCTTCTCCTTGGCGCTTACATCAGCAGTAGACAAACGTGCAGCTTGCTCGCTTGCTTTGCGCTCTGCTTCAAGGGAGCGAGTAGCCAAGTCTGCTTTGCTATCTGAATCAGCAGCAACAGACATATAGCCACGGCTGCGCTTAACATTCTGCGTACCGACAGCAATGTCGTTAAGCAAACCTTCTTGTTCTTTAATAAAGCCACGGAAGTTGTTAAACAAGGCGTTGTCGTTCAGCTCTCGTTTAACGGCACGCAATGCTACGGCACGCTGCTTAGGCGTAAGATTTGGATTAGCATAGTCGGCCATTGCGTTTTTAAGCAAGTCGTTCTTTTCGGCAACGTCCCGCAACTCAAACATCTTGTTGCGCGTAAACAGCTCGTCTACTTTATTGATAATACGCTGACCGTTAATAGCACCACGATTCAAACGCGCACCAAACTGTGCGCTTACTTTCTTTGCAGCATAGTCTTTAACAGGTTGAAACAGTTTATCAAAGCCGTCTTTCACTTCATTAAAGGCAGGGCGCATAGACGTAAGCGTCTCGCCTGCAACGTCGCTAAGCTGGTGAATAGTATCACGTCCAGCTTTCGCTAAGTCAGGCGACACAGCCTCTACGGCCTTGTACGCCACCTCGCCAATATCATCAGCTACTTCTTTGGTCTTAATAGCCGTAGACTTAGCAGCCGTGTTTAAGCGATTCATTACGCCACTAGACAACTCGCCAATGGTACGGCTTTCCGGTGACGTGCCGCGCACCAGCGATCCACCAACAGCGCCAGCAGCGCCGCCAAGGCCAGCGATTAAGGCATCTTGCATGGTAAGCGAGTCTATGCGCTCACCAATATCTCCTTCCTTCTCATTAAGTGCGTACGTACCGCCCTCTACGGCGCCTACAGCAGCCCCTGCAAGGGCGTTAGAGGCACGGGTAGTACCTGCCTTACCTGCTGCCGCTGCGGCCTTGCTAGCGCCCATGAGAGCCGCCTTACCGGTAGCTGCTCCAGTGGGCAGTCCAGCAGCAACTTCAAGTCCAAGCGCAAGCTTAGGGTTTTGCTGCTCAAAGCGCTTCTCAACGTCACGCTGCTGGACCACAATATTCTCATAGGCACGCGAGAAGTCGCCGCCATATAACGATGCCTCTTCACCAAACAGCCCCGCAACGCCAACATCAATGCCAGCACGCATAGCCGCTGCGGCTTCATCACCAAAGCCAAGCAGCAAGCCGTCAAGAATCTTAGTGCCTGCGCCTTGAATGTCCTCGGCGGTAGTCGTAAGGTCTTGCTCTTGCATATTAAGAGCCGCTAAGGCACTCTCTTGGTCTGGAGCGGTAACCTTAAACGTCCTACCGTCAACAGTGATTTTGTATGTTGGCATTATTACTCCGTAACTTCTTCAATAGTTACTTCTTTGCCGTCTACGTTTATAGTTTTAACACCGCGTCCTTCGTTATAAGAATCAACAGCGTTCTTTGCCCAGCCCCATTCTTGCCAAATGCTTTGGTCTTTCTTGCGCATTTCAGCAAGAAGAATCTCTTTAACTTCTGCTGGGTTCTTTACGCCAGAGGCGCGCACTAGCGCCGTAATATCAGCAAGCGCTTCTTCGTCGCTAAGAATGTCGTCAGCAAGGTCTTCTACGTCTTTATCAAAAATGTCAAACCATTCAGAGCCTTCGCGCTTAAGCGTACGCAACACTCCAGGCACAAGGTCTTTCACTACACCGTCTGCAAGGGTGCGCTCTCTTTGCTCAGTGCGTACCTTAGCAGCTTCAGACTGCGCACGCTGACGCAAAGCAATACGCCCACGCGGGGGATTAGACTTCCACGTAGCTAGTTCGCTAGTTGATACGCCAAGCTCAGTAGCCAGTGCCGTTTCTTCAGCGGTCCATTGCCCATTTTCTGCAATCTTAGCTTCATGCTCTGCCATTTTAGCTTCGTATTCTTGCTGTCCCAATTCGTAACCACGGACTATATCGCCAAACCCGCGAGCTTTCAAATCATTCTTTACTTCTTCAAACCGTTCTGGATTATCTGCAGCAGCTTCTAACGCCATAGTTCCAATTTGTCGTTGGTTTGAGCGGCTAATTGCTTCTAAATTTTCGCGTTGTGTTTCTAACGCATTATATCCAGACTGTACTTCACGACCCATGTCCATAGTTTGCGTAGGGTCTAAGCCAAACTTAGTCGCTGCTTCGTTAGCTGCATTTTGTAATACAGCAATACGCTGCCGCTTAAGTTCTTCTGGCATTGCGGGGTCATTCATGGTAGCCGTCATTGCTTCTTGAATTTTAACAATGGCGGCTTGGCCTTGCTGCGCACGCTGCGCTTTCTGCTGCTTGTCTACAACAATAGCTTGATCTGCAAATGCTTTTTGCTGCGCTACGTTTCCAATCTTTCCATAAAACTGTGATTGACGTTGTAGCGATAACGGGTCTGAAACATCTACGTTAGGACGAAACGTGGTGCTAATCGGCGCCATCAAGCCCTGACCCGCCTGCCCCATGCTTCCAATCGTTCCGCCAATCTGCGACAGCATTCCGCCAAGACTGGCGCTTGCATCTCTACCTGCCATTTGCTGTCTCCTTAAATACCCAAGATGCCTTTGAGTTCATCCCAAAAGCTGGTTCCCGGTGCAGTGTTAGCGCCAAGGCCACGAATAGCATTCATACCGGCGCCAAACAAATTACCAAAGAGCTGGCTTGCTGCGTACTCTGCGTTGATTTGCGACTGCAGCGCACCCAAGCCAAGCTGTGAACCATAACCTGCTCCGGTAAGCTGACCAGTTTGTGCCAACTCTGCTTGCCCAGTGCCAAGCTTAAGCGCCTCAAGCTGCTGCTGCATTGGGCTAAACGCCGTAGTGTAGCCCTGAAGGCCAAGCTGACCAGCCACGTTAGCTGCTTGCGTCTGCGTCTGCGCTTCTTGCTGTGCTTGCTGCATAGCCTGGAAGGCTGCCGCATTGCTTGCCTCAGCGCGTGCACGGGCCATAGCAGCATCCTCAGCGGTGCCACCGAACTGTGCGCCACGCAGTCCGCCACGTCCCATAGCAAACTCACGGGCTTGCTGTGCGGCCTGTGCGCGGTCTAGCGCTGGATTCTGCATAGCCATAGCGCGTTCAAAGATTGCTTGCTCGCGAGCCGCAGGAGTTTGCATTGCCTGCCCTAATGCCGCCTGAGCGCCCCCATAGAGCTGCTGACCGCCTTGCATTAGACCCTGCTGTGGCCCTACGCCCAAGTCCAAACTCCCCGTAGGCGCTACTGTAGAGCGTCCTAGGCCCGTCTGTACGCCATAGCCACGGAAAGCTGATTGGTCTTGTAGCTGTTGACCAAGCGCTTGCATCTGTTGTGCGCCAGTACGGCCAGTCTGCCGAATATCCTCAGCCATTTGGTAGCCAGCAGCAGCGCTACCGGCACCTGCCAGCAAATCAAAAAGGCTCATTTAGATAATCCTCCCAATAAGGGTCTGTACGTTAATCTCTTGAAGGCTAAACGTGTTACCGTTTACTTCAGTACGGAATCCAATAATCACAGACTCACCGCTCCCTTTAGCGTTAACACGATAGCGGCGGACAGTCGTAAGGCCGGGACCGTATTCGTCGTCTTGGTTAAAGTATGCTACGTTATATAGCGCAGGCGCTTGAGCTGCAATCGTCAAAGCTTTCGTATAATCAAGGCGCCCGCTATAACCCCAACCCGCATACGCTTGAGCGTCCGTTAGCGTAGACACAACGGTAAAGTCAATCTGCTTAATAAACTTAGTGTTAGCTGGTTGACCAAACGTAAACGAATTAGACTCGTACTTAAACTCAAACGGTTGATTATTGTAGTTCAAGCCGTCTTCGTATAGGAAACAACCGTAGTTGCTAGCACTACTTGCAAGCAACACGCGAGCCTCGCCGTCAATCTCGTAGTACATGGCGCGCTCCCAGACCGTATTGGTCCAGCGCGTTACCTTGTTACCACCCGTTACGCTAGGCGCTCGCATCTCAATCGCAAAGGCTTGCAAGTCGTTACTAAAGTTAACAACCGTTAAGTTTTCATCAGGCCAGTAGGACAGCGAAATGGTGGTCTTGTCAGCCGTAAGCGCAATGATGTCCGTAATGTCACGACGTACGTTAGAAGTCAAATCATTAAGCGGTGCAGACTTTTCTTGGATGGTGCGGCCAATAGAGCGCACACCGGAGTCGTCTACAAACAAAACGTCAGAGCCGATGTTAGCAATGGCGTCACGGTTTACGCAGCCAATACCACTAATGGTATCAGCCAGTACAATGCCGTCATTGCCTGCTGGATCGCCGCTAGCAGCGTTGTTATACACCAGAATAGATTGACGCCCCATAATAAACAGAGCGTTGTTATGCGCTACAATCCCTACGATACGATCAGTGCCACGCGGCCAGTATTCGTTAATGTTAAGAATACCGCCAGTGTTTTGCGCATCAGCGGGCACAGCGCGTCCGTCGTACCACTGCGTAGCAATGAGGAGGTCGCTGTAGTAAATCGTTTGGTAGTCGCCGTCAACACCACTAACCCACAAGCGCCCGTAAGCGGCTGTAGCTACGTCACCGTTAATAACTGCGGCAAGGGTGCCGCTGTCGTCTTGCGGCTTAATGTAGTCTACGTCATTGGTGCCCGTAAACAGCTTGACAATAGTGCTGCCGTCGTATTCAAGGCATTCATTGCCAGCGCTAAAAACGTATAGCTTGTCGTTAAAGCTAACAATCTTAGCGTCAGCCAAAGCGCTGTCGTCAATAAGCGTTGGGTAGCTAATCTCATCTAGCTCGTACACGGGACCAGAGCTAGTGGTAAGCTTGCAGATAAAGTAGTCGTCTTGTAGCAAAGAGCCAGAGGCGTTATACTGATACACACCAACCGTAGCTAGCACGTACGTAACGCCGTTGATGTCGCCATTGCCTAGGCGGTGCGTCTTAATCTGCGTGTCCGCTACGCCAACCGCTGCGCTATACGTTACGTTAACCGCAGTGGTAAACTCCGTCCACGGCTTGCGCGAACCAATACGACCAAACTTATCCACAACAGCATTGTCGGCCACAAGCGCAAAGCCAGGGTCTTGCTGAAGCGGAGAGTCTTCCGTATTCAGCCCTTGGAACCCCGGAGCGCTAACCGTAATGTTCTGTTGTTGCTGCGCCATTACACAGTCATCCAGATATTGTCAAGATCGTTAAGCGAAGAGTCCCACGCAATGGCGTCGCTAAGGTACGTACCGGCCAGCGCAAACAACTCTGCTGCCGTTTGACCACCTACTTCGCCACGCTCACGTGCTGCCATAGCTAGCGCCGTGTACACAACAGGCTTACCGGGTACAAGCAATACGTCAGCCTTGTCGCTAAGTTCTGCTTGACGCTTAAAACCATATACGGTGTAGTTGTATACGGCGTCAGGCTGCGGGAATAGTTGTAGCTGAATGTCGCCGCTAGCGTCAGTACCGTTAACAGCATAATATTTTGGTTTGTTATCGGCGGGCGAAGCAGCTTGTCGTTTGCGCAAGCTGTAAAGCGTTTCTTCCGTAAGCTCCGTTCCGTCGTCCTTAACGATATACTCTATTTTACCATAATTTCCGGCATTTGTCAAGCTGTACAGATTGTCGCCAGCGGTGGTCGCAATGGCCCAGTCAGAGCGCAGTGCATTCCATGTGTGTGCATCTTCGACAAGCTGCTTGGCATCGTTAACAAGCGACACAACCATCTCCGCTACGGGATCATCAAGACCCGTTACGTCCGTTACGGTGTCTTCACGGAGGCGCTGCAGCACTTGATTCACTGCTTCCAAATACGTCATGATAACATTCCTTTAGCTTGCGTAATGTATTGCGCAAACGGCGTAATAGCTTTCTTTTGATACGGCTTAAGCGTAGTGTACTGAAACAACTCGTTCCATTTAGGCTGAAACATTGAAACTTCAGCAGCCACAGACATAAGCCCAGAGCCCAGCTCTTGACCCATACCGCCAATGGCTTCACCAATAGCTTGATCACGCGCCATGCCTGCCGCTTCATTAGCGTTTACTTGGCTTAGAATGTCGCTCACAGCCACGCCAAGATCAGCCGCTATTCCCTCTAGGGCGTTGCTTAACGCTTCGTCACGGCTCTGTCCTGCAGCCTCATTGGCCCTTACTTCTTCTAGCACCGTTTCCTGAGACTGCGTAATCTGCTCTTCAAGAACTTGTTGCCCTTCCGTAACTAACGTTTCAAGTTCGCTACGATTCGTACCCATTTGAGACAACAAGTCTTCAACGGCTACATCAAGGTTGTCAGCAACAGTTGCAATAGCTTCGTCTAATGCCTCATCGCGAGCCATTCCGGCTTCTTCATTGGCAGCTACTTGCTCCAGCACGCTAGCCTGAGCGTCTGCTACTTGCTGCTCAACGCTGGTCTGTAGCTCGCCAATGCGCCCGCTTAAAGTCTCTTCCGTAGCACCTAGCTGCTCTAGCAAACCTTCACGGGTTACGCCAAGCTGTTCAGACACTTTGTTAACGGCAGTCTCTAGCGCAGCGTCACGGTCCATACCGGCCTGCTCGTTGGCTGCTACTTGCTCCAGCACGTTAGTCTGTACGTCTGCTACTTGCTGCTCTAGCGTGCCAATAGCGCCTTCAAGCTCGCTACGGTTTGTGCCCATTTGAGACAGCAGGTCTTCAACAGCAACGCCTAAGCTATCTGCTACTCCAGCAATAGCTTCGTCTAGCGCTGCGTCACGCTCCATGCCAGCCGCTTCGTTAGCTACCACTTGATCAAGGATTGCTTGACGACCCTCTTCGCCAGCAACGCGTACGTTCTCAACATCTACGTTAACGTTTTCTTGCAGGTCGTCAAGGTAGCCAAGCACGTCCATAAAGGACTGATCAGTTTGGGCCGCAACGTCCGCAACGGCTTGCTCTAGCGCATCCGCTCGCGTTTGACCTTCTGCTACGTATTGATCAAGACGGTCGTTAACAGCACCAATCAACTCTTCATTTCGCGTAACGCCACCCTGCAAGCCTTCAATAGAACCCGTAATGCCTTCAAGCTGCGTGTTAACTTCCGTAAGGATTGCTTCTTGAGAGGTGCCCATTTCTGCTAGTAGGTCTTCACGGGTCGTATTGTTAGCCGCAGCAACGGCGTCAATGGCTTCTTGAAGCGCATCAGTGCGCTCCATGCCTGCCGCTTCGTTAGCACGCACTTCATCAATAATTGCTTGACGTTCCGTAGCTGCCGTTTCACTCAGCGTTTCAATCTGACCTGCAAGCGTTTCTTCCGTAGCGCCTAGCTGTCCAAGAAGGTCTTCACGGGTCGTATTGTTAGCCGCAGCAACGGCGTTAATGGCTTCTTGAAGCGCGTCGTCACGAGTCATACCAGCTTCTTCGTTAGCCGCTACTTGATCTATAATAGCCTGACGCTCTTCAGCCGCAGCGGCTTGTCCTGCTTCCATTTCACCACGAAGCGTTTCGTCACGCACCGCAATGTCAGCCAGGATGTTCTCTTGCGTAGTGCCCAGCTCACCAAGCAACTCTTCACGCGTCATGTCCATAGAGCTTGCAACAGAATCTACAGCATCTTGCACTGCTTGCGTGCTGCTTTGCCCTTCTTGGCGAAACACATCAAGCTGCTCAAGAACATTATTAATAGTTTCTGAATAGCTTGGCGGCAGCACTGGCTCAAAGCCCTCAGGTGCTGTGGTGTCTTGCGTAATATCTTCCGGTTGCGTAGGCGCTGCTGGCTGCTGTGCACCTCCTGATTGCGCTCCGCCACCACCGCCGCTATCAACAGGTGTAGGCGTAGGCTTTACAGGAGGCGTTACAACAGGCGTAGGAATATCCGGCTCAAGCAAAGGAGGCTCGGTAATATCTACCGGCAAAGAAGGCGCAGGGGCTGGCGTAGGCTGCTCAGTCGTATAGTCAGGGCGCGGAAGCACGTCAGCAAATACTTGTTCAACCACAGACGCAGGCTGTGCGTCAGGAGCCGGTTCGTTTTTACTGTTGCCAAAAACTTCAGCAGTTTGTTTTGCCAGCTTGCCAAGGTTAGTCCCAGCCGACGCTTGCGCAGGGTTAGTTAAAAACGCACTGCTTAATGCGCCTTTAATTGGGTCTTCACCGGTTGCTGCTGCAAGGCCGCCGCCAAGAGCTGCTTGAGTAAGCATAGTGCTTAGCATTCCGCCGCCAGTAATAAGCGGAGCAGCATATGGAATAGCAAACGAAGCCGCTACCTTAAGAATATCGGCAGGGCTTAAGTCAAACTTACGAGTGTCACGCTCTCCAAACCACTGCTCTTGCATAGCTTTGTCAGTTTGAAGCTGCGCAATAGTATCTTCAAACTGTTGCGTACGTTGCGCAAGCTCTTCATCAGATAATGCTGATTCTGAAAACAAAAACTCACTAGCGCGTGCTTGTTCTACTGCGTCTTGAACCATTTGATCTTGGTCGCGGTCGCCAGTGTACTCTAAACCAAGCGACGTAGCTACTTCAAGATCAGAAAGCCCAGGAAGGCCCATAGAGCCTGCAGACACAACGCCACCTGCTTTGCCCACTTCTGGACTAGTAGTTGTAACAGGCGCCGGCGCGGCTACAGTTGCTGGAGTAACATTTTGCGCCGGAACGACATCTTGCGCCGGAGTAGCAGCAGGCGCTTGTGCTGGCATAGCAGCTACAGCTTCCGTAAGCGTTTGCGCCGGCTGTGCGTTCTGTGCAGCTACAGCATTTTGAATCTGCTGTGGCGTAATAGTAATGCCATTAAAGCTTAAAGGAATGTTTAAGTTAAACCCGCCCATTAGTCTTCCTTGCCAATATTAGACGTACGCTTTAAGTAAAACCGCAGCGCCGCCAAGCCGGAACAAATACCAACCAGTGCAGCAATTAATTGCACCCACTCAGTGATGAGCGGAAGATTGGCCGTAATGGCACTAAGAACAGACGTAGCCGTTAGCGTATCTGCAACCTTATGAGCATTGTCTTGTAGCTGTTGCATTAACGTGTAAGTCCTTTAGCTTTCTCGTAGCTGCGCAAACCGCCCAGGCCCAACATGCCCAGCAGTACAGTCATTAAGCTATCCATGTCAAATGCGGGGAGAGGCGGAAGGAATACGTCAAGCCACGACGCAACAAATAAAACAACTGGGGCTAAAACAAAGTGCCACGCTAGCGCTACGCCACACACCCAGCCTACGAAAGGGCGCCACCCAGCAACCCACATGTTACGATGCGAAGCTTCTTGCTTATTGATTTCGGTTTGGGCCATGGCGCGCTCTTGCGCATGGCGCTCAGCCATCGTAGCAATCTCATGAGCAAGCGCTGCTTTCTGGTCTTTGTCTTCAATAAACTTATCTAGCAGTCCTGTGACGGGACCAATTAGCTGTTGTAGCATTACCTGTCCCGCCCGTTCCAAAGTTCAAACAGTACGCGAACCTTTTCCTTTACGGTTTCCAGCTCGCTGTGCATTTTGGCTAACACTATGACCAAGCTAATAAAGCCAGCAAAGACGGGCCACAGCGACAGCAACAACTCTAGCTGATCAGGCCCGTCCACGGGGCCTAGCCGTCAGCGTTGCGGTTCTTGCCTACGTTACCGGCCACGACGTTAAGGACACGGAGCGCAATGGCTACGTACTTGTCGTCAACCTTCGTAGGGGTCAGTGCCGTGATGGCCGTAGCTGCGGAGACTAACGCCGTAATCGCCGTAAGCCATGCAGGGAATGCGTCAAAGAAAGCGAAGAAAGCGTCCATTACCAAGGCACTCCTGCAGCCGTTACGGGGTTCTTGTCAGCGTCAATCTTGGCCTGTAGCGCTGCCTCGGTTGCGTCCTTGTCCACGCTCTCCCACACCCAAGCCAGTACGTCAGCCTCGGTGAGGTCGTCATAGGCCACGAAGTCCTCAGACTCAGGGTCAGGGGTAAAGCCCGCCGTGCCATAGGAGGAAGCGCTGTAGTCGCCGTCAGAGGCCGTGCAGCGCCAGTGCGCCACGATAACGCCCCCGTCGGAAAGCTCGCGCTCAAGGGTCGAGATGGTCCAGTTAAACATTCTGTGCCTCCATGTGCGCCGCGTAGGCGTCGATTACGTCTTGGGTGTGAACTGCGGCACACACCGCCTTCACCTTGTCATCCTCGGCGCTGTAGTCGTCACCGGGTTGGATCACATGGCGATGGAAAGACCGGCTGATCTCCTCGCCGTCGCGCTTAATGACGGTGGCAACGCGCACCTGAACGTGGCTGAAGTCGCCTACGATCTCCACCTTATCTGCAAAACTTTCTTCCGTTAATGCCATTGTATTTCTCCTTGGTCCGCCTCAAGAGTCCACTTGAGGTAATTAAGATGTCATATAAACAACGTTAATCATAATAACGCCATTAGTTACACCAGTGCTTAAGTCAGAGTTTGTGATTGGGCTAGTTGAACTGCCTTTTAAAAGCCTTAATTCATCTCCTTGCGTGTAACCAGAAACTGTTATGTCTGACTCATCTAATGTAAACCAATTACAATATGTGCTTAAAACAACTCCAGTAAAATTAGCGGAAGTAAATGGTAAACTTGCAATTCTTACTTCACCTGAAATTGTTGAAGAACTAATATCAACCGATGACAAATAACAATTAAGGCTTACTACTCTTCCTACTTTAGTGTAGTTTGCGCCCGAAACTGTGAATCCAGTAATTGACCCAGACGTTGAACCCACAACGGTAGGCGTCCAAGTCCCCTCCTCGTAATCGTCCAGCAGATTCGCCGCACCCGTGCCGCCGAGGTAGACGCCGCCGGAGAGGTAGAGGTCTTTGAAGCGGTATGCTGGTTGCCCAAGGTCAACCTGAGCATCAATAGCCGAATTTGTGGTTAAGTTTTGTGGTCTTATAATTTGCGAAGTATTAACAAATTGAAGGCCAGTATCAGCGTTTCCAATAGTTAAGTCACCGCCTTCAACACCAATCGACCCCACCGTGGTGCCGTCTTTCTGTAACTCTAAGATAGACCCATCTGACGTTTTACGATTAAAGCGACCAACAACGGCGCCTGTTTGGGTTACATTAATTTGCCCTGATTGACCAACCTCAAAACCAGAGTTAGCAATGCCTGAAGAAGTCTTCCCCACCAGCAGGTTGCCGCTGGAGTCGATGCGCATGGCTTCACTGCCACCAGTTTTGAACTGTATGCTCTCAGTACCAAACTCAGCACCACTATCAGCCGTTAAAACTAAAGAGCCGCTTAATCCTTGTATCGTTGCGTCGTAGTTGTTGTCAGTGTCGGTGAACTTAAGAGTTGGTGTTGCGTTTGAAATTTGAACAACGCCGCTGGCGTCAATGCGCATGGCCTCAAGAGGCGTTAACGATGGATTAGTACCGTCGCTGTTTGCAACATTAAATGTAATGTTTCCTTTAAACCAACTTGTTGCGTCTGTTTTAAAATCAATGCTTGCTAGTTTTGCAATATTGTTTCCATAACTACGTGCTTGTCCTATTAAAGATAAAACAGTAGTGTCTGTTTGACTGTCAGCACCAGAGTTTGTAGCAATTAAATTAATTGTTGAGTTGTCTTGCCAATGCGTCAAACCATAGGGACTACTCGTCCCAACACCTAACCGCTCCGCACTCGCATCCCAGAAGAACTTCGCGGTCGTGCCGGTGTCCTCGTAGAAGGAGATATCGCCGCCTGAGGCCGTCTTTATTACCTTTACGCCATTGTTATAATAATAACTTTCAGCGTTTGACTGAGCCAGTAATATGTTGTTGCTACCGTCAAGTATTCTTGCGTAGTTGCTATCAGTTCCAAACTTTGCAGAGCCTTCTGTGTTGCTAATTACTGCATAAGACCCTGCTACACTTCCATTATCAACCGTCAGCCCATCAGCCGTGACGGTGCCGGTTACGTCGATGCCGGTGGCGGTGGTTTCTAAAACGGTAGTGTTGTTGTAACGGATTCTGACTGAGCCACCATTAGTGCCTTTTAAATACTCTTTTGAACCGTCAGCATTTTTAAGTACAAGGTCGTCTGCCTGTATCTTCAGGTTGCCTGTGCCGTTGTCGAGAATGACACTGTCAGAAGCATCATGATAAATCTGCAGGTCCGACCCAGCACCGAAGATGGCCTTGTCGTTGTCGCCGAAGGTGATGTCAGCAGAGGTCGAGGCGCCTGCGAGGCTAACGCTACCGGTAGCAGTAAGCCCCGCAAAGCTCGGGCTGTCCGTAGTGGCAACACCTTGGTTCAACGCTTTGACAGCCGCAATGTCCGTCAACTCGCTGTCCATCAAAGCCCCAGCAGCCGTTACGTTAGCCGTATCGGTTACGTCAGCGCCTGCTTCAACGCCATCCAGCTTCGTGCCGTCAGCGGCTACATCACGCCCATCAACCGTTCCGCCAACCGTAATGTTGCCGGTAGCGCTAACAGTCGTGAAAGAACCTGCAGCGGGCGTAGCGCCGCCAATGATGGTGCCGTCAATAGCGCCGCCATTAATGTCAACACTGCCAATCGTTACAGTGCCGGTAAAGGTCGGGGACGCTGCGGGAGCGGCGAGGCCAAAAGCAGTTTGAATCGCGGTGAACTCAGTGGTGAACTCGCTACCCTTAATGACCTTATCGGGGTCGTTAGTAGGCAACGAATCTTTTGCACCGAAGTTGGTCGTAGGGGTATACGTAATTGCCATATTAAGATACCTTCCGTATCCAGTCTTAGAGGGCGCTGCTGTTGCCGCTTCGGGTCTAACAGCCAGCTATGCTTCTGAATAAGTGCCGGGGTTTATAAGCCGCCCCG
>Ga0208645_1001096_pt1 | contig 25047 bp, 31 predicted proteins | sample VirMetDEL_Sep_01_FD_184519 | JGI IMG/M metagenome (GOLD analysis project Ga0208645, IMG submission 184519) | Aqueous microbial communities from the Delaware River and Bay under freshwater to marine salinity gradient to study organic matter... | ecosystem: Environmental > Aquatic > Marine >... | reverse complement strand
TTCATGTTCATTAAATATCTGAGAGCATCTTCTTTGCCAAAGAATTTGTTAATGGCTAGTTTTGTAGGTCCAGCCCCAAAGGGTATTGCTGAAAATGCACTTGAAACCAACAGATCTTTATAAGCAGCTGATACTTCCTCGGGTGGCAGATTATAGAATTGATCTATCATTAATTCTCTAGCACCTCTTGCACCACCGCCAGTAACAACATTTCCTGCAAAGCCACCCAAGCCAGCAGATCCTAAAATAACAGCTGCTGATACTGCTGGATGTTTTACTGGTAATCTTGATGCAATATTTAGACCTGTCTCAAAACCTTTTTTAGCACCAATAATTCCGCCAGTTAAATCGGCAACAAAGGTTCCAGCTGGTACCAAGTTGGGTACTACAGCATCGCCAAAGAAACCGACTTCAGCTTCATCGGGAAATTCTTTTCTAAGAACCCCCTCATCATCTTTGTACATAATGTTGCCGTCTTTTACTTCGTAGCGTAGGGCTGCGTATGGATCGTTTGGGAATCTTTTAGATGCTAGAAACTCTAGCCTTGTGTCGTCATCAAAAAATAAATTTGCCTGTGCTTTTCTTAAAGCATAATTATCATTGATACGATCAAACTCAGCTTTTTCTTGCTTGAGTTTGAGTATCTCTTCATTATACTTGTCAAAAGCCGTAGTCATTATTCTTGAAGTTTAGCAATTAATTCTTTTTTCTGTGTGTCTGAGAGACTTGGATCGTCTTGAATCTTTTTAATCATGGCAGCTGTCTTTGCATCGGGTGAAACAATAGTTTGTTTTTTGCCACTCGCAAATGCTGACTCTGCTTGTTGCTGTTTTTCTTGTACATTAAAACCCTGTGCTATACCAGTTTTGTTTGCAACCATATCTTCAAGGTTTGCTTTTTCTTCGTCTGAAAATAAAGGATTATTATTAGCCCACTCAGCATAATATCTTTTAAGCTGTCTTGCGGTTTGTGCTGGCGTGAGCTCTCCAGCTAATTCTAATTCTTCTAATCTTTCAGCTTCCGCTATGACATCTTCATAAAGTTTTTTTTGTCTTTGTGCTACACGGTCAAGATATTCTAATTGTTTCATGTAACCATCGTATGTTGATGCGAGACCAGGCGATGCATTAATAAATAACTGCATTTCTTTGTTTGAGATCGCACCCTTGGTTTGAGAAACAATCGCCATAGTAAATCCCATGCCAAGCTGGTTAAGAACCTGTTGATCTCCTACGATGCCCGCATCTAACCCAAAAACATCTCCAAGACCTAGACCTATGAGCATTTTTTTAGGTCCTAATAATAACGCTTCATCGGGACCATAGTTCTGAGGTCCTATCTTTTCCGCTGCTCCTTTTGCAATAGCCACATTATCTATGACACTAGTTGCAGTTTTATAATCCTCGAAAAGATCGCCCTCAAGTTTTAATTGATCATCAATAGCCTTTTCATCTCTTTTAGATATTTCTTTACCTTGATTGATAATAGTTTGTGATGCTGGAGTTTTTACCTCTATTGCACCTTGAGCTAATAACGCATCAATATCAGCTGCGTTTGCTGCATTATCTCTAAATGTTTTTGATATAAGCTCGCCATTTGCATCGGTAAACTCTAGGGTTATGTATTCGCCTGGTTTATTTCTGCTATCAATCTGTTTTAAAGAATATTCTTGTAAGAATTGTTTGGCTTGTTGTTCGTCTTGCATAGCCATTTGAGCTGCTTGCAATGCTACTTGTTGTCTAGCTTTTGCATTCTCAGCTTTAGCCGACTTTAATCTATCACTAGCTCTAGCAAAACCAGTTCCTAGTCCTTGATATAAAGACAAACCACCCACATTAGGGGTGGCTAATAAACCAGCACCAAGTTCTGAAGCCAAATCATAAATAGACATTCTTGGCTCTTGATACACATAAGGCATCAATCTTTCTTGATATTGTTTAAAACTTTCTTCGTAATCAGGAATTTGTATAGAGGCTAAACCGCCATCCTGAAAAACATCTATGTCATCGTAATTATTCATAGGCTCTATTATATCTCCACCCTCAAGCTCTTTGGAGATTTGTGACCTCCCTATAGACATTAAATTGTCCTTTGTTGTGGCTGGTTTAAAAATTGACCTAATGCACCCAAGCCAGCTAATCCTACCCCAAGTCCTGCTTGTAGGGGGCTAGGTGGTGGGGCAAAGGTCGTAGTTAACTGCTGTTGTCCAGCAGGTACCGCCTGAACAAAGGGTAACAACGACTGATATTGAGCAAGCGGGGCTTGTTGGGCTTGTAGGGCTGCCCTTCTCTGTGCATCGAGTATAGCCTGCTGTTGCTGTTGCTGTTGTGCTCCCACCCCTAGCAACTGTGAAATATCTGCCTGTTGTGCAGCTTGAGCTTGTCCGCCCAATCCTGCAAGTGCTTGTCCAGCACCAAATTGTCCTGCTTGCAGTTGTCCTGCTGCTTGCTGTTGTAATCCTGCCAATCCAGCTCTAGCACCAGCTAATGCTTGTTGTGCTCCTAATGCTTGCTGTCCTGCTTGTGATAATGCTTGTTGTTGTGTTGAGCCAAGACCAGCTAAGGTTTGACCTAATTGTTGTTGGGCACCCAATCTTTGACCAGCTAAACCAGCTAGTCCGCTGGCTGCTTGTCTTTGTGCTTCTAGTTGTCTTGCAAACTCTCCAAGACCTGTTTGTTGTGCTCTTTGGAAACCAGCAGATCTAATACCACTTATGGCTTCTCCTAGCCCTCTTCCCAAAGCTCTTTCTCTTTCACCAGCCATGAGTCTAGCACGAGAGCCAAAAGCTGATTCTCCGCCCCGAGCAATATCAGAGGCTCTCGCTGCTATGTCTGCTTGTTCGCCCCTTTCCATAATATCTTGTATGGTTTGCTGAACGACTTGTTGCTCAAATGGATCGTAAAACTGTTGAGTCATTCTTGGATCGTAACCACCAAGCGTTCCTCTTAATAATGCTTCAGGATCTTGTAAGCCCATGCCAAATATTCCTGTAGCACCCCTAGCAATTTGTCCAGCTTCGCCCAAAGATCCTAAAAGACCTGCTAACCCAGCACCTCTTAATGCTTGTTCTGCTCCAACTCCTCTAGCTACATCGGCTACAGCACCAAGCTGTGATCTTTCTGCCTCGCCCAAGCCAGCTGTTAATGCTCCCAAACCTTTGCCATAAGCACCCATTGCTTGTTCTATAAATGGTTGTTGAGTTCCAGTCTGAGCTGCTAATTCAAAAGCTGCTTGTTGTTCAGGTGAAAATCCTGCGATTTGTTCAGGAATAACTCTAGCCTCGCCTTCGGGTGTAAAGAATGTTTTTTCAGCTGCTTTAAAAGCACCAGGTATAAATCCACCCCTGCCATCTAAGCCAAATAATAATTGTCTTGACAAAGGATCAAGCCCAGCCTCAATACGGGTAGCCCCGCTTACAAAAGGCATGTCTTGATTTGAAGGTGTAGCCATAGTTGGTTCCTCTGTAGTATTTATATCTTGTGTAGGTATTGTAACAGGTTCTGCGATTGTGCTTTCTTGTGTAGGAACAATTGTTGGTTCTGTTACGGCTGGTGTTGGTAACGGCTCAACAGTAGTCGTTTGTGCTGTTGGTGGAATTAATGATAATGACCTAGCACCTGGGGGTGTCATCGTATAGTCGGTTACGCCTGCTGCAATTGCTGCTGCTGGTGATCCATACATTTTACCATCGGGACCATAAACCATTACCGAAGGAGAAGCCATAAATGTTCCTCCAGCTGGGGCTGAGGGTGGCTGAGAAACTGTAGGTGCTGGAGATGAGAGCATTGGTTCAATAATATCTCTTCTTGCCATTAATGAAGGTACTTGTGTTACTTTCCTAGATACTGGTGTAGGCAAAGTTTTAGGAGGCAAACCGCCTGGTCTTAATCTTGGATCAGGTGTAAAACTTATTGATTTAGGTGGTTGTGAAACTATAGGTGAAACTGGTCTAGGTTGTATAGGTGCTGGTCTAGGTTGTATAGGTTGTGAAACTATAGGTGAAACTGGTCTAGGTTGTATAGGTTGAGAAACTATAGGTGCTGGTCTAGGTTGTATAGGTGCTGGTCTAGGTGCTATAGGTGCTGGTCTAGATATTATAGGTGCTCTAGGTATAGGTTTAGGTATTACAGGTGCTGGTCTTTGAGGTATTTTTGGAACCGAAGGAATTTTTATGCCTTGTGGTATTTTAGATAAATCTAAATTAGGTAAATTTATTTTAGGTATATTCCCCAAATTAGGAATAGTTGGCGTGGGCTTTACAACTGTCTGTCTAATTCTTCTTAGAAGCTCAGGTGACATTATTGCCATTAACTTGCCCTCGCACTTTCAGCAAACATATCCATGATTTGATACATGAGCTGTGTTCCTCTTTCTCTGTCCTCCTCAAACGATGGTATTAAACTTATAATTCCGTTTTCACCCTTTTGTAGTTCGTAGGAACCAGCACCTCTAACGGCACGACCTGTCATTACAAACTCACCGTCTGAAAGCATAGCTGGAATATCGTCTGAAGTTTCGGTTCCTTCTCCATTAATACCACCATTCATTCTTTCAAAATCATTCATATCTAGTTCTATTTCCAGCTCTCCGCCTTCATTCATTTTGGCTACCGAACCGCCTTGAAAAAATCCTTGTACCGCACCGCCCATAGCTTTTCCGCCAGTTAATTCAGGAATAGTTCCTGAAGGCAATAATCCAAACTCAACGGGGTTTGGTGCTGGTTGCCCTGTCCTTCTTGCTATTTCAGCTTCAATGTTATAGCGACCTGTAGGTCCCATGGTTACTAGTGGTGTCAATGGAACTCCTTTTGCATTTTTAGCTTCTTCGTAAGCAAGTTTTCCTAAAAGACCTGCTAAACCAAATGCTCCGACATCGCCAAGACCAAAGCCTCCTCCAGCTCCTCCAGCTCCTCCAGCTCCGCCTAGAAGTTGTCCTAGACCGCCTTGTCCTTTAAAAGCATCTTCAACAGACTGTGGTAATAATTTTCTGCTTAAATAATCTAAAATTCCACCGCCCTGTCCGCCAGTTCCAGTCATTCCTGTAACTCCATCAAAACCAATATTTACGCCAGCAGTAGCTGGTATCATTCCTGATTGTTGCAGGTTAGCTAAAATTTGTTGTTCGCTTGCACCTTCTGAGATTAATCTTTCGATTCTTGCTTGAGTGCTTGGATCTGCTCCAGCATATATTTGTTCTATTGATGATGCTTGTTGTTGTGGCATACCGCCCATTCCACCAACTTGTTGTACTCCTTGAGTTAATGTTTTGAATGGAGAGGAAATTAAAGATTGAATACCTGAACCAATAGCTGATTTTCCTAGGCTCAATGCCTGACCTAAAGTTCCGCCAGCACCAGCTGTTGCACCAGTTCCTAGGCTTGCAATGTTTTGACCAATACCGCCCATGCCTGGTACTTTTGAAATTAAAGATCCCAAACCGCCAGCAGCACTTGTAATTGCCTTGCCAGCAACTCCTAAACCGCTTGATAATGCTCCGCCAATACCTGGTATCTTAGCTGCTAATCCAGCAATACCTGAACCCAATGATCCAGCTACTGCTCCTAGTGCGGTTCCAACGCCTGGTATTAACATAGCTATTGGAGCTGCTTTCTTGACAAACTTACCCACTTTCTTAAAAGTTTTCTTGAGCCAGCCAAATTCTTGTAAACCTGTTTCGGGATTTAATGAAGCAATACCGCTTCCAACCACTCTTTCTTCAGGGTTAATGTTGTTTCTTTGTAGTCCATCAAAAACAGCTTGTGATAATTGTTCATCAGCTTCCATGACTTGTGGAGGGATTATTACATCTCCAGTTTCTGCATGAACGATTTGATCGTCTCCGTTTCTGCCAAATTGTGCAAGCTGGCTTGCTAATTCAAACATAGGTGCTTCGCCCTGTGCTTGAAGATTGCCAATAAATTGCATTTCTTCTTCACTCATTGGTGCTTCGCCCATCATTTCCATCATGGGATCGCCACCTTCTTGCATTTGAGGAATGCCGTATATAGAAATGTACTGATCAAGAACTTCGTTTCTTTGTTGTGCTGTTGTTGTCGGATCTAGCAAGACAGATCTTAGCATTGCCATATCATCTTCTTGAGAATATGGTCTATCGGCTAAAGATCCTTGCATATCTTGCATTTGTTGAAACATCATTTGTCTATCCGTATCAGATAATCTGTCAACTTTAGGCATGGCTGCTGGAACCATATCAGCACTCATTTGTTGCTGAGAAACTACCTGTGGTTTTCTAGTAAGAAGTTGTCTTATTTGTTCGTCTATCATATTGGGTGCCGTCATAAGTTGATTGATGGTTGCTTGACTTTTTTGGGTAACAGCTTCATCGAGCAAACCGACATCAATGCCAGCTTCCTCGGGTAACATATTTCTTAATCTCTGTTTTAACTCTATATCCATTATGGCGTACTAACTGTTACTGAACCAAGACCTGAGCTTATGCTCAAGCCAGTTAAATAAACTTGGAGACTATATAAGTCTCTCCACTGGGTACCATCAAACGCTTGATGAATGCCCAAGGTTGTATTAAATATTATAGCACCAGTTTGAAATTGGAGTTCTGAAACTTGTGTGCTATTAAACAAAGGAATTGAATCGGGATCTATAGCACCTAAATTGATCTCTAAGACACGAACCAAACGGTTAAATAATTCGGGTGTTACCTCATTTGTTGCGATAGGTAAACGAGTTGGTAAAAGTTTTGACATTATCTTCTACCCGATGCTTGAACATCTAATCTAGTTGATCCCAGCCTCCATTTGAAATCTTTTATGTTTGCGGTTACATCGTTATCATCATCCGATTCAAACCGTAAAACAAACTGCCTACCACGGCTTCTTAAAAATCCTTCTGTGCTCGCAGTAGTAATTTGCGTGGTTGAATCTGTAGTTAAAGTTTGATTTGAAAAATCTCTGCGTTTTAAAACAAAATTAATAGTTGGTGTGTTGCTGGTAGTTTCTGTTAAGAATTTAACATCGGGTAACACCTTTTTAATAAATGAGTAGTTTTCGCCATCGCCTATATCTAGGTCAGCAGACTCTATGTACACATTGGTCATAGGGTTAGTATCATCATTAGATCCTTGTTCATGCATATATAAATAGTAGGAGTCTGTTCCGCCAGTTGCTAATGGTTTATTTTCTACACCACTTTCTTGCCAAGCATATCTGACCATAGAGCCAATAGACCAAACATTTTCTTCGTAGTTGTACATAGCATATCTTGAGATCTCGCCAGTACCATCTTCTTGAGATGGATAAAAGAACCATACTTCGCCAAATTCTTGGTTAAGAGCAGCAAAACATTTAAAGGATTGCGTTAAATCTAAATCTGAATACACATAGTCTTTAACGGCACAAGGAAGTTTTTGTACAGCACCGTTATAAATGTGAAACCCTTGCTTAGACATAAAAATAACTCCAGCAGGAGTATTTGCCATTGCTTTTGGTGCTAACAAACCAACGCCTTCGTTAATTAGATTCAATGAAAAAGTTAATGGCGGACCTACAAACTGCATAGAGTAAAGAGATGTATCAGTCCATATAAGAACCTCTTGCCTTGATTTCATTCCGCCAACAATTTGTGATCCGCTAGAAAGTCTTACAGAGCCAGCGGTATTGGTTGATAATGGCTCAAAATCTAATGCATTTTCCTGATCAGAGAAAGCAACCAACATAGGATCTATAGAACCTGTTCTTGCACCGCCTGATATTGGATCAGCTCCTAATACTATTAAATGTCTGTCGGTCTCTGAGGTAATGACTTGTAGACCAAGTGTAGGCACAAGGTTTGCACCCGATAATCCTGAAAGCTCTTGTGCTCTTGTGGATAAACCATTTGATTCATCCCAATAATAAATTCCACCGCCTCTTGGATTGATAACAAGATCCTCGCCAAAGTTATCGTGTGTCCAAAGCCTTAATTGGTTTGCAGCATTTAATGAAGAAGAAGATCCCCAAGCACCAGCACCAAAGGTGTTGATACCCCAACCCGTTGATTGCACATAATCATCTAAGCCAACATTAACTTGATATTGCCCAATAACGCTTGCCCCACCGTTACCAGTGTCGGATGCATTTGCAGTAACTGTAACGCCTGAAGTGTCTTTAGCAATAATGTTGTACGAATCTGCATCTACAATAAAATCTATTTGATATTCTTGGTTTAAAACATTGGCTGTAATTAAACCGCCTAATGATACCGCACCCGAAAAAGTAACAAAATCGTTGTTCTCAGCCCCGTGAGCCGTATCTGAAACTAAAATAGTGGAAGAGCCATCAGTTGCTGTAAAGGTTACATCGCCAGCTGCTGTAGTAGATCTTATAGGCGTAATATCGTTTAAAACAGAACCACTTTCAATGTAGTATTTATATGTAGTTCCTAAACCTAAATATTTCGTTCCGTCTAATGCAATCCAAGAATGAAGTGCTCTGCCTATACCTAAAAAAGCTGTTTCAACGGATTTAATCCATCCGCCTATTTTTTCTGCTACGCCTTTTCTAAATCTGACAAAATTAGCATCAACCCAACCACCCTCTTCAGAGTAATCGGTATTCTCTTTGTTGATTCCAGCTTTAAACTTAAAACTTGCTAATGGCATAGATAGTTCCTAATTAATAACACCAAGTTTACCACATTGCTGTAGTTTGCTTGGTGTAGTAAAGCTATCTGTTAAGCAAGTCTTATAATTGCACCAGTTGCTGTTGGGCTAGGGAAAACAATTGTAAAGTCACCAGCTGTAGATGTTTTTGCACCACCAAAACTAATAGCAGCAACTGCTGGATCACCAGCCTCCGTGTCGTTAAATATTAAACATCCACTTGCAGTAATAGTTGCAGTCGCAAAAGTTTCGTCTGCAAAGTCACAAACCGCAGTTGTTCCTGTTGAAGTTGGTGTAACACTTGATAACGCTTGTCCTTTAGCTGAATAACCAGTTCCTGAAACTTCTCCAGTTGTGGTATATGCAGTAGTACCAGCACCAAGAGATGCGGTAGCACCAGCATACAGTGCTATATTAAAAGTATCGCCAGTTCCATTAGTAAAATCGTGAACACCTTTTAAAAGCTCCACTTTAAAACTTGTACAAATTGCACTTGTAATTGCCATTTATAACTCCTTCATTATTTTAGCTAAATCTTCGTGCCCCTGACTTCTAAGTTTGTTAGACATAGTCACTCTGTTAGAACGGATAGCACTGTTCATATAAGACAATATAATAGCATATATTTTTTTTCTAAACGCTAATGCTTGTTGCCTCACATGGTCGGGGGCTTCTTCAGATATCCCGCAAATTCTATTGGTCGCTTGGTCAGCCCAAAATTCAGGATCGTGTCCTTTATTATTAGTGGTATGAACCTCAATGTTACCTAAATTAAATAATGTTTGTTCGGTTAGTTTCATCCTTTGTATGGCTCGGGTGGTTTGACGGGTTCTACTTGCAAGTTTATTTTCTTTTCCTGCATAGCTTTTTTCATGTTTGAATATTTAGTTACCAACCATTTGCCATCGTGTGGCACCGCAACCATAGGATCGGGTAATCTATGATAACCGTATAATCTTTCATAAATTGGTACATCGGAATCTAATAAAGATGATTTTTGGCTACACCCAATCTCAATTCCATTTTCTAAACATTTTGATATCCAAAATTCTACACATGCTCTGCCAGCCTCAGCAGCGTGTAAATTTTTAGAATAAGAGAAATCTAAGCCAAACATATCTATCTTGCCAACCTTACACCAATAAGCAAAAGCTATGGTAAAGGCAACAGTAGTGTTCATGTATGCACACTTGGTTGCATTGCAGACTTCTTCTAGCGGGTAAAGCACTGCATTTGGAACCCTAGAGTCTTTTTCGCATGTATATATAGGAACTTTGCACTTAGGCAAAAATCTACGCATAACATCGGTTTGAAGCCCAGCATCATCTGAGTCTAAAAACCTAGATGCTGGATCTAACATAAATACTCTATCGCATGGATAAACAGAGCCTGCTGCATTAATACACCATGTCTCATCGTATTTTATTGAGTTTTGTATAGAAATTGCATAATCGACCTGAGATCCACCCAAGCCAATAATGGCAACTTTCTTACCTTCTAAAGATTTTATTGGTTTCATTAACTGACATTTATCCTCACACTATCGTATCTATATTCGTCTCTCGTTAAACGACCTTCGGAAAGGTTCTTAGCCCTTAGTATAGCTTCTTTGAAACGATTTTCAAAGGATGCAATGTCAGCTTGCGGTTCTTTAAGAAAAATGGCTCCCTCAACCAAAGCTCCGTATAAAAGTGCATCGGGATATTCTGTGGATAAAAATGTGGTTCCACTCTCTGCTCCAGCCGTTAATGATGCTGGTTTGTGTAAGTAATGTAGCTCTACTGTGTAGTCAGAATCAGGCACTGGAATTACTTCAAAAGAATTATTATCAAATTGTGTGTAATATCTTGGTCTACCTGTTGCTGTGGTAGATGTTTGAAATTGTTTTGAAAAAGAAGGGTGTTTGTATTCTAAATAATGATATGTTCCACTGTCTATGACAGCCAAACTGAATGGTGCATAATAATCAGTGGGGGTTGTTAAAAATCTATTTGATGTTGAAACATTACCTGTAACATTTTTTCTTTGCTCAGGCAATTGAACTAGTTTAAATATTCGTTCCTCAGATTCTTGAATAAAATTATCAAGGTTATTCACAAAAGTAGTTTCACTTGATTCTAAATAATCTTGAATAGCTGTTTTTAATGTTCCGTAAGTAAAACTCATGATGTTGTTATTGTAACGGATCCTAGTCCTAAAGTTATTTTATATGTCTGCAATTCGGTTCCAATAATTCCGTCACCGTAATTTGTATAAACCACAAAAGAATTATTGTCGTCTTTTTCTTGTGGTCTTGGATTTTTTAATGCTTGAGGATCTTGTACTTGCTTAACGGGTGTTAATTGCGGGTGTTTAGGTGACCATTGATCAGGTCCAACTAAAAGACCATCCCAAGTCCTTTTCATTTCTCTCAGACGGTATCTGAAACCAGTTATGTCACATATACCGTATGCTTTTGTTGCTTTTGCGTATTGAGCCATTATGGAACATTGTAACCTGTTAAGTCAGGGCTAATTCTAAACGAAGCTCTTTCTTCGTCTTGAGACATAGCTCTGAGAAATTCTTCTTCATATAATTGTTTGAGTAATCCCGTTCTTTCGGGTGCTCTTTTTAATGATAGATAATAAGCTAAACCCGCTGCTAAACACGGATAAAATCTAAAGGGCATTTCTAATGTATTGGTAGCAGCATCCGCATCATCCATTCTTGATAATACATTTAAGTAAACAGTGTACTCGCTAGATTTATCAGGTGCTGGATAAACTGTGATAGAGGGAGACAATCCTTTATCAACAAAATATTGATTTGGTTTTCCAGTAGATGACTTATCAGGAACATTTGCATATTCTGATCTGCTAATCCTTGTTAAAGGCAAATCAACCGTAGATCCGCTAGTAGTTTGCCTAATGTAAGCATCTAACACATCTATGGTTGCAGTTGAGTCTATAGAATCAATAGTATAAGTAACGGTATTCTGAACCATTGCTAATGACTTTTGAGCTATTGTCCATTGGTTGAGACCTCTGTTTGCCCACTCGGCTAATAGCAAATTAAGACTTCTCTGTGCCGTCTTAAGATCGTACCCTGTTCTGAGTTCTAATCCGCATCTTTCAAATGCTTCTTCAATAAACTCAACTACATCGGGCTCAAAGTTTTTGCTATTAGATGTAGCCATTTATTATTTACCGTAAAGACCTTTTCCTTTGTTTTTAGATGGAGACATGCTCATTCCCATCTTAACGCCTCTTTTTGATAACGGATCTCCGCCATTCATCATTTTAACAACGCCAGCTCTGCCACCCATTTTTTTTGCAACTATTTCCTTATCTTTATTAGAAATAGCTTTACCAGCTTTGCCAATCATTTTTCTTAGCTCTCTTTCTGCTAGTTTTTCGCTCAATACTGATTTACTACTTGGTCCTATTGATTTGGCTGCTTTTTTCATACCAGCACGACCACCGCCCATCATTTTTTTGACACCAGCTCTTCCGCCAGCCATCATCATTTTACTTTTTTTTCCGTGTTTCATTTTGTATTTGTCTCCGCTTTTCTACAAACTCATAAAAAATATCTTTGTCCCAAAATTTATAGTAGCCTTGCTCTTCCAACTGATACGATGCTTCGTTCAGTTTGTCTAGTGGTTGTACAAAAACCATCAAGTAAGGCTCATCATAAACTGGCTCAAAGTCGTCATCTACGATAGTTCCTTTACTATCATGTTCAATGTGAAAGCCCATTGCCCACAAATTCTTCTTAGCAAGAAATAAATTCATGGTTTCAATACGAGCATCAAATGCTTCGCATGAGACATCAAGATTAAAGTCGCAGTAAATTAAAACATCGTATTTCTTCCAATCGGTTTCAAATACTCTGTCAACTAGATCTGTCCAATCTTGTTCACATCCGCTTTCTATTATAACTCTTTTTTCTTCCCAGCATTTCTTAGCATAGGGACACACGGGTAAACCATTACATAGCAAGGTTTTTTGTTCAATGATAGTTTTAGACCACTTTTTAAGCTCTACGGATAATTGTTGAGGTGATAATACTTTTATTAATTTCACTTTCTCGCAAAGGTCTTGACATTTGTTGGCTTTCCGCCAACACCCTGTTTCTTAGCCCTTTTTCTCCTTACAGCAGATTGTATCTGAGATTCGGACATTGATCTAGCCTTTGCTTCGGGTACGCATTTTGGATATTTACGCTTTGCATTTTTTGTTGATGGTCTGCCACACTGTTTAAACCCACCACCCTTTTTAGGTGCGGATATGTCTACCCAGTTTTCAGAAAACCATTTGGTAAGACCGCCACTTGTTTTAGCCATTAGACTATCTTGGTTTTCTTTCTCTTGGAGTTCATCATTGCACCACAACCACGACCTTGCACCATGATCCCACCATCACGCATGAAACCCATTTTGTTTCTTACATTTGTTGGTAGCTTTGATAATCCTTTGTTTTCAGTTGGAACTGGTTTTAAATTTTTTTTCATTTCTCCGCCTTGAGCCTTATATTGACCGCCCATCTTTTTGTATTCTTTAACCATCCAAGCATTTGCATAAGCGGATGGGTAAACATCAAACTTTGCTTTTGCTTTAGATTTAGCTTTATTGTAAAGGCTTGGATTTTTTACATTCTTGGGTATAGCCATTACCACTTCACCTTATCAGCCCAATAAGCAGCTGACATTTTACCTTTTGCAATATTCTTGCCGTGTCGAGCTTTGAAGCTCTTACGCTTTGCTTTCATTCTAGCAGACTCACCTTTTTTTGGTGCTCCAGCAGTGCCTGAAAGCGTGCCAACCTTTTTGCCTTGTTGACCAAACCTAATGGTTTTAATCTTATCGCCCTCTTTGGCAACTACAATGTGTGATTTCTTTGGATGATTTGGAGTACGCTTAGGTTTGTTAAAACCGCTAACGCCTGCTCTTGCTAATCTTGGATCTTTTTTACTTGCCATATTTATTCAGGATAAGGTCTATTTTGTATTAATAATATATCTAAAGCAGCAGAAACGGTAACCGTTCCTCCTGCTGAGTCTGCTTGAGCCCTAACTTCTATATCTGTTTTTTCAGTAAGTTTTATAGGGTAAGGATATTCAATCGTACTATATCCTGAACTTGATAAGACTCTGTCTTTTACATTAAAGACTCCTCCATACGGTCTAGCCACTAAACTTAAAATTGCAAATTTACCTGCTGAAGAAGATGCCGATACATCTTTTTGAGTAACATAGGCAGTATAACCTCTAGGTATAGTATAGGTCATCATTAGGGTTTGATTGTCACCTATACCTACTGTAGCGTATTTATTGGTAGGCACTCCACCTGAGGGTGTTGCTTCTGTTCCTACATATAAAACACCAGCATTACCACCGCCACTACCAGCAGTATTTACCACAATTCTATTAACTCTAAACCAAGTGCTGCCATTTAATTCAACACCTGTTTGACCGTTTAAACTTACGGTTTCTACTTTGAAATCAAAATTATTGTCTAGCCCACTAACGGTTACAGTTCTTGCACCAGTACCTAACGCTGTATCATCAGTAGAAGAGCTAGATATATAAAGAGTTGAAGCTGAACTTAAATATGAATATAAACCACCTTGAAGCCATACGGTTGTTAAAGCGGTGCCGACAGCAGAATTAAAGCCAAACTTGTGTATGCTTTCGTGAAAACCAATTTGTCCTCTTGCTACTTGAAGCTCGAAAGGCTCATCCCTTCCAAAACGGGAAATGGATGAGACCTCTCTAGTCATTCTATGAATGGAATATTGTTACTCGATCTATATTAGAAAGTATGACATGGATTCCGCTTTCAAATAAAACGCCTGAATCAGGAATATTTAAAGTTTCCGTGTCGTTAGCATTGCAGGGTGCAATTAACTGAATAGCTCCAGTAGCAGAACCGTCTCTAAAAGTAACGGTTCCATCGGAGGCACCGCCAGCAATGATATAACCTCTAAGTCTTGATCGGTTTGATGTTAAAGCTGCACCACCTGCTGTTGCAGTGGTGGTGCTTGCCGTTTTAACATCTGAGCCTGTTATTCTGCCGTATGACATAATTCAGTCTCCTTACTCTACGCCATCGTTATATATGACATAAGTAAAGACACCTGTGAATGTGCCACCTGTTCCAGCAGAAGCTCCTACATTACCTGTAACAGTTGTATCTGCTGCAATACCGTCACCATCAACCAAAGCTCCATCGGCACCTTTTAAAACGCCTTTAGTATCAGCATCTACTTCATTGAAGAATCCATCAGGATCAGCTGAAGAACCAATATCAACAGTTGGGTTTGTTCCGCCTGTAGTTCCGCCTAAAGATAATAGTGAGATAGGAACAGCACCAGCTGGTAAAACGAAGTTTTGACCTGTAGATGAAGATGTTCCGATTTTTACTGCTGTAGCTCCTGTAGCTGTTGGATCAAAAGAAATCGTTACACTTTGTGTTACCACGCCTGGTGTTACGGAACCTTTAGAGCCACCGCCATAAGATCTTACAACTCCTGTAAAAGATGTATTAGCCATTTATTTCTCCTAACTAATTGTCGCATCATCTTGGAGTAAGTCTGCCGAGTCAGTTGATGCAACGGTTATTCTCGGTTTCGTAAAGTATAACAGATTTTGATTTTTGGTTAAAAAAGGTTTTTGGTATTGAAAAAAGAAGGGGAGCATAAGCTCCCCTTTTTACTTTCAATGAAAGATTTTACGCACCTTGAGATCCGTAGATACCTCTCCAGTTAGACCAGCCGAAGCTGTATCTTTCTCTAGCTTTGTATCTAAGGTTTCCAGTGGTGAACTCAGGTTCCATAGATGTTTCCATTGCTGTTCTTTGGAACATCTTAAGACCTTCGCCCTGCTCTGTAATATCAGTAAGCAAGAAGAAGGCATCAGGATCGTTGAGATAATGGTTAACTATATAACCACCAGGTAATACCCCAGTGTTTCTGATAGCGTTAACATCATTATCAGCGGTTCCTGATCTTAGAGGTGAGTTCAAAATTCTGTCAGCAACAAATACTAATTGTGGTGGCACAATTAATTTTGTAGCTTGTACAGAAATAGTAAGACCTCTGTCATCTTGGAAAGTTGATATATCAATCAATGCATCTTCCAATGAAGTTTCATTAAGGTCTGCCATTGTGACTGCTCTGTTAGCAGCTACTCCACCGCCTGCAAGCGGGTGAGAAGTGTTAATTAGAGAAACGCCATCTCCTCCAGTAAAGGAAGATGAGAAAGCATTGTTCAACACATCGGCACCTTTTACTTCTTTGGTATGAGCCATTGATTTAGCAAGTGCTGTTGTATATCTTCTACCCAAAGAATCATAAAGGTTATCTTCAATAGCTTCTTCAGTTAGAGAGAATGCTAATGCAATTGTTTCGTGGTTGTACCTTGAAACATAACTCTCTGAAGAGTTATCAAAGCTAACGCCTTGACCTTCGGTTTTACTTGGTGCTGCACCAAATCCTGTTACAAGAACTTCTTCTTCAAAAGCTCTTTGTGAATTTTCGACTGCAAAAATTTCCTCGTACTCTTTAGAGTATTGGTCATAAGATAAGCCGAAAATTGCGTTAAGACCTGGTTCTAGTTCTTTAGCTAATTGTGCTCTTGATATCGCCATTATGCTAACCCTCCTGAGCTAACGCCCATAATGTGATTTTGTATCACGCAAAGTACATTAGTATTTGCAGATGTTACATCATCGTTTTCAGGATCTTGAGAGATGTCAATAGCTTTTAGAGGTAATGTCGTGGTGGTTGCACCAGTTGTTACATCTAATTCTACATTAGATCTCCCACTGTAAACATCGCCTGTTGTTGCTTGATCGACAATGTCAAAGTTTCCAAACAAGTCTGCCACTGGGAAAGTGTCGTCTGCTTGTACTTCAAAAACAACATTTTTGTCGTCAATAACAAAAGCAATGATGTCACTGGCAGCAATGCTGCCTGGGTAATAGTTCTTATAGACCTGTTCGCCTGAAGTAGGATCAGTATACTGACAACCGTTAAAAACGCCAACAACTGGAACGGTGCTACCCGCAGCAGCTCTTTCGATGCCACCGCCAGTGACTTGTTTTACTAAGTCACCTTGGAAGATTTTACCACTCAAATTATTAGCAATTCTGTAACGGCTCTGTCCACCTGAATAAGGTGAACCGCCCATCATACGAACTGGCTTAAGACCAAATGCTGCGTCTTTATTCGCCATTTTTTATTTCTCCGTAAATTTAATTACTTAATTAGTTTTTTCCGAATCGTACTGAAGATTCTCTTTTGGAGTCATACTTAACATATCTTCTATCTCTGACTGAATCTTTATATAAAGTGTTGTCAAGAGCATCACTTCTTTCTGAGGTTTTACCCTCATAGTAAGATCTTCTCTCTTCGATAGTTTCTACGGGTATTTTCGCCAATAGTAATCCTTCATTATATACGACTCCAGCATGTCTACCTGACTCTAGTGCTGGAAGAGCAAACTCAGCTGGTAATTCTTCAGCTCTTACAAGCTCCCAACCTTCTCTTAGCCTATAGCTAACATTGTTTCTATCTTCCTGACCTAGAATACTCTCCCTAATCCAACGGTATTCATAACCAGCTGGAGGTGGAGGAGTCTCAAGTTTTCGTACTGGTCTCCATGGTTTTCTTCGAGTATTTTTATCGTGCATCTCGGAATCACGACCTGCTCTTAATGTATCTTTAGTGCCTGACATTTTATGCTCCTTTTTGTTGTGCCTTTAGTTTTTCTTTTGCGACTCTTTTTAGCCACTGATCCTCACTCATATTGTAAGGTTTCAAGCCACGAAGCCTTTCGATTTCAGACTTACTAAATGTCACACCGTTCTTTCTTCCTTGTGTTTGTTGTCGACTTCCAACGGAAGCGGAGGCAACTCTTTGCACAGCGGGTTTGTCCTCACTTTTTCCGACTACCCCACCTTGTTGTAGGTGTGGGTAAACTTTATAAACTCTACTATTAAGTTCATCGTAGTAATCGTCTGAATCAGGTTCAAAACCCTCATTCACCAAATTAAAATGCGTAAAATAAGCAAATTGTGTTGCTTGTGCATTTTGTGGATCAGACGAATCTCCGTACCACTTATTATTTTCATACCAACTCAAAGCCTCTTGCGTTGGCTCAACCACTTGTTGTTGTGGTTGTTGCTGGTATTGCACTTGCTGCTGTTGTTGTTGAGCAGGTTGTGCTTTAAGTTGTTCTTGTCTTTGTTTTGCTAAACGAATTTTTTCTTTCTGAATAGCAATATCACTTTTTAAAGAATCAGCCTTTGAAAGTAATTCAGCATCACTTGATTCAACTGCTCTTCTATACAGTTGATCAGCTTCTCTTTCTTTGCTTGCTAGGGATTCTTCTTCTTTAGCAAACAAATTAGTGTTTAGTTCAGCAGTTTTAGATGCTAGAGCTTGAACCTGTTGTTCTTTTTGTAATAACTGTTGTTCAAGCCAAGCAGCTCTTTCAGCTTCCTGCTTTATTCTATCATTTAATTTGTTTACTCGTTTTGAAACCGACTTAGTGTACTTTTCTAATTCATCTTCTTGAGATGCTTTAACACCTTCAGTGGTTTGATCTTCAATTTGAACATCAATATCGTCATCAATATTGATATTTTCGTTTTGTGTAACTTCCATATTATCCATATTATAAACTCACTATATCATCAGGATCTAGTATTGTAGCGATAACATCGTCATCATTTATGATTCTGACCTCTTCGCCCCCATCTAATTTGAAGCGTGCTCCAGCATAACGACCAATTAAAACCCATTGTTTTTCTTGGCACCACGGCTTCCCGTACTTCTCTTTATTATCATAACAAAGAGGTCCTTGCTTAACCACATAGGCAACAACTGTAGCTAACGCTTCTTTATCTACAGTTTCTTTGGTTAAGACTATACCGCCTTCTGTTACGCCTTTGCCCTTGTATGGCAATACCAACATTCTCCAACCAGTGGGTTGTGGCATTCTTTCCAAAAGTGTTTTGTCTAATAAGGTAGGATCTAATATTTTTTTAGATGCATCAATATACGCATCTTCTATTTTAGAAACTTCAACTTCTTTTTTTGCTGACTTCGTCATTTATTTTCCCCAAAATAATCTTTTAATTCGCTTTCGACATAGTATAAAGCAGTCAACTCGCCTTGCAAGTATTTATACTGATCCATGTCTTTAATCCCACCTGACATAAGGGTGTCTTTGATTTGCTCTCTCCGTTGCTCGATGCTTTTCTTTATTGCATCGGCTAAATCTATTTCACTCATTAATAAGTTATTTTAAAATCGTACCCTTTAGTTGCTGCTCCCTGTCCTCTAGCTTTTATAGTTTTAGGCTGTGCAGGTTTTGGGTAAGGTTTTACTTTACCAGCAACTGCTCCTCCTGTAACCATTTTTTTAACGCCAGCAGATTTTAAAGCAATAGCTACGGCTTGTTTTTGACCTTTGCCTTCGCCTTTTAGCTTTCTAATGTTTTTAGAAATAGTTTTTTGTGATTTACCTTTAAATAATGGCATGTTAACTCCTAAGTTTAGATTCTAATTCTAACAGTTTTAAATTAGCTTGTTGTTCCAACCTTGCGATTGCTACATCTAATTTATCGTCTGCAATATCTTTTTGAGACTGAATTCTTTGTTTTTGTATTTCAGTCTCTAATAATTTTTCTTGTATTCGCTGACCTTGTTTTTGTTCAAATTGCTGTTGATCAAGATCAAGCTCTTTATCTCTAAGCTCTAATTCTTTTGCACGAATAGCAACCAATGGATCTTCTTCGCCACCTTGACCAATAGACTGTAAAAATTCTGCGGTTAATTGTGCAAGGACAGGCGAGCTAAATTGCTCAAGAATCATTTGTATTTGTTGTTGTATTTGTTGTGCTTCCTGTGGAGATACTTGATTCATTTGTTGTTGTATCTCTGCAATTCTTTGATTTACTTCTTGAGGTATTTGCTCTTGTGATAGTTGCGATGCTAAGAATTGTAAATGTTGCATAACATGAGCAATAATTATGGCTTGTATTGCTGGATTTTGTTGTACTACACTTGTTAAAAATAAAGACCTATGTGCATCTATGTGTGCTTGATGGTTTTGTTGTGCAAACGCTGTTGCGGGCTGACCAAGCAAAAGAGTTGAGTTTTCTAAACCAGCATCAATCGGTTGTGGGGTTGGATCAGCAGGTGGCTGTATCAATGATTCAATATTATCTACGCCTAAAGCAGCATACATTCTTCTGTATGCTTCATAAACTCCATTGGGTCCATGCACTTGTGGATTTGATTGCACCATTTGCAATAATTCCTGAGCCATAGATATCCTTTGTGATTGCGAAAATATATTTGGATCCGAAACTGGTATTACATCGACACGGTCATCAAAATCTTCTCCTTTGATGGTTCGTGGTCCTGATCCTGTTTCAAATACATATTCGGGTGGCAAGTATTCTTGGAACACTTTTGCTAATAAACCAAACTCTAGTCTTTGTGAATAATGCAATCTTTTGTGAATCGCTGACATAACTTTGGTTCCTCTTTCTAGAAGAGCAACGGTTGTGCCTACTGGCATAGCTTGGTTAACATCGCCAATGTTCATGTCTGCGATAGCAGCAAATCTTTTACCTGAATCCACTAATAAACCAAGCAAACTATATAAAACTTGGCTTGGCTCTTTTATTGGAAGCGGTATTAAATTTTCTCTTAAAGAACCGCCTGTTGTATCAATGTCACGAAATTCACCAGGCTGTAAGGGAGATGCCTCATCCCGTATTCTCATCCCCCTAGCCTTAAATCCTGCTGGTAAGTTTGCTAAAGTTCCTGCATCTATCAACTGTCTCAAAATAGAAGTAGATGCTTTTGCTAATCCGCCTATCATGTGAGATAAGCCTAGACCGTAAAAGCCAAGACCTGGTAAAAACTTATACTGAACAAAATAATTAATCTTGTTCTTCATTGGATCTTGTGGGTTATAGTTTCTACGAATTGCTAAAACTTTTTCTGATTGTTCATCAATAGTAACAATGTAAGGTAATTTTAATCCTGTAGATTCACCGTTTTCATCTTTATCCTCAAAACCCTCAAGATCAAGGATGGTGTGCACTTCATAAATAGTTCTATTCCTATGCTCGGTATAAGACGGATGTATTCCTTGAATATCGTCTACTTCATCATTTACTTCGTTTCTGTCGGCTAAATAACTATTTTCAGGAATATCAATATCAGCATAAAAACCGCTGAGTTGTTGTTTTTTGACTTCATTCATTGACATGCTAATAGCATGAGTAATTCTTTCGGCTGAGAATAAATCGGTTGCTTCGTAAGGAACAATTAAATCTTGCGGTGGAATAAATTTTGCAACGGCTCTGTTTAAAACAAAATCAAAATAAATTTTCTTAAAAGAAGATCCTGCAAGCGGTAAATAAAACAAAAGCTGATCCAATTCAGGATCGTATTCTTTCATAATGTTCATAATGTAAAAATTCATGAACTCTTTTACTCTATCTGCTTGACTTTCTACTTCAGCAGTTCTTTGACCTATGATTTGTGTTTTGACTGGTCCTTGAGCTGGTAACATTTCTTTATAGCTTTGTGCTTGGAATTGAGTTACTGCTTCGGCTAGTATTGGGTGAATAACGCCACTAGAACCTTCAAATGGTTCTGATCTTTGTTCATCAAACTTCATGCCTAGATATTTCAATCCGTCAACATAAGTTTTTTCCCAATCACCTCTTGATTGTTTGTCTGATTCAATAGATTGCAATAAATCACTAGAAAGACTTTCTAGTGCATCGTCACTAACAAAATCTACTAAGTTAGCATTAAAATCAGGTTCAGGTTCTACTTCTTCAATTTCATCATCAATAAGAAGTTCTTCTTCATTAATAAGAATTTGAGCAGCATCTTCTATTTCTTCTTGTCTAGTTTTTTCTACGGGTACGGTTACCTCTGTAGAAAGGTTTTTAAGGTTTGGATCCGTGTAATCTCTTTTTTCAACAGCCATATTATGTTTCCACTTTATCATCGGTTATAGGACCACCACTTACCCAAGCATTGCAAGTTCTTTTGCTTGCACACTTGAATTTAAGGAATTGACAATAGCCGAGATCTCCCGCCTCAATGACATCCCAAGGATCATCTAATCCTTCGGTTCCTATTCCCTCTGATATACATTCTAATATTTTTGTGGTCTGATTAAAAGCTGCACAATTTAAACAGCGTGAACCTTTGGTTCTTTCCATTGAAGTATTCCATAAATCGGCTTTATCTTGCCAAAACTCAGGATCTACTTTGTACGGGTTTAGAGGTCCATAACCATATTCTTCTATGGCTTCTTGTCTGTTTTCTAAATTTATGTCAATATCTTGTGTAGCAATTGGGCAACCGTTCTGCATTTGATCGACAGGTATGCCTTCGTCACCATGCCGTTCTTTGCTATCATTGATGATAGTAATATGTATAACAGTTTGTTTTTCCATTAATAGTAAACAGTCCTATTTTTTCTTAGTAATTGTACCTCATCTTCGTAATCTTCGTATAAAGATACGAAGCCACCCTGCCTAAAACGCATCAAAGCCATGGTTGCACTATCGGCTAAGTCATCGTTATCTCCGTATGGGAAACTAGCCATTTCTTCTATAACTTCATCGGCAAACTGTCTATCGGGTGCCCAAACCATTCCTGATTCAAATATCGGTGCAACCGAGTTCATTCTTGCAATTTTATCTTGACCTCTTGATGGCGAGTATTCAGATATGGGTATACCCATTCTTCTAAGCTCATGAGCAAGCGGTGTTCCTGTTGCTTTTGCTTCAATTAAAACACAATCGGGATTCCAATATTTGTACTCTTCCATAGCTATTTTCTTTAAATCAGGAAAATCGACACGGAACTTTTTAGCATCTAAAAGAATGATTTGTTCAGCAGAACCTTCTTCGGGTTCAAATATAGCCCATGTGGTAATTGCAGAATAGTCAGCGGTTTCTTTTTTAGAATAAGCCGTATCCATTGACATAATTACATAAGAGTAGGGTGGAATATCTTCATCTTCCCAACGGTTCCACCATTCTCTTTTGATAATAGATCCCTCTTCAGCGGTTGGGTTTTGCATCCACTGAGCATTCCATTTACCAACGGGTAAAGATGCTTTAACCGAAAGTAGTTCTTCTTTTTTCCAAAATTCTCCCCACAATGGTTCTTCTGATTCAGGCATAATTGCAGGAAACTCTACAATCTCCCACTGATCTGCGTGTTCTTCGGGTTGTTTTTTCAACAGCTTACCCACAAGATCTTTAGTAGACCAACGAGTCATGACGACTATTATGGTACCGCCAGGCTGTAACCTCTGCCTAGGACCTGAGGTGTACCAATCGTAAGCCGACTCCATTGCCCTTGGAGAGAGAGCATCTTGTTCAGAATGCGGATCATCAATAATCAAAAGATCAGCACCACGACCTGTAATCGCACCACCTACGCCAGCATAGAAGGCTTCACCGCCTTTATTGGTTGTCCAACGACCAGCTGATTTGTTATCGGATGATAAATAGACATCAGGAAAAACTGTTTTATAGTCAGGTAAATCCATCAAATTTCTGACTTTACGACCAAAGTTAACAGCAAGTTCTGCGGTGTGGGTTGATTGAATTATTTTTAAATCGCCTCTATGTCCCATCATCCATGCGGGTAAATAGATAGAAGAAAACTCTGATTTAGAGTGTCGAGGTGGCATACAGATAATGAGTCGCTTTAGCTTGCCTTGTGCAATCTTATTAAACTTATCTGCAATAATTCTATGATGTCTGCCTTCAATAAAACCAGTTCCCCACATGTGTTTTACAAAAGCCATAAAATCTTTTTTGCAAGATTCTTGTTTTTCTAATTTGTCGTAGCGTTCTAGTAAAGCAACTGCTTCGGTTTTCTCTTGTTCAGAGAGAAGGTCAAAATCTTTTAACGAAATCTCATTCATCTTTAAAGTTGGGCGGGTGTGTGGTTATGATGATGAAAGAAGGGAATTATGCCCCGCCCTGCACAATTTGAATAAGTATAAACGAAATTATATATGTCGCCAATCTTTTCCTTCAAATAGCAAAGCCTCTGCTTCTCTTCTTCTTGTTAAACCAGCCAATACTTCTCCATTAGCCTTGTTCCATCTTTTAATTTGGTTAGGCACATCATTGTATTCGTTGTTATTTAATTTTTTTAATAAAGTAGATGATTTTAAATTTGCAGGTCCTAAGTTGTATACCCAAGATACTAAGGCATCAAATTGATGTTGGTTTAGATCTACATGCACATAATCGTTTATGTACTTTTCGTATTCTTCTTCAAGTTCTCTTTGCAACATGTAATCAGCTTTTTCTTGTGTCCATTTGTCGCCCTCTTGAACTCCTTGGGTTGAACCGTAACCTATAGTCCAAACACCAGCTGCACATTTGTATGCTTCTAGTTCGCATCCTTCAAAATGTTTTATTAATTCAATTCCCTCGTCTGATATGTGCATATTAGTCCTCCTTACTAGGCGTGTTAGAAGCTCCAAAATAAAACGAAATAACTGCACTTGCTAATCCTCCTAAATAGCCTAAGACTAAATTAATAAGTGCTTCAGAATTTTGTTCGGGTGGTTGAATGGTGACCAAAAATATATACCCAAGAAAGCCACCAACGGTTGCAATACCCATGATTCTAGCAGTCCAGTCTTTGCTGAACTTTCCTCTAGCATCTTGTTTGTCTTGGGTTTCAAGTTTAAATATATCAACATCCAATTCTTTCATTTGAATCTCAAATGCTTGTTCAGCTCTTTTGAGTTCCATCATTTGTTCAGGTGTCGCTTGTTGTATCGCTTTATCAATGGCTTTGGGATTGTTTTCGCATCCTAAAACATCGCAAATAACTTTGCTTGCCATGCCACCTAAAGGTCCACCAAGTGCTGATCCGAGTGTCGGAGCAACGGAACCAACTACATTTTTTAATAATCCTTTTAACATATTATTTCCAAGTATAAATTTCTAATGGCTCGCTTTTGCCTTTGACCATTATAGGTTCTAATTTTAGCAAATGATAGCCACACAAGTTTTCTGTGCTCTTGCCAATAAGTATATTGACACCGCATTCTTTGGTTGCAGATTCGAGACGAGCTGCTGTATTTACTGCATCGCCTATTGCTGTGTAATCAAATCTGCCTTCGGATCCCATGTTGCCAACTATAGCCTCTCCCGTGTTGATGCCAATACCTATTGCAATTGGTGGTAAATCTTCTGATTGCAGTTCTTGATTCAAAAGCTCAATGTTTTTCATAATTTCAACGCCACATTCTACAGCTCTTTTAGCATGGTTGAGCATGTCTAACGGTGCATTGAATATAGCCATCATTGCATCCCCTATGTATTTATCAACCATACCTTCATATTTTTGTACTGCTCTTTGTTGTGCTGTTAA
>Ga0208645_1001094_pt1 | contig 25109 bp, 36 predicted proteins | sample VirMetDEL_Sep_01_FD_184519 | JGI IMG/M metagenome (GOLD analysis project Ga0208645, IMG submission 184519) | Aqueous microbial communities from the Delaware River and Bay under freshwater to marine salinity gradient to study organic matter... | ecosystem: Environmental > Aquatic > Marine >... | reverse complement strand
GTATTCTTGGTTTAGCACATCTGCGGTAATATCGCCGCCTAGAGATACAGCTCCACTAAAGGTAACAAAGTCATTCTCCCTTGCACCATGTCCTGTATCCGTGACCGTGAGCGTAGCGTCCCCAGTAGTAGCAGAAAAGGTAACATCCCCCGCTGCTGTGGTCTCTCTAATTGGCGTTATGTCGTTATAGACCCCACCCTGTTCTATGTAGAACTTTAAGTTAGTCCCGACTCCAACTAAACCAACACTACCTAACGTAGTCCATGCCCATAACGAACGACAGGTGCCAAGGTAAGTAGAAGGTGAAATACGCTCCCAACCACCAATTTTTTCTGGGTACCCCTGACGAAATCGTACTTTATCGCACTCGTACCACCCACCTTCGTTTGTATAGCGGGTAACTTCACGGTTGATTCCGGGCTTAAATACTAACTTCTTCAGGGCCATAACTCACCTACATAGTTTCGCCAAATACAGGCGGTAAGGTTGTGACCAATATAGATACGTGCTGTTTTAAATTTAGCGGTTGCCCGCAATCCGAACAAGTATCCGCGTTTAGTTCAGCTTCGTCTAAATCATACCCACAACTACTACAAACAGCTTCTATAGTATGCGTGGGTTCTGTAACACCATCAATAGTACGGGCTTCGATTGTTTTTTTCATATTTACCCCGCTAATTCAAAATGCGGCGCATCTACGAAAGTGCGCCAGTGTCCACCCCACTGCAACGGTACGCCATGTTCACTCGCCGCTTGTAGCATAGCGGCTGCAATAGTGGTTAGATGATCCATGTCCCAAGATGCTTCGCCGCCAACATAGGCGAACACATCAAGCGCTTTGCCGCGCTGGTGCTGGCTGACATCCTCTATCCCATCACACATAGACTTTTCTAGGCTATACAAATAGTTTTGCTGTTCTACGGTACGAAAGCCGCCAAACTCAGGGATACCAAAGTCAACCCGCGACAACTCAAGGGCACGAATTGCAATATCAATCAAACGTGAGTCTACACCGCGCATACGATCCATTGAACGCTGACTGAATTTAAAGTTACTCATGACGCACCCTTAAAAGTTTTTATGGCCTTTTCAGCAGACCTGCCAACAACATAACCTGATAAACCAATGGTTATAAGATTCCAAAGCGCTTCATATTCTGCGTCCGTCATGCCTTCCGCATGAAAGCCTAGAAACCGCGCTACTACTAAACCAGTAAAAACCAGCATAACCAACGGCCTCCAATTCGCCGTTAGCCAGTGTTCTGATTGCGCTTCGCTGTTCACTATTTTGGCTTGGCCTTCAAGTAGCTGGGTGTTGTATTCGTGTACACGATCCATGGCCTTCGCTTGCACTTCCAAAAGCAGGCGCTTTTGCTCTAGCTTTTCCTCGGTACTAGTGTGGAGGTTGTCCACTAGCTCAGCGGCGGGTTTGAAAATACCTGCAATTAAGTCAGTTATGCCGATACCCATTAACTGCCCCCTTTGAGCCACATCGTAACAATCGTAAAGACAACAAGCGTAACCGCCCGCTCTATCCATTGATGCTTGGCCATGGCTATTTCGATAGCTTGTATTCGCTTTTCATGGCCTTTGGCTTCTTCTTTCAAAGCGCTTTCAACGGTATCCAAGCGGCTATGTGCCCGTGCTGCTGTTTCGCTTAGTGCTAGTTGTCGCTGTTCGACTACCGATAAGCTTTTAAGTGATTCCGCGATGGAAGCCATGGACGTTTTCATGTCGTGCAGGTCGTTCTGCATAGCGCTTTGCTGTGCTTGCAGTTTTGCTACTGCTGTTGTCACTTCGTCCACCCTACCACCTCATTACCTTGCAAGGTTTTCTTTTAGAACAGACATAAAAAACTCACGGCCACCTTGTAATTGAGTTAACTCAAATTGTGCAGTCGCAATCTTTCGGTCTAAGTTTTGAATATGGTTTATACATTCTTTAGCTTGGGCACTTAATTGGTCTTCGCTATAAGTAACCCCATCAATCGTAATAGTGGGTTTTTGGGTTTCCGTATCCATACTACCTCCTATCACGACTGCTGTTCTGCTAAATACGAGTTGTACGCGTCTACAACTTCTTGCGTATGGACTGCCGCACAGACAGCTTGCACCTGACTATCTTCTGCGCTGTAGTCCCCACCGGGGGCGATAACATGGCGATGAAAAGAATGACTGATTTCTTCCCCATCTCGCTTAATAACAGTAGCTGTACGCACCTGTACGTGAGCAAAAGTTCCCACAACTTCAACTTTGTCTACAAAACTTTCTTCTGATAGTGACATTGTATTGTCCTCGGTAATTTATACTCTGTACGATATTGAGAAAGAAACATCGTTACTCCACGATGGAGAACCACCAACCGCGTCTATTACTATTGCGAACCCAGCCGGTGAGTTACTAACCGTACCTCTAGCCAATGTTCCTGATACGTAACTTGCGTATACAAACACTGATCCACAGGCAGCATCTCCTGTAACGTAGCTACCAGCCGGTGTAAATGGTGCAGAAGATACTAAAAATCGGTCCCCAACAGCGATAATGTCAGCAGAACCTAAAGACGTAAACCCGCCTCGTATGTGTACTACGTTACCAACTTTTGTGTACGTACCGTTCGCTCCTGTTATCGTCCCAAGAGTAAACCCGTACTCGTTATTTACGGTGGGAGTCCAAGTACCTTCTTCGTAATCATCTAGTAAGTTTGCCGCAACAGTACCGCCAATATATGCCCCGTTTGAAAGGAACAAATTACGGTACCGTAAAGAAGAAGCCCCAAGATCAACAGCAGCGTCAGTAAGTGGAGATATGCTGGACACTAATAAACTATTAAGTGTTGCATCTCCCCCGTTAATTTTTACGCTGTCTTTCGTCTGGTATGCCATGTCTCCAAGGTCGCCATTAGTAGGGACTTGGTTTGGACTGGTTCCTATTAGTTTCACGTTACCCTCTCATAGCAAGGTCTTGCCTCGCTTGTGATTTTGTTACCAAGTTGCCGTAAAGCGGCCCTGATAGATATTCAGCAGCACTATCAAGCGTTTCACCGTAACGTATTGATACGCGGTAGGCTTCTAACTCAAAACGATAACGCCACCGCTTTGAGCAAAAGTATAGCAGGGCAAACCCAAGGAAAAGGTATTTAACCTGTTGCCTTAAATGCACCTTCTCGTGCTCAATTAAGTGGCGCGGCAACCGATCACGGTCTGTAAAGATAAACGGCCAGATCGTAATAGCTGCGGCGTTTTTGGGTACGAGAAAAGGCGCTTTTACTATCATGACTCAATGTCCGGTATCTGCGGCGGCTCTGGTTCTTGTTCACCTATAGCGTTATAGGCTGACTCAAACGCTGCCTGATCGCCAAAAACATAGGTTGTGCTAGTATCGGCTCGACCAGCAAAAATGCGCGGCGGTTCGCTGCCATCATCGACTAGAAACGCCGCCCATTCCGGTATAGGGTCAGCGGCGCACACAAAAAAGCCATCTTTAAATGTCGGCTCTTTTGTCACATTGCCGTTTTCGTCAATCTCGGCTGGCGTATCGACCACCGCACCTACTGGACTAATATCAATTTTATTATCGCCGCTAATTACTCTCATTCTGTCATCGCCTCTAGTTCTGCGGCGGTTAACGCCACTGGGTAGATTTTTAGATTTTCTATTGGTCTGTTTGCGACTCCGTTATTGTCCCACTGAGTACCAATATGGAACGTGTCGGGGTTCGGTGCTTCAAGGCTAAGTATTTTTGTTACTGATTGCCCAACGCCATTAGCCGCGCAAACAAGAACGCCGGTATCCGCATCGTAAGACATTGCAATTTTAACGAACAATTCCCCGGTAGCATTTCGCGCAACAACAAAAGAACTATCGCCGCTTGTATCGTTTACATAAGCGCTTATGTTTCCGCTTGCTGTTCTATAGAGTACAATGCGGTCACGACTTAGCCCGCCGCTGCTGGAATCAAAAAGCATAATATTAGCTGTTTGCACTGCCCTGAAAGTGGCTTCCATGTAGACCGTGAAAGCTCGACGATTAAACTCACTCCCCGGCGTGCGCGTGCATAGGTCAATGGCTCGACTTTCCGCTGTGCTGGTATAAACATCGGCGGCGCGTGTTACGCTGGGGCTACTGCTATTGTCTGCGGCGCGGGTTACTGCGCCAGAAGTAAAGACATCAGCGGCGCGGGTCACTGTGCTGCTAGTTGTCGGAATGTAGCTTGTAGCGTAATAAGCTGTGTAAGATGCTGGGCTATAGCTTTCAACTTGTGCGCCCCAGGCGTATACGCTGCCATTGCCAACAAAACTAGGGTTTCTCGTGCTGCTTGCCGATTCACTGAACCAGACCGGCCACACTACCCCGCTAGTGGTAGATACTGGAATAAAAGTATATTCACATCTAAACCAGCCATTACCTACGTCAGTTATGCTTGCCCTAGTGTAATTACCACCAACCACCTCGCCATTAAGTAAATCAAAAACAGCGTACTCGGTGCCCACCGCTGTAGTGTTTAGCATGTTGACATATTGCCAGTCCACGTATTTAAGATAAATTGATGCGGTGTATACTGTTCCTGAAGTAAAGCTGATAGAGCTTGTTTGAGCGTAGTGCAGCCCCGCTAGACCATCCATAACAATTTCATCAGCGGTAGTATTACCATCAGGCGCGGTTGTCGCATTAGCGGTAATTGTTGTCCCGCCTTTACTCCACACCGCATTATCCAGCGCTTCGGAATAAAGCACTAAGTTTGTGCTGGCTACTTCTATGAGTGTTCGCCCAATAGGATAAAAAACGCCATCTTTCGGATAATACGCCGCATCACGAGCAACGCCGCTGCTGGCTGTTTGAATAATGCCATTGCTATCGTAATAGGTCGCGGTACTAGCGCGGCTGCTCCATGTTGTGCCTTCAAGAATGTAGCTGCTTGGGTAGCTTCCGGCTTCAACTTGTGCGCCCCACACATAAACGCCACTGTTATAGTCGCCATCAAATATTACATTGCCATCGTTGTCAAACAGCAACAATAAAGCAGCCCCCAAGCCGCTAGACGTGCAAGTGGAAGTGATCCAAATGCGCCACCAACCACTACCCACCAGCTGGCTGCCGTAATGCGTTACATTCTTACCGATGGGAAAACTAGCAGTTCCATCCGTTAAATCGAATAAAGTGCGCTGCGCGCTTCCGAATTGCGCTACGGGCAAATCAAGGGACAAGCTATTCAATTCAGCGGCTTTTGCATACACGGAAAAAGTGTAAACAGTGCCAGCGGTATAATTCACCACCTTAGCTGCATAATGCGTAGTGGCTGCCGACCCATCGGGAATAAATTTACCGGCGGCAATTCCACCTGTTTGCCCAAACTCTTGGTACGGATGAATAAAAGAACGAGTTTTTCCGATACCTGAAATAAAAATATCTTCAGAATAAATCCATTCATTAGTTTTGGAAGGTTCCAGCACCGGCCCCGCGAGTTGTAGGGTTCCGCTACTATCATAGCCGTATGTATTTACGCGGTATTCGTTAATCGCTGCTTCTTGCATAACGCCATTAGAATCGTAATAGGTAGCGGTACCTGCGCGACTGGTGAAGGTTGTAGCGTCCGGTGTTAGGCTGGTTGGGAATGCGCCGACTTCTAGCTGTGCGCCCCAAATATAGATTCCGCTTGTGCCATCGCCTGCAAAAGTAGTAGTTAAAGATGAATTCAAAACATAGAGTTGAATTGAGCCGGCTGTACTAGAAACTGCGGTAGCAGTTATCGAAATTCTATACCAACCATTCCCTGCGGGCGTGATAGACCATGAATCCGGGTCGTTGCCGGTTGATGAAAATGTCCCATCGCGCAAATCAAAGTTTGCGGATTTTCCGGTTCCGAATTCAACTGTTGGGAATTGCAAGCGTATGCCCGGATAATTACCTGCTTTTGCATATAGGGTGAAGGTATAAGTTGATCCACTTGTGAAGGTGATAATGCGGGTAATGCCATGCACTGTAGACGTTGTGTTAGGAACAATTTTAGAAGCGTTCAAATTTCCATCTGGCGATACTTCCGCGTTTATGTAGCCTGTTAGATTAGCGAAAGCCCAAACCCCCAAAGGCGCAATTAATCGCGGATATGTGAAAGCGTTAGTCCTCGCTGGCTCCAAAAGCTGCCCGATATATTCAAGGTTGCCGCTTTCATCATAACCATAAGCGTTAGCGCGCTCTGCATTAACGGCGGCAAGCTGCCAGTCGCCGTTACCGTCAATATATTGCGCTGTGCTTGCGCGGCTGGTGAATGCTTCGGTGCTTGGTATGTAGCTGGTCGGGAATGCGCCCACTTCTAATTGAGCGCCCCAAAGATATACAGTTATCTCTCCCGGTGTTACATCTCCAGTTGTTGCGATTTCAAAGGTCAGCGTTGACGAATTTGCGGATTCTACTAACTCAATCCGCTGCCATGAATCAGTAAGATTTACTGTCGTGTATGAGCTACTTGCCACATGACGAAACACTATGTTCCCAGAACCAGAATCAAGTCTAGCCCAAAAACTTCCGGTATAGTCTGCGCCAGCGCTGCCGCCTGTGTTTGTTTGTACCATTCGTGACCGATCAGAAATAGTCGTGCCACCGCCGCAATCAAAAGTTATTTTTGTGGCGCTCAATTTTCCGTCTAGCCCTATCGCTGCATTTGGTTCTAAAACAGGCGCTTTGCCTAGACCTAGTGGCAATAAAACCCAACTAACGTCAGTGAACAGGCTAGTATCTCTCAGCACATTGCTTCGCGCTTCTTCAATTAACAGCCCTTCAGGTACTTTAGTTGCGGTATCATAAGTAAGACGTGGGGTGTTTACTGCTGCTGTTTGTAGTACCCCATTAGAATCGTAATAAGTCGCTGTAGTAGACCGTGCGAAAGAAAATCTTTGGTCAAGTGCATTGCCGTTAACAACGTCTAAAAGCAACGACGGACGAACAGAAGGTAACGACTCATTGTTTATGAATCGTTTATCATCGTTAATACAATCTGTTCCTGCAATTTTAATAGCCATCTTCGGATACTCCTATTAGCTCTAGCAGTCTTTTATTAAGTAATGGTTGCGTTAGCGTTGACGTTGCCTACAACGTCTAAATTACCACTAGCATCAAGTTTCATTTTGTTTGTACCACCAGTAGCGAAGTACAGTGATCCGCCAGACTCAGTAATAGTCCAATCACCGAAGTCAACATACAAACCACCACCGCTATCGACACCAATATTACCTACCGCTGTACCGTCTTTCTGTAAGTTGATAATCGCGCCAGAAGTAGTAAGTCTATTTAGGTCTAGTACAGTACCGTTATAAGTCGAGGTTATATTCCCAACCCCTATAACTGCACCTGCGGTACCTATTGCTGTAGTGGTCTTACCAACCAATACGTTACCACTGGAGTCGATACGCATTCGTTCGACGTTGCTTGTAGAAAAAACTAAGGGGTTTGGCCCTACATTCTTAAACTCGCCCGCTAAGTCGTTACGTTGGGAAACTACAACATAATCGCCACCAGCAAAGTCGCCATTGGAGCCATCAAGTAATAACTGCGCGGTCCCAGTGGTAGTGTTCCCTATACCGAAGTTAGTTGAAGACGATCCGTTCCCTACTACCCGTGAAGCGACACCACTGTTATTTACTACATGAAGCGCGCTTTGGGCTGCGGGACTCGATGTACCAATCCCGACATTACCACCGGAGTCGATACGCATTCGTTCTGCTGCTGATGTCCATAACTGTAAAGAATTGTTGGAGTTATCATAAGACAGTCGCCCGATAGAATTATTTATTGTATCTCCGAGCAATACCCCGGCAATACTGGATGTACCAGACGTTACTTGTGCGTAAGCGCTTGTGGAAGAATTTTCTATATGTAGTAGTTGGGCGGGAGAAGAAGTGCCTATACCTAAACGCTCAGCACTAGCATCCCAGAAGAACTTAGCTGTTGTGCCGGTGTCTTCGTAGAATGAGATGTCTCCGTTAGATTCAATTTTTTGCCGTAGGGTAGTAGAAGTACCATTATGTGTCTTTAAAAGAATAGCGCTTTCAGCATTATTGGCGAACTGGTTGTTAAACCAAATACCAGACCAAGAATTCCCTGCATCGCCATAACCTAAACCAATCTCTTCAACTCTTGCTCCAGTTGAACCTGCACTTACCGAATCTCTTTGTATATTTCCATCAACTCTTACGTTACCCGCAACAGTCAGCCCATCAGACGTTACTGTTCCAGTAACGTCTATGCCTGTACTGGTGGTTTTAAATTTTTCAGAGTTGTCATAATAGAGATTTACCGCACCGTTTTGCTGGAAACGGGCCATGAACTCTGTGCCGCTTTGAGCAGCTAAGTTAATCTCTGTACCGTTAGTTCGTAGTTGCAGTAGCCCTGTACCATTGTCTGCTATGTAGCTATTAGACCCGTCATGGTAAATCTGAAGGTCAGACCCAGCACCGAATATAGCTTTGTCACTATCACCGAATAGCACATCTGCGGTAAACGTAGCTCCACCATCTTTCAGCAAAACTCCGTCAACCGTAACGCCAGTAGTAGCAGTCCGTTCTGCTATTGTGTCAGTAACCAACCCACCTGTAGTAGTTACCGTACCAGTAACATCAAGCGTACCTGCTATAACCGTATTGCCTGTAGCAGACGCAACGGTAAACTTGTTGGTGTTTACGTCAAAGTTACCGTCTACACCTAACGCGCCTGTTATATCAACAGCGCCAGACATAGTAGTCGTACCGCCAATGGTGGCGCTACCAGACAAATACAAGTTACGTGGGCGGTTTGCCCCGAGCGCACCTATGTCATACGTGTCATCGGTGAAAATGAGGTTTGACGTTACCGTAGCGTTTACAGTCAGGCTATCCCCTGAAGTATCGCCAATGGTGGTGTTACCAGAAATCGTAATGTCAGTCGCAGATATAGACCCAGTAATTGTTGGAGACGATATGGTAGGGCCAGTAAGAGTCTTGTTAGTAAGAGTCTCTGTCCCAGCTAATGTAGCAAGCGTACCTGTAGTTGGGAGCGTGACGTTGGTAGTGCCAGTGGTCGTTAAAGTAAGTGCGTAGGCCCCAGCAGTAGTAAACGCCCCAGCAGTAGTAACAGCCCCACCAAAATTTAATGTGTATCCGTTAAAACTTAGGGAGTTAAAGTTAGTCGCACATGGCTCAACATTAGTGCCATCACAGAACACAAACATAGTTTGCCCGTCTGGAATAGCCACGCCAGTACCTGCGGCAGTTTTAACAGTAACTTGTTGTCCTGAATCATTCTTACAAACATACAACTTAGAAGCAGTAGGACATACAACGGTAGCTGCGCCAGTAAGTGCTGTACCCGTATCGGTAAACTCAAGCATCGCGCACCGAGCTTCAGAGGTCGTACCATCTGCTGTAGTCAGTACGTGCGAGTTAGTGGTCCAAGTGTTGATAACTGCACGGCCAGCAACAGCTTCTTCGACCATCGAAGTGATATTATCATTTACTACGTCGCCCCACGTACCACTGAGTTCCCCTTGTACGGGAAGGGCTAATTTAAGTATCGAAGTATACTGTGTCGCCATGTTTTAATCCTCACGCGGCTATGTTTTGCCAATTAGGGTTTTGGTCGTCATCTACGCCGCCCCAAGCTGGTGTCTGTGCGCTAGTAACATTTTGCCAACTCGGGTTTTGGTTGTCGTTTATGTCGCCCCAAGCTGGTGTCTGTGCGCTAGTAACATTCTGCCAATTTGGGTTTTGGTTGTCATTTATATCGCCCCAAACAAGGACCGTACCTACCGCGCCTGTTGTACTTACTCCACCTACTAATACATCAGCATCAGCTTTTGGTGTTACGTTGCCAACTTGCCCACTAGCATATACACCTGTTACGTTTATTGTAGCACCTAATGCTACAAACACGTCTCCTACGGCCCCAGTACTTACTACTCCAGAGGCTGCGACATTTGCGGTGGCTGATATAGTGACAGTGCCTATAGCACCTGTAGCGCTTACCCCTGACGGGTAGATGTTTGCGGCGGCAGCAACAGTTACTGTACCTACCCCGCCAGTAGCAGAAAGTCCTGACGGTTGTACGTTCGCATCAGCAGATACAGCTACACTACCTATAGTGCCTGTAGCCACATTGCCTGTTACCAACACGTTTGCGTCAGCAGAGACGGTTACGGTACCAAGACCCGCAGTAGCGTCGAGGCCCGCTACTGGGGTATTAGCCCCGGCGATTATAGAAACAGTACCAGTATTGCCGACAGCTTCTACGCCAGTTAAAGATACATCTGCATTCCCAGCAACAGTTACTGTACCTGTTGCTCCTGTGGCCTCTACACCTAACGGGAATACATTAGCTTCTGCAACAACAGTAACTGACCCAACCGTGCCTGTTGCTGGTATACCCGAAGGTTGTACAGTAGCTGCACCACTAATAGAAACAGTGCCAACTGCTCCTGTCGTAGCCACCCCAGTAGGGAATACAGTACACCCAAGGGATACATCTACAGTACCAACCGCGCCTGTAGCCTGTACGCCATCAACTTCTACAATGATAAGGTCCGTACCCCAAGAGCCTTGGCCCCAAGCGGTCGAACCCCATCCTATGTACTCAGTTGAAGACGCCATTATTCATCCTACGCGATCCGAATAATGGCATTAGACGCGTCTGCGGTCGGGAATTGGATAGTAAAGTCACCCGCTGTAGACGTTTTATCTGAACCAAAATCAAGTACAGCAACGGCAGGATTAGTGCCACCGTCTGCGTGGTATATCAACGCTCCACGCGCCGTTATAGTTGCCGTGGACCATGTTGTATCCGCAAAATCTAAATACGCAGTAGTACCAGAAGTTGTTGGGGCTACAACAGTTAACGTGTTACCACCAGCAGTATAACCTGTACCTGAAACTTCATCGGTTGCACTATACGCAGTAGTCGCGGCGCTAAGGGTGGCTGACGAAGTGTACAGCGCGATCTTAAAAACCTGTGACGTGTCACCGCTAAAATCCATCTCACCATCAAGAAGGGCTTTTTTGAATGATGTACACATCGCTTGAGTAATTGCCATTTTTAGTCTCCTATTCTACTTCCACTCTAAATTGCCCAGAACGGTAAGTATCTTCACGAAGTTTCCCATCACCAAGCATCTTCAGTAATTTGAGAGATTGAACGTATAGACGTTCGTATACCTGAACGATGTCCGGTTCGCCTTTCATGAACCGTATTGCCTCAATAAGCGCACCGTTCAATAGAGCAGAATCAAACTCGTCACCTAACCACGTTGTTCCTGCGGTTACGATAGACTCAGGGTAATACCCATAGTGCAACTCCATCTCATAAGCTGCATCAGGGGTAGGTCCTAAAATAAAGGAGCTATCGTCAAAATACGCATAGTGTTTTGGTAAGCCTTGTGAGGAAGGGCTTGGGTACGCTTCTCGAATAAAATTAACGTCTTTATTCAAAAGAAAGTGGTACTCCCCACTACCATCAACGACTGCCAGTGAATACGTCCACAAGAAATCAGTCGGCATCCCGAGGTACTTATTACCTAACGACAACGTGCCCGTGACGTTCTTACGCAAAGCAGGAATCTGTACAGTGTTATAGATTTTCTGTTCAGCCTGCTGAGTAAACATAGCGAGCTGATCGTCAGTGAATGTGTTTTCAGTAACGTCTTGGATGTTAATTTTCAGCTCGGTATAGTTCATGCGTTACGCCATCGGTCCACGGGCTTTAGTACCCTTTGTTGCACAACCACAGCCGCGTACTTTTACGCCGCCGCCTTTTGCCATCTTATGGACTTCCCCGCCACAAGCCATTTTCTTTTTTGAAGGTTTAGCCATCTTCTTACGCATATCAATACTCCTATGTGGTCGTTACCGTAACGGTACCTACAAACCCAGTCCCTACAACAGACTTCATAGGTAGGATAAGCGCACGGCTTTTAGCGTATTGGTTAGAGTCTGGGCGAGGGTCCCGTAACGCCTGTGGGTCATGGACGGGGAACTCACCTAATTTTAGCTGCGGATGGTCTGGACTCCAGCACTCACGGCAGGCTTTTAAGTTTGTGTCCCGACCCTTTTCAATTAGATTACGTAGCTCACGTAGTCTGTAAGTAAACCCACAAACATCACACACCCCTAACGCTTTTCGATTCGATGCAAATTGAGTAGCCATATTAGATTCTCATTGCACGAGGCACGAACCGCGCCGGGGTTTTTTCCCTATCTTCGCCAGCCGCAAGCATGAATTGTTCTTCGTATGCTTGCTTTAACATGGGTATGCGTTCCGCTAACTGTGGGTCTTTCATGGCAATGTAGTACGCCAGCCCAGCCACTAAACAAGGGAGAAACCTAAAGTTCATATCAGCGGTCTCTACACCGCTCCCTGCATCTTCGATACGGCGCATACGCCAGTAGCGGAACACATAATCGTTTGAATCAGGTACAGGCCACACAGTAATTTTAGGGGCATCACGTAACCGTTCTATCCGCACTTGGATTGGCCTACCCTGTGATAATTTGTTTGGGATAGACGCATAAGTGCTCACACTAATACGGTTTATTGTGAGGTCGCTTTGTGTGGAAACATTACCATCGCCCGTACGAATTACCTGCTCTAGCAGGTCAATAGTATCGGCGGGTAAAGTATATTCAGCCGTTCCAGCAACCAGACTTATTGACCCTTCGTCAATAGTCCATAGGTTAATCCCACGGTTCTGCCACTCTATCGTCAAAAGGTTCATGGAACGACGAGCAGTACGTAGGTCGTAACCTGACCGCAGTTCACGGCCAGCACGTTCCCACGCTTCTTCAGCGATTTCCGTGAAGTCCATATTAAATGCGGTAGTACCTGATGTCGTCATTTCTTAACCTTCCGCTTTGCAGGAGATACGCGTTTTGGTTTACCTGCGGGTTGCCCTAGCCGTTTCTTCTCAGCAATCTTTGCACGCTTTTCAGACGCGCTCATTTCGCTGCTTGTTTTCGGGGTTTTGCTCGACACACGTTTTGTGGGTCTACAGTACGGAGTACCGCGCTCCTCCCCCTCTTTGCGTCCACAAGCCTTGCCAGTACGTACGTCTTTCCAGTCTTCTTTGAACCAGCGTTTTAGTGACGCGCCCTTGGCTGTCTTGCGTACTGCCATTACTTGTTACCCCAATTCTTAGCTCCTACCTTGCGGCATTTAGCGATTGCTCCAGAAGCATAGGCAGACGGGAACACCTTATAACGAGACTTCACCTTACGGTAACACTCGTCTTTTACAGTGCCGCCCTTCTTATAGCCTTTACCACTGCAACAATCGCAGTCGCATTTGCGGTAGTAACTACGCATCGGAACCTTTCATTTTTACCATTTTGCATTTACGAACAGCGCCGCCACGAGCCATACCACAGCCACGTACCTTACCGCCCTTTTTCATGCCGCGACGAGGTGCTGCTGCGCCTGTGCCAGTAACAGCCATCATGTCATCCATTGGACGCTTTTTCTTACGCTTCATTGGCATTTTTTCTTTCATGGGCATTTCGTCTGTCATGGGCATACCACCCATTCTGTAACCTTTTTTCATGAACTCATCTCCTACACTTTGAGGTACCCCAACTTTTTTAGCGAACTTGGGGTTGTTTGCTACCGCTGCCATAAACCGCTTTTGTTTTGCAGATTTAGCTGGCATGACATCACCATTTAACCTTATCGGCCCAATACGCAGCGCTCATTTTGCCTTTAGCAATGTTTTTACCGTGGCGAGCTTTGAACGACTTACGTTTGGCTTTCATACGCGCAGATTCACCTTGTTTTGGTTTGCCAGCGGTACTAGCGCCTTGCTCCCCAAAACGGATTACCTTCTCTTTACCCCCTTCACACGCTTTAACAACGTGTGACTTCTTAGGGTGCGATGGAGTACGACGCGGCTTGTTACAAGCCATACCAGCTTTATCGACTCGCCCGCCTGACTTGTAGTACCTCCGCATCTGATCCCCCTAGCTATAGAAGACCGTAATGGCGTCAATGTTCGTTGCGGCTGAGATATAAACATCTGCTTCGCAACGAAGACCATTATCAGGGATGTTGATGGAGTGAGAGTCAGACGCGAGAAAGTCAATATCCAGCACGGTAGCGCCACCATTGCCATTGGTAATAGTAAGCCGCCCAGCCCCACCAGAATTGGTCAGGACTTGAACTTGACGGACACGCGCAGGTCCAATCGCAAGGGAGCCAGTCCCAGTGACACGTTTAGACTGAATGTCAGATAATGACATATATTAGTCCTCCTTCTTCTTAGAGGATTTTTTAGTCGTAGCCTTCTTAGGCTCCTCCTTTCGTATAGGAGTGCCATCCGCGTTTAGACCACGGGCTTTTAGTTCTTCTGCTGAAGGAGGAGCAAAACGATCACTCATAGCTCACCCCCCCTTATGATGCCGCGATTGTGCCGCCAGTATCTGAACGCTTCCAATTAGTACCGTCAGAAAACGCCAGAATAGCGGAACCAGCCGCACCATCAGACACGTAAATCAGAGTGCCTGCACCTGCGGAAGAAGCTGAAGGAGCTGTTGCTACAGTGTAAGTAGGAACTTTGATGTCACCGATAAAACCGTTAGTGGAAGTAACGGGACCTGAGAAAGTGGTATTCGCCATGTGTCACCTCTTGCACAAGGATTCGCTTCGCAGTCTGTGCAATGTCAGGTGGGCTGTGTACCTGTCTGCAAAGCTAATATGTTAAGCCCTAATATGAACATAGCCCAAAACCCACTAAAAAGAAAGGGGGACCGCAGTCCCCCTCTCAAATAGGCAGTTAGGCTCCGGGTGAACCATAAATGCCCAGCGGGTCAGACACACCAAACGAGTAACGCTCACGAGCTTTATAGCGAGAGTTACCAGTATCGAAGTCTGCGTCCATAGAAGTACTCATGGGAGTACGGACGAAGTGCTTCAGACCGTTCGGTACATCTGTCAACAGGAACCAAGCGTTGGTATCGGTCAGATAGTTGTTAACGCTGTAGCCTTCAGGGATAGAACCCATTGAGCGGAGGGCGTTAATGTCGTTATCTGCTGTTGCCACGCGGCCTTCAGTTTGGAGCAAACGAGTAGCAACAAACTGTAGGTTAGGTGGAACAATCAGTTTCCGAGGCTTAGCTGCGATCAGCAGACCACGCTCGTCAGTCCACTGGCTGATACCAATAACAGCAGCTTCCAAAGAAGTTTCGTTAAGGTCAGCAGCAACAGTAGGACGGTTAGAGTTGGTTCCACCAGACACCAGCGGATGGTCGGTAGCACACAGAGTTTTACCGTCACCGTAGGTAGTGCCACTAAACGCATTGTTCAGGATGGCAGCAGCTTTAACTTGCTTGGTGTAAGCCATAGCACGAGCAAGCGCTTTGGTGTAACGAGCAGACAGAGAGTCGTAGAGGTTATCCTCAATAGCTTCTTCTGTAATGCTGAAACCCATTGCAATAGTTTCGTGCGTATAACGGGCAGTCCATGCTTCTTGAGCGTTATCATACTCAATAGCAGCACCTTCGTTCTTAACAGGCGCAGCGGAAAAGCCCGACAGCTTGGTTTCTTCCTCAAATGAGCGGTCTGAGGATTCGGTTTCAAAAATTTCGGCGTGCTCCTCGCCATACTTCGCGTATTCCAGACCGAACAAAGCGTTCAGGCCGGGGAGAAGTTCTTTAAGTAACTGGGCGCGTGAAATAGCCATTATCTACTCCCCCTTATACGCCAGTCGTGTTGTCATACTGATGGCCTGCGTTCCACTTAACGTAGGCTTCGGTATAACCACCCGAGCTGTTTTTAGTTTCCTCGACCAAACCTACGATACGGAAAGGCAGAGTGTTGGTGGTTGCAGACGTGTCGGAGATCGCACAACGGGAGTTACCTGAAGTTGAATCACCAGTGTTGTCTACACCTGCTACGTTAGCACCAATGTCGGTCTGGGCAAGGTCGCCAATAGTGGTGCCCGAGGAGACCACAGCAACTTTGAACAGGATGTCAGTGCCATCAGCAACGAATGCTTCGATGTCACTTGCAACAGTGCTTGCAGGGTAGTTCTGACGCCATACTTTGTAGCCAAGGTTAGGGTCAGTGTAGGTACAACCAAGAAAAACGCCTACGGGCGTCATAGCAGCATCAAACGTATCACGCTCAACAGTGCCTCCGGTAACGAGTTTTACAGCATCTCCGTAGAAGATGGAGGTAGCGTAGCCACTTGCAATTTTAAAGTGACGAGTTACACCCACGAAAGGAGAGCCGCTCAACAGTTTTACCGGAACAAGGCCGTATGGCCCACTTACAGTAGGATAAGCCATTGTTAGCTCCTAATTTAAGTTCCGTTACCAAATGTGACCTTCGTTTTACGATCATTAAAGATCGGCATACGAGGGTCGCTCTCACGCATAAGGTTGTTATCAACGGACTGCATCTGAGCACGAGCTTGTTCACCGTAATGCTCGTTGCGTTCTTCAACAAGTTCCGCAGGGGCTTTACAAAGCATCAAACCACCAATCACGATGTTGTCTTTAAACCGTTCGTTCTCGACTGCAACCATAGTGATTTCAGGGTGATCTTTAGCCCGTACAGGCTCCCAACCTTCACGCAGTTTGGAAGATACATTGGTGGCATCAACTTGTCCTTGAGTACTTACGCGTACCCAATGAAATGCGTAACCCGGCTCAGGGTTCGGTGAGGGTAATACCTCTGGACGCTGCCAAGCCTTTTTACGGGTCGTTTTTTCACGAGACTCTAAGTCCCTTCCTAGACGGTTCTCAGCCATTGTTCTTCCTCATATCTAATGCAACCTGTTTGGCGTACTGTTCTGGGGTAAGCCCTAAGCGTTTAGCGAGTGTAAGTTGTGTTTGCGTTAACCGTATTTTCTTCGGTGCTGTGCTCCGCGTAGCGGGTGCAACCACATTACTAGATTTCCGCTTCTGCTTTGGTTCTACCGCAGCGTCATCCTCGAAGTTCTCGGGGAATAACTGTCGCATACGAGTATTTATACGCTCGTAGTATTCATCACTTTGAGGACTTACGCCCTCTTGGACAAGTTTGTTATGCAGCCCCAACGCATAGCTTGTCATCTCTATATCCTGATTGAACCATGGATTAGCTTTTTGCCAATCCACTGCTTTTTGGTCCACTTGAACAGGTGTTGGAGCGGGTTGTGTTTCAACTTTAGCAGGGGTTTCGTCTTCCTGTAAAGCTGGTAACTTGAAATTATTTAACTTATCGGCCTTAATCTTAGCGGTTGTTATGCTGTCTTGAGCAGCAAGAACAGCATCTGAGTCTCCAGCTTCATAGGCATCCTTGTATGCTTTTTTGGCTGTTTCTAACTCAATAGCAGCGTTCTTTTTGGCTTGTTCAAGTAAAACTGACTGGTTCTTATTCACGTCAGCTTTTAGCTTTCTGTTCTCCTCAACAAGCTGTTGAGACAGCCTTTCTAGTTCTTCCCGCTCACGAAGCGCCTGTTCTTTTGCACGGCGTTCATCATGGTATCCCTTACTGAAGTGCTGAATACGTTTACGAACTTTCTCTGAATATTCTTCAAGTTCGTCTTCGGTAACGTCTTCAGGTGGGTCAGAAGGTTTACGACCTCTATCTGCTTTTGGTGTATCATCAACAACTTCAATTTCATATTCGTCGTCAGTGGTACCTTCATCATCAACTGCTGGAGCAGGTGCTTCAGCTTGTGCTTTAGCTTTCTTACCGCCAACATCTACTTCCTCCGCACTTGAAGGTTCAATTTCTATATGTTTTTCGTTCCCGTCATCGTCGTGCGGGAAATCAAATTCTACTTTTTGAAATGGCATAAAGGGCCTCCTTAAACTGTCATGATGCCGCTAGGGTCAGGAATTACAGCTTCTATAGAGTCATCGTTCATTAAACGAAACTCCTTACCGTTCACCTTGAAACGAGTACCTGTGTTCATTCTGAACATCACGTAATCGCCTTCTTTGCACCACGGGCCGTTAGGGAAGCGCTCAGTATCAGCGTATGCGTCAGGACCTAAATCCAACACAACGCCCATGATCGACATAATGTACTCTTTGTGCATTACGTCTGAAGTTTTTAACAGGGTACTACCGTTGTAAAATTTTTCGACATCAGGTAACGCAATAAGTATGCGATACCCGGTTGGTTTTGGTAGTTGAGCTTCCCATTCTGCGTCTGTAATAACACGTTCTTTTACAGGCTCAGCGGGAGTGTTAGGCACTACAATTTTTGGAGCTTCAGTCATCGTCGTTGTCCATATAGTTGCGCGAGAGGTCTTCAATGTATTGTTTGCTGGCTTCAAGACCCCGAATGAGGCCAACAATCTCCCTATAGTTCGCATAGTCTTTAGCAGACCCTGCGGTGAGGAAGCTCTGTGCAGACGAGATTTGCTCGTCGATCTGGTGTTTCAGCACGTCAAAGACGGTTTTAGCCATTATTCACCCTGCTTTGGTTTACCCTGCATTAGTTTTGCTATCTCTAAGTCCAACCTATTGTTGTCTTGGCGGCGGTTTGCGGCCAGCCGTACACCTTCTTTCTGGGCGTCAAGCTGAAGTTCTTGCGCTCCAAGTTGTAGTTCTCGTGCCTTAATCCCAGCGTCAACCAAGTCTTTCTGAGCTTTACGCTGCAACTCGGCCTGTCTGAGCTGCACGTCTTGCATATCTTTCTGGGTTTTGCGCTGTACTTCTTGTGCCTTGATCTGCAACTCGGCCTGCTTCTGCTGGAACACAGGGTCTTGAGCCTGTTGTTGCGCGGCTCTTTGCGCTGCTTCCTGTTGATGACTTTGTGTGAGTTGCTGTCCTGCGTCTGCCACCAACCGAGCCAAGTCCACTTCGATCTGTTCTGGCAGCTCTGCCCCCGGAGGTGGGAGCTGTGCGCCCAGCTTCTCCTCGATCTGCTGGCGATACTGGAAGCCCAAGTGCTCAGCAATATGCGCCTGTAATGCCGCCATAATCTGTTGAGCCTGTGGGTTCTGCCCGATCATCTGAGCAATCATCGGGTCCTGCATAAACGATGTATGGGTGGCAATATGCGCGGCATGATCTTGGTAAATAAACGCCCGCATCGGTTTACCCACCAAGGCATCCATGTTTTCACTGACTGGATCGGTAGGTTTAGCGTCATCTCTTGTGGGAACAAGTTTGTCTGCGTTCTTTACGCCAAGAACTTCGATCATCTGTCTGTGTAAGGCAGGTAGGTCGTATATTTGTGGGGCAGACTGCGCCATTTGTAACACTGCTTGGTACTGCACGACACGCTGCGCCATAGTGCTACTGTTAGGATCGCTGACGGGGATCACGTCCACCATCATGTAGTCTGCCTGCCGTGCGCTAATCTCCCCACGGTGCGGCTCGTAGCCATACTCTGCGGGAGCGTGTTCTGCCATTATCGCCTTGAGCATCTTGAACTCTTGCTTCATGGCATAGTGGACACGGGCTTGTACCGCTGCCATCGGCTTCAACGTACGCTCTAGGAGCGCAAGCGTTGTACCCACAGGCGCGTTAGCAGACATATCTGATATGTTGAGGTCGCTAATAGCCCCCAGACGCCGCCCTTCATTAGTAATCTGGTTGAGCAGGGCAAGCAGAGTCTGGCTAGGTTCTTTATATGGGAGAGGCATGATATTGTCACGGATAGACCCGCTCGGCACGTCCACATCCTTCCACTCTCCCGGCTCTATGGGCGTATCATCACCCTTGATACGCAGGCCACGCGACTTGAGGCCACCGGGGAGGTTAGAGAGTGTGCCTGCGTCAACAAGTTGACGTATGAGGGATGTACCCGCTCTCGCATACCCACCGATAATGTGAATGAGCCCAAGCCCATAGAACCCAAACCCCGGCACGTAAACGTAGTGGACGAAGTGCTGACGCTTCAACATTAACTCGTCATCTTCGTTCCAGTTACGGCGGATAGCCAATATCTCGCCCGACCCACGTTCAAGAGTCACAACGTACGGTTTGGCTATCTCGTCGTCTGAGTCATCGACCCCATCAATGACAAGATCGGCGTGAATCTCATACAACGCATAGCGGTTGTCGTCGGTTAGCGAGAACCCGCCTTCCTCTGCTTTCCGCTCCTCAATGTCGCTGTGGTATGGTTCAGGCTCTCCAAGGTCAACATCACGATAAAACCCCGCAGCCTGTAGCTTACGCATCTCGTTTTTTGTCTTACGCATAACGTGCGTAACACGCTCTGCGGTCTCTATATGGCTCGCACCATACGGTACAATGACATCTTCTGCTGGGATGTATATAGCAGCTTGCCGCCCAAGATTAGGGTCAAAATACACCTTCTTGAACGCTGAACCTGCCAGACCCAAGCTATAGAGCAGGCGTTCGTGCTCGGGACGGTACTCGACCATACGCTCGGTCAGCTCGTAGTTCATATCCGCACGAACGCGCTCTGCGGCCTCGATCTTCTCTTTAGATTCTTCCCCGAGGATTTTTGTCTTTACAGGGCCTGCGGCGGGGAATACTTCCGACATTGTTTCCGCTTGGAAACGAATCGCAGCTTCAGCTAGTACTGTAGAGTAGACACCACACGCGCCTTCCCATGGTTCAGTACGTTCTTCGTATTTAAAGCCCAGAACGTCCAGACCTTTGACAAAGGTCTCAGTCCAGTCTTTGCGTCCGTCTTTATCCGCAGTAACTAAACCTACTAAATCTTGGGATAATTCGCGCAAATGAGACTCGTCAAGGACCTCTGCAAGATTCATGTCAAACTCAACGAAATCAGATATTTCAGCGTCTGGGATAAGCGTGATTTCCATGGAACCATCGCTTAATGTCACTGCTTCTGGGTCTACAATCTCTATCTCTAACTCGTCAGATTCGTTGATTCCTTCGATGTCGTCATCCTCTATTCCTTGCGGAGCGGAGTAGAGTCCTTTTTCTATAGCCATGTCTTAACCTCTTAGTAATACCCACCGCGTCGTTGCTTGAAGTATCTTATTTCGTCAGGCTCGTCAGTTGGCAAGCGGATAAACCCACCTTGCCTAAATCGCATAAGAGCCATCACCGTTGAGTCCACTAAGTCATCATGACTCATAAAAGGAAATCCAGCAATTTCTTCTACGACCTCCTCTGCCCATCTGGTAGCGGGTACCCACACTAGCCCCGATGCGACAATATCTGCAACTGAGTTCAGCCGCGCTAACTTATCTCCAGACCCACGATGCGGAGTGTACTCCGACACGGGTAGCCCCATACGGCGCATTTCTTGGTACAACGCTGTACCTGCACTTTTCTTCTCCACGATAAACGCATCAGGGTCCCAGTTAGCATATTCATCCATCGCAAGCTGCTTCAGTTCTGGGAACTCCATACGTTTCTTGATGCTGTTAAGGAGGATGATGTTATACGCGGCGGTTTCTTCATTGTAGAACACCCCCCACGTTGTCAAGGCTGTGAAGTCTGCACGGTTATGTGTCTCCGCCGCAGCATCAAGTGACATTATGATGTACTCGCATGGAGGCGGGTTATCTTGTTCCCATATACCCCACCACTCGCGCTTCACAATCGACGCTTCTTCGGCAGTCGGCTGTTGTTGGTACTGGGCATTCCACTGGAACGCTGGCATTGACGCCTTGGTTCGTAATAGTGCTTCTAAATCAAAGAACTCAGGCCATAGCGGTTTTTGTACGTAGCGCAGTGTCTTCTTATCACGTACTTCAAGAATGGCGGGGAATTCCACGACCTCGTACTGGTCTGCACGATCATTCTTTGCCATGTCTGTTGTTACACGCCCTGTTAGGTCATCCATGTGCCAACGTGTTTGGATAATGGCTACACGTCCCCCCGGCATCAGACGAGTACGCGCACCGAAGGTAAACCACTCGTAGGCTTTCTCGAACACTTCAAAGTTGCCGTTAATAACGTCTTGTTCGGAATGAGGGTCATCTACGAGGAGTAGATCAGCACCACGACCTGCTAGAGCACTACCAATACCGCAGGCGTAGTACTCTCCACCAACATTCGTGTTCCACCTACCTGCTGACTTACTATCTTGTGCTAATGCCGTAGTGGGAAATACTGCACGATACCCGTCAGTGGCTATTAAGTTACGTACTTTACGCCCAAAATCTACGGCGAGATCGGTAGTATGGGACACCATCATGACCTTTTTTGTGGGGTTTCTACCCAAAAACCAAGCAGGAAACATGATAGAAACTAGCTGAGATTTGCCGTGACGAGGGGGAATATTGACGCATATACGGTCTTTATCCCCTCGTTCTATAGCCATTAACATATCAGCGAGTTTGCGATGGTGGGCACCGACAATGTAGTCGGGCTGCATTTTCTTACAGAACGCAATTAAGTCGTTGAATGCAGCTTGATTCTCTTTCCGGGCGGATAATTCCTCCGCCATCTTCTCTATTTCTGCGAGTTCATCAGCAGAAAAGGCATCCAGATTAGCGAGCATGTGCTCAATTTCTTCTTCTGAAAACCCCAGTGCCGTGTCACTCACCGGATTCGTCCTCTATCCCCAGTTCAGCGTCTATATCTATGGCTTCGCCCTCGATGTACACGGCGTCTTCTATGTCATCTGATGGATTCACCAATTTTGACAGCTTAGCACGCAGGCTTTCACGTAATTCGTCTGTTGTTTGATGAGTTATCGTGACTTCTGCCTTTTCTGTAAACAAGCCAACGTCCGAAATCTTACCGAGAAGTTCTAACGCACGGAGACGCACCCGTGGATCAGGGTTCTCAGTTTCTTCTATTAGCTTGTTTGTGACTAGATGACGAACTTGAGTCGCGCTCTGTACGACTGAATGCCCGAATTGTGTGAGGATGTTATGGGTCAGCATAAGCGCAGCGGGTGGCAGCGTAGATGCACGTTTGTTTGAGACCCGTTTGGACGCTTTTTCGGGGTTATCTGCGTAGGCGAGGGTAAGTTTTGCGGCGGTTTCTTCGTCTTCCGTTGTGGGGTCGATCTCTAACCCATGCTCAACGAGTGCAGCGGCGGTGTTGCACGCAGCTTCCGCTCGCGCACGCAAGTCCATATACGGAATTTCATCCGAATATGGCACACCGATCTCCGGCTCTAGCACCATTGTCATACTGTTTTTCCGCAGGTTATTAACCGTTAGTGGGTATTTATACATAACAATTTAGTTTTGTGCAAGGAGGTGCCCTTTCTGCACATAGTAACAAAAATTTTTTGTAGGGACGTTTGGGACTCCTACCGGGGGGTGTTCCTATATAGAGGGGGGTGGGGGTCTGAGCTTAAAAAACTGGACTAATTGTGTGGGTATTAGTGAACTCAGAATTTTACTCATTGTTTGTGGAGATTAGTAATACGAAACCCGCTGGGACTCCTGAGTTGACAGTCGGGGGGTGGGGGTAGGGTAGGTCTAACATATCCGCGTTTTAGGTAATCGCCTTGTTAGTGCGTCACTAACAAAGTATTGAGGTTTATCTAAACTTGTCATGGTGTGTGTTTATCTATTGTTTTGTTACGGTGTGATTGCTTTAATAGTTTCACCAGCGCGGGAATCGTTGGTTAACTTAAACTTAAACAGAGGTAACAACTATGAGAACAATCTCAGAAAAAACTAGTAAAGCACTAGCGCGCGGGGCGTACGGAACCGCCTACAGAAGTCTGATAGCTGACGGATTTAATCAACCTACCGACTTCATTAACCCTAGGTCTGATAGCAGTACATTAAAGCCAGAGGAATACGAGAATTTAAAGGCGGCAATTATCGCGGGATTCACCGCCGATGTGCGGGAACTACTGACAAAGCCAGTAAAGAGCTTGACCGACGAACAAAAACCAGATCGTAGGTACTGGGCGCAGCAAATCAGTGCCCTTATTGCTACCTATAGACTCGAACTCAAACAGAACTAATAAAGAGGTAATACAGTATGCGTACTATTTCAGAAAAAACTCAAACCAAAATCGCACAAGCTGTTAGCAAGACTACCAGTGCAGAGAAAGCCAAAACCCTTGCGCTTGATTCGCTTATAGCGGATGGCTTTGATAAACCCAGCGACTTTGTATCACCTAAGTCTAAGGGCTCCACTGTTACGCCAGAGGAGTTCGAAGCGCTGAAGGCGGCGATTGTCGCGGGATTCACCGCCGATGTGCGGAAACTACTAGCCAAGCCGGTCAAATCTTTGAGCGCCCAGCAAAGATCAGATCGTAGGTACTCGAAACAACAAATCAATGCCCGTATCAGTGACTTCAAACGTCAGATTACAAAGCGCTTAGCCGGTGATGAAGGGAAAGCCCCTAGTCGGAATAAAACAGCCGACCAGAAAATAAGGGAAAGGTTAACGGAAGTCTTAAAAGTATGCCAACAGGCTGAAAGCTTAGACTTCAATGTCAACGATATGGTTAAAGCAATTAAACAGGCGTTAGCAATCATCAAGTAAACAACTATCACGGGGCGCGATTAGCGCCCCACTTTTCACGCCAAACTAGAGGAAACGAAAATGAGCGATTTACAAAAAGCAAAGGAAGACCAAATCACTGGCAACACCAGAGATGGGTTTAATTTGTTTTTTCGACCAAAAGGTTTTTTGGTCGAAACAAAAGACGATAGCTATAACTATCGTCAACAGGATCACTGCTGGATCATCCAATGGCAAGGAACGCCATTCTTTGATAGCGGGTATCAAGCGTATTCGTTCAACTCTAAGCGAAAAGCCTTGAAAGCTCTTCGCGAATGGGGGGAATGACAAATGTATCACGTTAACGAGTTTAACTCTGACCGGTCGGAAGTCACTGCGGCATATACCGCAGAAGACTTCCCTGTGGGTCAGTTGGTAGGGTGCAGCGGAAACGCTGTGCTCATTAAGACCACGGAAGGGTGGGCGGTGGTTAGCCGTCCCCGTAGTGAAGGCCCTATTTTACCAACAACCAACCTAGACTGGGCATGGGGGGAATAACATGAGAGAAAAACTGCTAGGGCTGGCGTGTCTTACCCTATATATTTTGGCAAGCTCACTGGAATACAGTGAACTAATAACTCGTTAAGCAAACCCCGCTACGGCGGGGTTTTTTTGTGCCCGTAGTTTTTGCACGTAGTCGTGTTATCACATGGCCACGTGCCCAGATACCAGTTCTTATTGTCGCGCTGAGCCTATCGCTCGCACGTGAACAACTCCACACGTATTGTGTTAGTGCCGCACTAAC
>Ga0208645_1001092_pt1 | contig 25170 bp, 26 predicted proteins | sample VirMetDEL_Sep_01_FD_184519 | JGI IMG/M metagenome (GOLD analysis project Ga0208645, IMG submission 184519) | Aqueous microbial communities from the Delaware River and Bay under freshwater to marine salinity gradient to study organic matter... | ecosystem: Environmental > Aquatic > Marine >... | reverse complement strand
TAGCGCGGTGGTCGGAACCCAGCACTGCCCGCGGAGAAATCTGGCGAAACAGAGTGACGCGACATAGAGACGCAGAGGATGCAGAGCGACGCTACCGTGTGAGGAGGTTTTATCTTTGGCATAAAGGGAACTGTCGGTGGGATGAGTCGGGAAGAAGCCGGATAAAACCGGAAAGCCAAGCGTGGCGCGGGGTTGCGAGCGGGACGGGACAGCAGGCGAAGCGGAATCAATGCCAAAGGCGCGCGAAACCAAAAACCCATTTAGCAAGCCGAAAATCGAGAATTTAGCGCAACGTTTGGCATAGCCAAAAAGCCGGTAAAACACCGGACAGCAGCGGTGCCACCCAAAGCCCTTTCAACTTACCTTGGCCAACTTGAAAGCGGCAACCGTCCGCGACCACGGTTTCTCTCAAACTCGCCAACGCTCGCAGCCACAGGGATTGCGGAGAAATGGTCAAACTTTCGATCCTTTCCAGCATCGACCGATGTTGAAAGGAATTTAAATTTTGTACGTAGGACAGATACCGCTAGACCTATCCTCACCGTGCCCAAGTTTTGGCAACCTCAACGCCCTTTTCCTAAGGGGACAATCGGACGAGAAAGCGAAACAGAGGGCCGATTCGTCCGAATCTCCTGCAAGCCCCGGTTTTGAAGGCTCGCAACCAAGACAGTGACGCCGAAAACGAAAAGAGATAACGAAAAGAAACGGAACTGTCCGAACGACCGATTCCCCCTCTCGGTTTCGTTCCCTTGGGAACGTTAGCTATTGCCATGTCCATCGCAACTCGCTAATGTTCCTCCGTCGCTGCAAATTCAGCGATCAGGATTGGCGTCCTGACACATAGGCGGACACACCGCCATTAGAGCGGTTTTTTTGTGTCCAGCGCATGGCAAGGCCTTTATGGGCGGGCCGTGTGGGGCTCCTTCGGGAGCGCCGGTTCCTATGTCCGGTACGCCAACCTGCACGGTTCCGCCCACCCATGATTGGCGTCGTGGGCGCGGAGAACAGACCGCAACATAGGCGCTCCACATCATGACCAAACGTCACATTCTCAGCCTCAATCCGGCTAAAGCTCGCGCAGCCTATCACCGTGCTATCGCGATAGCCGCGCTGCACGCCGACTCCTCTTTGTCCGTCCGTCTTTCTCGCTATAACACAGCCATGGCAAAAGCACGCTCCCTTGAGGCCATGCTGCCGAAGGCGGTGACTCATGGCTAATTTCATTGCGCTTGAGTCTGGCTCACAGGGCTGCGGCAAACCCGTTCTCTTCCTTGATCGCAGCGCTTCTCAGGCCTCGTTATTCGATGCAGCTGAATGGCGACTTGGGGCTGTCCAGGATCTTCTGACAGCCCTTTCCACATGCGTATCCGATGACGCTGGCACACGTGATGTGGCCAACGTATCGCGCGCTTTGCTGCTGCTCGTCCAGGACGCCGAAGCGCTTCTCGGTGCCGCTCGCCAAGCATCCTAAACGGTCACCTCCGACCCCCTACCGGGCCGGAGCTTCATTCGGCAAAACAACTGGCCGGCACGAGAGAGGCACCGATGCGCAACTGGTATACAGCCCAAGAGCTTGCAGGGCTGCTCGGCATGCCGGGCACTGCCCGCAGTGTGAAAGCTAGAGCCCAGCGTGAGCGTTGGGCAGGCCAGCGCCGCCTCGGCAGTAAGGCCATTGAATACGCGTTCGCCGTGCTTCCATCCGAAACCCAGGCCGCACTGATCGCCGCCTCGGTTGCTAGCGAGGCACCTACAGCCGTTTCCGAACAGTCGGAATCGACACAGCGTGACGCGAAAAACGCGTCACGCTTGAGCGAAAAGCAACGCTCAGTCATGACGGCTCGCCTCGCCTTCGTGCGTGAAATAGAGCGCATGAGCCAGACCATCAGCCAGCAGCGGGCGATCCTGGCGCTGGTTGAATTAGCCAAAAACGACCAGCTCAGCCCGTACCTGACAGAGCTGCTTGTCCGTGCCAATGACCGCAAGACAGAAGACCGCAGCCTTTCCGAGCGGACGCTCAAGCGTTGGCTGGGTGACTACCGCAAGCAGGGCGAGACCGGTCTGGCACCCGCACGTGGCGGCAAGGACATGGGTGTGCCCGACTGGGCAAAAGACTTCCTGCGCTGCTTTCAGCGGCCAACAAAGCCCAGCGTCGAAGCCAGCTACGCCGAGTTTGTGGCCAAGTGCCAGGGCGAGCGGCCGAGCATCTACCAGGTGCGTCGCTTCCTCAACAAGCTGAGCCCGGAGGCACGCGAAGCCGGTCGTCGAACGCCGCAGGAACTTAAGGCGCTACAGCCATTCCGCCGCCGCACCACTAAGAACATGTTCCCGTGCGACGTCTTTACGGCCGACGGCCACAAGTTCGACGCCGAGGTCCTCAACCCACGCACCGGCAAGCCATACCGCCCGGAAACCACCACCGTCATCGACGTGGCCACGCGGCGGATCCTCGGCATCTCAATCGGCGAGGCGGAGTCAACCATCGGCGTGATGGACGCCCTGCGCGACGCCATCACACGCGGCGGCATGTTCGCCATCTTTTACGTCGACAACGGATCCGGCTTCGCCAACAGCGCGGTGCGTGAAGTGGTCGATCGCCTCGGCGGCACAATGACCCATGCCCTGCCATACAACAGCCAGGCGCGAGGGCTGATCGAGCGCGTTCACCAGACCATATGGGTCAACGCAGCCAAGAAGCTAACCAGCTACATCGGCGCCGACATGGACAAGCACGCCGGTACCAGGGTGCACCGCGTCAGCCGTAAGCAGCTGCGCGAGACCGGTACCACCCGTTTGCTGCCCACGTTCAGCGAGTTCATGTCGGGCGTTGAGTTCGAGATCGAGGCCTACAACGACCGCCCTCATCGGGGCCTGGAAAAGATCCGTGACCCCGAGACTGGCAAGTTGCGACACATGAGCCCGAACGAAGCCTGGGAAGAGGCCCGCGCCGAGGGCTGGGAGCCGATGCTGGCCCCGGCCGAGCTGGTCCACGACCTGATGCGCCCGCAAGTTATCCGTCCGACTCGTCGCGGTGAAGTGACCTGGGCTAACCAGCGCTACTTCCTGGATGCCCTGCGCGATCTGCACGGCGAAGAGATCCGCGTCGCCTACGACGTACGCGACGCCTCTCGGGTCTGGGTGCGGACGTTGGAAGGCGAACTGCTCGGCGAAGCGCTGCTTGACGGCAACGCGAGCGACTACATGCCCAAGCCGCTGATCGAGCAGGCCTATGAGAAGCGTGAGCAGGGCCAGATGAAACGCGCCCTGGACAAGCTCGAAACGCTGACCGGCAAGCGGGTGGAAATGATTGCGCCGACCTCGGCGCCATCCGCCCAACTCACATCCGAAGAGATGAACGTTGCTCGCCAGTTTGCCAGCGACCTGCTTAAGCCAGTTGCAGAGTTCGATGTGCCAGCAGACGCAATGGCCCGATATCGCCTGTGGAAGCAGTTAGAACGCCGCATTGCCGCTGGTGACCAGTTGAGCGAGCCAGAAGCACGATGGCACTCCAGATACCAGCATCACCCCGATTTTTCAGCAGTGCAGCGAGTATTCGACTACACCGCGTAGCCCTTCCTACCACAAGCCAAGGGCAAGATGCCCGAGAGGTGTGAACACCATGAACGGAGTAAAAGTCGTCCCATTAACCAACGTCGGTCTTCTGGCAAGTGCAATGGAGCGAGCCCAGACCAGACCTTCTAACTTGCCGGGACTCGTCGTCATGTACGGTGCGAGTGGGTTGGGCAAGACCATAGGCGCCACGTTTGCGGCGAACATGTACCGTGGCTATTACGTCGAATGTCGCTACACCTGGACGAAGAAAACGTTCCTCCTCGCCATTCTAAAAGAGATGGGCATAGCGCCTGGACGGACATTGTCCGAAATGGTAGACGCCGCAGCGGACCAGCTATCACGAAGCGCCCGACCGTTGATCATTGATGATGTGCAATATCTCCTGGATAAGGCCGTCGCAAACATCCTTACGGATCTATACAACGCCAGCCACGGCACGATTGTGCTCATCGGGGAGGAGCGTGTACCAGCAAGCCTGGCGAAACTAGAGCGCTTGCATAACCGAGTGTTGGAATGGGTGCCAGCACAGGCCGCAACATTGGAGGATCTGCGAACTCTGGTTACGGCCAGCTACCCCTCCCTCCAAATAGAAGACGATCTGTTAGAAGATCTACGACGCTCAGTTCATGGCTGCCTTCGTCGGATCTCGGTGAATCTCTACAGAGTCCACTCTGAAGCCCAAGCGATGTGTGTAGACGCAATCGACCTAGCCAGATGGGGTAAGCGGGGCTGGTTTACCGGAGAAGCACCTACAGGGCGGGGTCGCTGATGGCGACGAAAGGACGCAAGCCTGTACACGTTGAAATGATTGATGGGAAAAGTAATCGGCAACGTATATGGGAAGCTATGCGTTCCGCCTCCGAGTCGTTTACGGGCTACCAAATCGCCCGTCGCGCTGTAGTTCACGACACTGCCGTGCGCAGCTATATTCAGTCGCTGGAAAAAGCCGGCTATATAGAGCGTGTTGCCGGCGCCGATCACTTCCTGGAACAAACCCTGCGTTTAGTCAAAGATCTGGGCGCTGAGGCCCCTGCCGTTACCCGTTCAGGTGGTGCCAGCAGCGCGGGCCAAGGTAACGAGGCGATGTGGCGAACCCTTCGCATCCTCGGTGAGCTGACAGCCCGACAATTAGCCGAGCACGCCTCGGCCGGCTCCAATGTGTCGCTGTGGACCGCCCGCAGCTATCTGAAGTGGCTGGCTCGCGCCGGCTATGTCGAGCTGCTGAGCCAGGGCAACGGCGACCGCAACGCCCGATATCGACTGTTGGCTCATGGTCATACCGGGCCACGGGCCCCGATGATCCAGCGCGGAGGCCGGATGTACGATCCCAACCTGGGCAAAGTGGTATTCGTTCTCGGGCCAGATCGAATCGAGTAGTTGTGGCTCAGTGCCACTTCGGCTTTGTAGTCAGTCGAAGGCTTGATACCGTTGCCCAGTCGACAAAGAGGCTACAGAGCATCTAAATGGATAAGGCGCGCATATTCTTCAGTCGAAAAGGCCAAATGCAGGAAGCTATCAGCTGCTTCGACATTACTAGCCGAGAGCACTATCGCAGTCTTTGGCCGCTGGTTACGCCAGATGACCCTCCTAGGCTCGTGAGCTGGGTCAGTCCTGTATTTGCAGGCGATAAATGTACGCGCCATTCACACTTCCGGCACTACGCAGGCCGGCGAGGCGTGAACGCTAAAGCAATCTTTGATACCGATGAAAAAGAGCGACATCAACAATTTAGCGAGAGCCCTGAGCACAAGCGTGCTAAAGAGCTAATCGCGGCAGAACTACGGCGTCGGCTCGATGCCGGACTGTCTCTTCACTGGACTTACAAAGACAAGTCAGTTACGGACTTCCACTTGGCCGGAAATCTGCTGCTTGGTGCCGAGTCCATCGTCACTGAGCACAAAATCACTACGCCTCCACCCTTGTCCAGTTATTACCGACTTGACGTAGCCGTCCTTGGAAAAGCGGTACTCAAGAATCCGACGATCCTAGCCGGAATCGAAATTGAGTACGGGCATGCGTTTGATGGTCGCAAGGCAATCGCCGGTAAGTGTTCAGGGTATCCATTGATATCCATCGACATAACCGACCTGACGCTTGAAGAGATTACAGCTGAGTGGGCGCGGCGGGCTCTTACTGATACAACACACTCGGACCCGCTCGGACAGCGCAAGACGTTTATCTACCTGAACCCGCTGCTCTACCCGCTTTATATTCAACTGCCGCCAGACCTGCTGCGAAAGGAGCCTCGCCACCAGTTCGTGGTTTTCGCACCAGACGATCAGCTAAAGCACATCAAGGGCCGGATCGAAACGGTACGAGGACTATTAGGCTTATCGCCGAAAGACGTGGTTCTGCAATTGCCCAATGCTAAAAGCGAGCAATCAACCATTATGGTTGAGAATCTAGGGAACATAATCGGGCCTGACTGGGAGAGCATGAATGCCAGGCGATGCCTGACCGTATCACTGGATCGTCCCGCAACGGTTAATGACGTGCCCAAGCATCTGATGCACATCTTCCTGGCAATCTATCTTGCCGGCTGGTGCGATGCGCTGGTGGGGTACAAGTGGTGCATGGACATCACCAATGACCACCCCGAGCAAGATCTCTGGAAGGCTTGGCACAACAAGAGCCACTACTACCCAGCCCCGAAACGTCTGGCGATGCCGTTCTCGCAGTATGTCGCTGCTCTCAGTCAACTCACTGGCTAAGCAGATCTGAATTTGAAGCCACCGAGCACTCAAACCGTCGGAGAGGCTTTGTGTTGGATTTTCAAGGCAAACCGCCACCCATGGCTGGCACTGGCATCGATATCGATTTCTAACGTGGGTCTAACGTGCTTGGTGGGCACGCGCTACCGCTCCGCAGTCCTAATCTGCACGATGCCTATTAATTCAGTCGAACCAGCGCCTCACCGAAGCTCTTCAAACTACTGAACCCCTTCCAGCTATTACCGACGCTTCCTACTGAATCTAATTCACCCCATAGCCGGCAAGCAGCGGAAAGGGGTTAGAAGTGTCGAGTGTCATTGTATCCAGGTACCTGGCCAGCGAGTTGGCGCGCATCGGCGCCGATATCTCCATGGTCGAGCCGCTACTCCCCAAGGCAGTAAAGGACATGGTGTCGAGGATGGGCTACCAGAGCGCCATGCAGGTTGTTTCGAAAGTTGGCGGAACATCCTTCCTGGTGCCGATGCCCGCCGCCAATCACGGGGACTTAAGCGTGGAAGCCCGACGTAAGTTGGACGAAGCGCTCGGCAGCGAAACCCTTGGCGCACTCCTTCGTAAGTATTACGGCGGGTCGATGCTTTACATACCGAGTTGCGCTACCGCCATGCGGACGCTTCGCGATATCGCGATTCATAAGTTCACTGAGACTGGCCTGGATCAAGGCCGATCCATGAACAGCATGGTTTCGGAGCTTGCAATCAAGTTCGGACTGAGCGACCGCCGCATCTGGGAAATCCTGAAGACGCTTAATCCCGCTGAGTTGCTCCAGCCCAGTATCCCCGGCCAATCAATCGAGGTAAGCCATGCAATCCACTGAGACATCCAAGACGAGCGATATCGCACTTACAGCCTTGGGCGCAGCCGAACGGCTGGCCATCGAAGGATGCAATGGCGTGGAGACACGCCTGCACGCGAGCGAGTCCAGTTCGCCCTTTGAACAACAGCTCTCGAAGCAGACCCGCTCCGAGAGAGAGCTTTCCAACCTACTTCACGGCTATGCAGCCGACGCGCAATAAGGAGCTTACATGCAGACTTTCACTACCACCGGCACATTCCCACGCGGTATCGAGATCGCTGGCACCACTTACACCCAGTTCACCATGCGCGAGGCGTTCCTGGAGGACCTGATCGACGCCGCAGCCGATGCAGGCGGTACCGAGAACGGTCTGGCCTTCTATGCCGAACAGGCCGTGCGCCAACTCACCGAGGCGACCAGCGCCGATGGCCAGCGTTTCGCCGGCCCATTCGTACGCAAGATGATCAAGACACGAGCCGACTTTCTCGCCTTGCGTGATGCACAGCTGCTCCTGGATCAGATGGGAAACGGCGAACAGTCCAGCAACGAGACACCTGGGACCTGATCCTTCTCCTAGCCCTTCGCACGGGCTGGTCTCGTGCGGAGATTCTGCGTCTACCGCCCGCAGAGCTTCAGCATTACTTCACCCGGTTGAGCAACGATGGCAAGCAACGACCTTGAACTCGCATTACGACTGACTGCCGATGTCTCCCGCCTGCAGGGTGGGCTGAGCAAAGGCGAGGCCGGCCTGCGCAAGTTCGGCTCCGCCGCCAAGGGCGAGCTGGCCGCTCTCGGGCGCTTCGCCGGGTCGGTCGAAGGCAAGCTCGCCCAGTTGGGCTTGGGCGTCTCCGCCATCGCGGTTGGCATGCAGTCGGCCCAGCTGGACAAGGACCTCAAGCAGCTGCAGCTCACTGCCGGAGCCACTGCACGCGAGGCAGACCTGCTGCGCCAGAGCTGGTTCGAGGCACAGATTGCAACCGGCCAAGGCGTGGACGAATTGAGGGCCGGCTCTGATGCGCTAATAGCCGCAGGCCTGAGCATCCAAGACGCGCGAGCGGCGGTGTTGCCGATGGCGGCAACCCTGGCGGTTGCAGAAGCCAGTGCGACCGACCTGGCGAATGCTATGGGCGTAGCCGCCAAGCAGTTCGATATCGACCTGAGCAGCCAGCATGAAGCTGCCCTTCTGCTGGACCGGTTCGTCGTGGCTGGACGTTTGGGCAGTGCCGAACTGAATAACCTGTCAAGCATCTTTCCTAAAATTGGTGCTAGCGCTAAGGCCGCTGGCTTGGACCTGAGCCAGTCCTTGGCACTGACCGAAACGCTATCTGCTTTTGAGCCCAATGCTGATCGGCTGGGCACCCTGACCGAAAGCACGCTGCGGGTATTCACTAACGACAACTACCGCAAGGCCGCTGAGAAAGCGGCCGGCGTTAAGTTCTTCAACGCTGACCAGTCCCAGCGCGATCCATTCAAGGTGATTGAGGACATCAAGTCCAAGTACGACAAGCTGACCACAGACCTACAGAAGAACAATTTCTTGGCGGCCGCCTTTGGCACCGCTGACCAGGACACCATCAAGGGCGTTCGTAACCTCCTCAGCGACGGCGCCATGACCGAGCTGGCAGCGAAGTTCAAGGGCGTCGAGGAGGCCAGCGGCACCATTGCCCGCGACCTGCCGGACGCGATCAGCAACGCCGTCGACCAGACCAATCGCCTCAAAGGCGCACTACGCGAAGCTGCTGACGACTTCGCAAAGCCGGTCAACGATACCCTGAGCGGCCTCATTAAGTGGGGCATGGACAGCAAGAAGAACGGCGGCCTGGGTCTGGACGGTAAAGACATGCTGATCGGCGGCGCCCTCGGGGCGGCCGGGCTGTTCGGTGCCGGTCGCTACGGCGGCAAGGCCATCTCCGGGCTCGCCGGCAAGCTCGGCGGCACCGCTGCAGGCGTGGCCACCGGCAAGGCGCTGGAAGAGGCGGCCGGCGTGCCCTCCGTCTATGTCGTCAACATGCCGAGTTCCTTCGGCCCAGGCAGCACTGCTGAGAGGCTAACCGACGTCGTAAGTGACCGAGTGCCCGGTGGCAAGTTCAAGGGCGCCGGCAAGTGGTTGGGGCGTGCCGGCATTCCGCTCATGCTGGCCGCGAGCGGCCTGGATGCCTACAACATCGCCACTGACGACCGGCTGAGCTCACAGGAAAAGACAGTGGGGTACTCGGGGGCAGCTGGAGGCGCTGCAGGCGGTCTGGCGGGCGCTGCTGCTGGCGCTGCGCTGGGCTCCGTGGTGCCCGTCCTAGGCACCGCCATCGGTGGGTTGATCGGCGGTGCCTTGGGGTACTGGGGCGGCGGCTCGCTCGGCGAAATGATTGCCGAGGCCGTCACCAGTTCGCCCACGAAGGGCCCAAGCCAGCCCGCCGATGTGAGCGGCAAGATCGAGATTCACATCAGCAGCGAAGGCAAACCGAAGGTCACCCGGATGGAAACCAAAAGCGACATCGAGCTTGGAGTTTATACCGGCCACATGACTGCAGGTAGATGAAGACCCGCACCTACAAAACAGCAAAAGGAGTTACACCACGATGGTTATAAACAAAGACACGCTTCAAACGCTCTACACCGATCTTCGCGCCGAATTCACCCGAGGGTTCGGGGCGGCCCCAACCAGTTGGGACAAGATCGCCATGAAGGTCCCGTCTACGGGTGCCAGTAATGTTTATCACTGGCTCAGCGCATTCCCTCGCATGCAGCGCTGGGTTGGCGCCAAGCAAATCAAGAACCTTGCCGCCTCGCATTATGAGATACCCAACACCTCCTTCGAGGCCACCATCGAGGTTGAGCGCAAGCACATCGAAGATAATCAGATTGGAATCTACATGCCGCCTGCTCAAATGGCCGGCCATTCCGCCGCTCAGCTGGCTGACGAGATCGTGTTCGAGGCAGTGAACAAGAGCTTCACAGCGCCCTGTTACGATGGTCAGTACTTCTTCGATACCGATCACCCGGTCGGTGGAAACTCCGTCAGCAACAAGAGCACTGCGCCGCTTTCCAACGCCACCCTGGCTGCGGCCCAGGCCAGCTTCGGCGCGGCCAAGGCAGGGTTGCGTGCAATGAAGGACGAGGAAGGTCGCTCACTCAACGTGGTGCCCACTGTGCTCCTGGTCGGTGGTGCGCTCGAAGATACCGCTCGCATGCTTCTGACCAACGAAGAACTGGCCGATGGCGCCCCGAACCCTTACCGTGGCGCCGCTGAGCTAGTAGTGGACGGGCGCATTGAATCGGACACCGCATGGTTCCTGCTGGACACCTCCAAGCCGATCCGCCCCTTCAATTACCAGGAGCGCAAGGCGCCAGAGTTCGTGGCGCAGGTCAGCCCTGAGTCTGACTCGGTGTTCAACCTGAAGAAGTACAAGTTCGGCTCCGAAGCTCGTGTTGCATCGGGTTATGGCTTCTGGCAGCTGGCCTACGGTTCCACCGGTACTGGTGCTTAATGCGGGAGGTATCCATGGCAGGCACGAGCGGCAAGGCGGTGGCAGGCAGTCAGTCTGCCGTTGCCGCCTGCACCTTCGAGATCAGGGCAAAGGATACCGCCATTCAGCTGTTCCCGGCTGGCGCCTTCAAGGCCCGTGATGGTCGTCCCAAGGATGTCCACGCCGGCCACTGGTATATCGACGGCCAAGTGGCCACTAGACTAATTGCCAAGGCTGCCGCCCTCGCCACCGATCTGGTGATTGACTACGAACACCAGACCCTCAACAGTGCCGAGAATGGCCGGCCCGCCCCGGCCGCTGCGTGGTTCAAGGGCAAGGCCCTGGAGTGGCGCGAAGGCCTTGGCCTGTTCGCCACGCAGGTCGACTGGACAAAGAATGCCGTAGCCATGATTGCGGGCAAGGAGTACCGCTACCTCAGCCCGGTTTTCAGCTATGAAAAGCAAACGGGCGAGGTGCTTGAACTGCACCATGTTGGGCTAACCAATTTCCCAGCCCTAGACGGCATGAGCTCTTTGCCGGCCTTGGCTGCGGCTCGCTTCAGTCTGTCGCCTACTCCGAAGGCACAGCGCAATGCGACCCAGTTAGTCGATGACATTAGGAGAGACATCGCAGCCTTGAAAAGCAGGCAAGCCCAACGCAAGATTCCGGCAGTTGAATTGCTGGATGAAACTGCTCTGGCGGTCTGTCATGCGATGAACGTCTCGCCTGAGGATTACCTGGCGGCAATGAGTGAATTGCACTAAAGCTATGCGACGTTACAGAGTCCCGCTGTTCCGCTATTAGTGGTGCCAAAGACCGCGCGAAATATTGCAATTCGGCCGGTCCTTAGCTATGCCAAAGACCGCGCAAGGTTATGCCAAATCCGCCGCTCGCTTACACCAAACTAGCGGTTCAAAGAAAAAGGGCCTGGAGGTCTAAACCTGCCAAGCCCTTGATTTCACTGATGTTAGTGGCGGAGAGATAGGGATTTGAACCCTAGGAACTGTTGCCAGTTCAACGGATTTCGAATCCGTCCCGTTCGGCCACTCCGGCATCTCTCCAGCGGCGCGCATCATAGCAGTTCAGTGTGTTTTGTCTAACCCCAACTGCGCAGATTTTTTAGCGATGCCGTAGCAGGACAGCGATCCTGAGCGCATTAAACTCCCCGCTGGTTGCCAGCCGATCAGCTGGTCAAGCGCGTCAGTGCTTCACGGTATTTATCGGCAGTCTTCTGTGCAACATCAGCTGGCACTGGCGGGGCTGGCGGCTCCTTGTTCCAGCCGGTGGACTCGAGCCAGTCGCGGACAAATTGCTTGTCGAAGCTTGGCGGGTTGCTGCCTTCAGCGTAACTGTCTGCGGGCCAGAAGCGGCTGGAGTCAGGCGTAAGCACTTCATCCATCAGTGTCAGCTCGCCGTTTTCATCGAGGCCGAACTCAAACTTGGTATCAGCGATGATGATGCCACGCGTCGCAGCGTATGCCACGGCAGCGCTGTACAGCGCGATTGAGGTGTCGCGCACCTTCGCCGCCAGCTCTTTACCAATGATGCCTTCGCATTGCTCGAAGGAAATGTTCTCGTCGTGATCACCCACGGCTGCTTTGGTGGACGGCGTGAAGATCGGTTGCGGCAGCTTGGCCGCTTCTTTCAAGCCAGCTGGCAGCTGGATCCCGCACACGGTTCCACTCCGCTGATACTCCTTCCAGCCTGAGCCAACGATATAGCCACGCACGATGGCCTCCACTGCAACCGGCTTCAGTCGTTTGGCCACCACCGCCCGCCCCTCAACCTGGGGCAGCTCCTCGGCTGGCACAACGTCCTCTACCTTGTCACCAGTGAAATGGTTGGGGACGAGCTGCGCGAGCTTGTCGAACCAGAAGTTGGAAATTGCGGTAAGGATCTTGCCCTTCTCGGGTATCGGCTCGGCAAGGATCACGTCAAACGCGGAGAGCCGGTCGGTAGCGACCATAAGCATGCGCTTGTCGTCGATTTCGTACAGATCACGCACCTTGCCAGAATAGATTTTTTTCAGGCTCAGGGAGCTGGGAGAGGTCATGGCTTTTCTCGCGGTTGCCGAACCTACGCTGGCTTGCGCAACAGCGCAGACACAACGACTGGATCAATCATCAAACGAAACAGGCGAAACCGAGAGGTTTCGCCTGAATGGATTGGGGCGGACTGTCTCGTAGAGTCAGTCCAAGCTGTCCTTGAGCATGTTCAGCACGCGTCGGGACACATCAGCCGGAGCGACGGTGTCGAGGTCCTTGTCGAGGGTGACCTGAACCTTGCCGCCCACATCAGTTACGCGTACCTGATAGCGTTCGGCGCGGGCCTCGATCTCTTCGCGGTCAGGCGCTCCACCGAAGAGCCGGGAGAAGAAACCAGGTTTCTCATCCGGATTCGCCGCACCTTCCGACAGGTTGATGTAGTAGACGCCGAGGCTTCGATCAAGGTCCTCGACGAGAATATCGCTCGCCGCCAGCGCGCGACCGATACTCGACCAACCACGGTTGAAGTCCGTATCGAGCTGCAGCACCGGCTCGCCGCTACCGGCCTCACTCAGCGTCACACGGCTTGGCGCGTCATACTCGCGCTCAGCCAGCAGCGAGGCTGAGCCACCTTCGACAGTGCTGCTGTTCAGCCCTGCCTGCAGCTCATCGAGCAGTACTCGATCGCGCTCAGCATTCACCGGCGCGTCCGGCCAGGCAACATCGGCACTGCTGCCGGCAGGACGTTGAACGCTGACCAGGAAGATTTCACTGGTATCACGCTGAACACCTGGCTCGACGCGAACCCGGACGCGGGTCTCGCCTTCACCCAGTCCAAGATTGCGTACCAGCGCCGGCGCGAGCTGATCACGGGTCTGCCAAGCTGTGACGAACTCACCAGTCTGCGGTCGCTCTTCGGCAATCTGGAAGCCATTGTCGGTAAAGAACTGACGGGCTGACGCCCATACCTGCGAAGGCGCTCGCAGTGCAACAAGCCAACGCGCATCTTCGGAAGTCTGCAGGCTGTACTCGCTCACCTCTTCGGCGGCGACCAGACGTTGCGGACGGGGCACTTCGTACTCGCCTGTCGCGCGACTGTCGGCTACCTGCTGGGGGATCGGCAGCAGCGGCTCGATCGGGCGCAGCTCGACATCGCCAGGCACCTGCATTGGCGGCACCTGCTGTGCCTGCAGGTAGTCGCTGCCACGGTCGCGGAAATACCCGTCATCACCCCATAACCAGCCACAACCGCTGGTTCCAGAGATAATCAAGGCTAGGGTCGAGAGGCCGGCCAATCGCTTCATGCATGTTCCTTCATTAATAAACCAGTACACCTGAACTATCAGGCCAGCACACCTGACTGACGCATCGCAGCGCGAAGCGGCTCGTGGCAACGCTGGCTCAGCCAGGTAAGCGGCAGGCGAATGCCCTCCGGTATCAGGCCCATCTCATGCAGTGCCCACTTCACCGGAATCGGATTGGCCTCGAGGAACAGCGTCTGGTGCAGCGGCATCAACAGCGCATTAATGGCGCGCGCCTTTTCTGCATCGCCAGCAATGGCAGCGGCACACAGCTCGCTCATCGCACGCGGAGCAACGTTCGCGGTAACGGAGATGTTGCCCTTGCCGCCCATCAACATCAGCTCAACGGCAGTAGCGTCGTCGCCGGAGTAGACAAGGAAGTCATTAGCCACACGATCAAGCACCTCCTGACCGCGTTTGAGGTCACCGGTCGCTTCCTTGACGCCTACGATGTTTGGCACTTTCGCCAAGCGCTCGATGGTTTCAGGGAGCATGTCACAGGCGGTACGCCCGGGGACGTTGTAGAGGATCTGCGGAATCGCTACAGCTTCGGCAATGTGACGGAAGTGGAGATACATCCCTTCCTGCGTCGGCTTGTTGTAATACGGCGTCACCAGAAGGCAGGCGTCGGCGCCGGCCTGCTTGGCATTTTCAGTGAGTTCGACGGCTTCGCGGGTGGAGTTGGCCCCTGTGCCTGCGATTACCGGAATGCGGCCGTTGACCTGATCAACAACGCGACGGATGACTTCGATGTGCTCAGAGACTTCGAGCGTAGACGCCTCACCAGTGGTACCGACTGCAACGATTGCATTGGTGCCTTCCTGTAGATGGAAGTCGACAAGCTTGCTCAGGCTATCCCAATCAAGGCCACCTTGCGCGTCCATGGGAGTGACCAACGCCACCATACTGCCCGCAATCATGCAACCCACTCCTGCCGGAAAAAGAGAGGCGTAATGGTACAAGGCTCCCGAGCGCTTTGCGAGCACGCTGGAGGCATCGCCCGCCGGAACGACTGAGCGTCGAAGTGGCAGGCGACTGTCGCCCCCAGTTCACGCATTCCCACTGACGACGCTTTTCGCTACCCTTAGCTGTTTTCGGCTTGGCTGGCCGACCGATTCATCACCGCCAGGAATCTGCATGTCCACCCCCCCAGTACCCCGAGAACAGTTTCTCGTCATCAGCGCCATGGGCCGTAGCCCGATGGCGCTCACCAACGTGCTTTGCCGAGCCAGCAACGAGAATCGCTGCGCCGTGGTAAGCACGCGCCTGACCCGACACGGCGAATGCTGTGCCTTGGTCCTGGAAATCACCGGAACCTGGGACGCGCTTGCTCGAATGGAGACGGCGCTGCCCGGCCTGGCCAAAAAGCACGAGTTCACCACTAATGTAGTGCGCAGTGAAGCGCTGGAAACCCGACCGCAAGCACTGCCTTATGTGGCGTATGTCAGCTCGGCCTATAGACCTGACATCCTCAACGAGTTGTGCCAGTTCTTCATTGATCACCGTGTCGAGCTCGAAGCCCTCACATGCGACACCTATGAGGCGCCGCAAACGGGCGGCACCATGCTCAACGCGACAATGACCGTGACGCTGCCTGCCGGCACGCAGATCAGTTGGCTGAGGGACCAGTTTCTCGATTTCGCCGATGCCTTGAACCTGGACGCATTGATAGAGCCCTGGCGCCCTCAGAATCCTTGAGTAGGAAAACCACTATGCCTGTTGCCATTGACCAACCGGTGCCAACCTTCCACGCACAAGCCACCAGCGATACACAGGTCAGCCTCGAGGCGTTGAAGGGCAAGCAGGTGGTCCTGTACTTCTACCCGAAGGACAATACTCCGGCCTGCACCACCCAGGGCCAAGGCTTTCGCGACCAGCACGACGCCTTCGTCGCCGCCAACACGGTCGTGTTCGGCGTATCGCGAGACAGTCTCAAAACCCACGAAAACTTCAAGGCCAAACAGGGCTTTCCCTTCGAGCTGATCTGCGACAAAGACGAGCAGCTTTGTCAGCTATTCGACGTGATCAAACTGAAAAAGCTTTACGGCAAGGAGTATCTGGGCATAGACCGGAGCACCTTCCTCATCGACGCCGACGGCGTGCTGCGGCAGGAATGGCGCGGGGTGAAGGTGCCTGGGCATGTCGAAGCTGTATTGCAGGCCGCACAGGCATTGCAGCAGCGCTAAAAAACTGCGTAGCGGGCAGCAACGCTAGACAACACGCAAGCCCGCCTTCACTTGCCAGCTTATTGCCGCCGGCGCGGACGGCCCAGCACCTACCCGACGTGATCCACCACAGGCACCGTAGCCGACCGACGCGGCCACGCGTACAGCACTGCCTTGAACAGGGTTGCTAGCGGAATCGCGAAAAACACGCCCCAGAAGCCCCACAGGCCTCCGAACAGCAACACAGCGCAAATGATCGCTACAGGGTGCAGGTTCACCGCCTCGGAAAACAACAGCGGTACCAGAACGTTGCCATCCAGTGCCTGGATGATGGCGTAGGCCACCATCAAATAGATGAACTGGTCGCCCAGCCCCCACTGGAACAAGCCGATCAAGGCGATGGGAATGGTCACGACCGTCGCACCGATATAAGGCACGACGACCGAGATTCCGACGAGCATCGCCAGTAACGCCGCGTAATTTAGCTCCAGAGCGGCAAAAACCGCGTACGACACTACCCCGCAAATCAGGATCTCGATCGCCTTGCCGCGGATGTAGTTGGCAATCTGTACGTTCATTTCCTGCGCCACCTGCGTGATCAGCCCACGCTCGTGTGGCAGGTAACCACCGAGCCAATCGTTGATCTGCTGGCGATCCTTGAGAAAAAAGAACACCAGAATGGGCACCAGGATCAGGTAGATCATCAGGCTCAACAGCAGAGGCAGGCTCGACAACGAAGAGGTGAGCATGATCTGGCCGTAGCGACCGACCTCGCCTCGAATGAAATCGATAGCGCGCAGCACCTGCACTTCGGTGAGCAACTGAGGGTAGCGCTCGGGCAAAAGAAGCAGCAGCGATTGCCACTCGACCAGCATCCGCGGCAACTCGTTGAACAGCGTCAACACCTGCTGCCACATCAACGGCGCCAGGAATAGAATGCAGACGGTCAGCAGGCCGATGAACATCAGAAAAACCAGCCATACCGCTACCAGATGCGGCAGCTTGATTCGCTCCAGCGCGCCGACCAATCCTTGCATCAGGTACGCCAGCACCAGCCCAGCGATCACCGGGGCCAGCATGTGACCGAGGGTCAGCACTGTCGCAAAGGCGACCACCAGCAACACCCCAAGGACCACCGCTTCCTCGTCCGAGAAATAGCGATGAATCCAGCCTCGCAACACGTTTAGCATATACCTTCCTTAGCGACCGTCAGGCCTTGCGCAGCCAATAGCGATAGAGCCCTTGTTGCGCCTCTTCGTGAAGCAGCGTGTGACCAGCCAACTTGGCGAAACTACGAAAATCGCGTTGCGACCCAGGGTCTGTTGCCGTCACTTTCAATACTTGCCCGCTGGACAACCGATTGAGCTCCAGTTTCGCCTTGAGCAACGGCATCGGGCAGTCCAGCCCGACCGCATCCAGCTCGGCATCGCAGGCCATGCCAGGGGCACCCTGTTGAGTCATGTTCATCTCCTCGAAAGGGCTGCAGGATACCGAGCTGCGCCCGGCTCTGGCCAGCGACCCGAGCACAAGGCTACAGTAGCGCTCCCGCCTTGAAGAGCCAGTCTGGATGAAATTGCTGCGCCCCACCCTGCTCACACTCGCCTGCCTGATCGGCCAGCCGGTGATAGCAAATGACCTACCCTCGCTCGGTGACTCCAGCTCCGGCATTGTCTCGCCAGAGCAGGAGCACCAGCTGGGCAGAGCCTGGCTCAGCCTGTTACGCGGGCAGGTCCCACAGCTTTCCGATCCACTGCTCAAGGATTATCTGGAACGCAGCGTCTACCGCCTGGCCGAGACCAGTCAGCTACAGGACCGTCGCCTGGAATTCGTGCTGCTCGACAGCCCGCAACTAAACGCCTTTGCCGCACCGGGTGGGATCATAGGCGTCAATGGCGGACTGTTCCTCCACGCCCAGACTGAAGCCGAATACGCCTCGGTACTCGCGCACGAACTGGCCCACCTGTCCCAACGCCACTTCGCTCGCGGATTGGAAGCGCAGAAACGTATGCAGCTGCCGCTAATGGCCGCCATGCTTGCTGGTGTCGTTGCTGCTGCAGCTGGCGCGGGCGATGCTGGCATCGCCGCCATCATCTCGACCCAAGCGGCAGCAATTCAGTCTCAGCGTCGTTTCTCCAGACAGAATGAACAGGAAGCCGACCGGATAGGCATCATCAATCTCGAACGAGCTGGTTACGACCCCCGGGCCATGCCTGAGATGTTTGGTCGTCTGATGCGCCAATATCGTTACGACCAGAAGCCACCAGAGTTCCTGCTTACTCACCCGGTCACCGAATCACGTATTGCCGATACCAAAAACCGGGCTGAGCAATACCCCGACACCGGAGTTGAAGACAGCCTGCGCTATCAGCTCCTGCGCGCGCGCGTGGAGCTGAAGTTCGAAAGCACACCAGGAGTCAGCGCCAAGCGCTTCCGCGCGATGCTGGCCGACGACCCGACCCTCGACGCGGCGCGCTATGGCTTGGCGCTGGCGCAAATGAAAAGTGGCCAGCTGCAGGAAGCCGCGACGAATCTCGAGTCACTGCTGGCAAAGGAGCCAGACGACGCCACTTACAACCTGGCTCAGATCGAGCTGGACATCACCGCTAACCGACTTGCCGCTGCGCGTGCGCGCATGCAGACCTTGCTTGGCCTTTACCCGGGAAATTACCCGGTACGACAGGCGAATATCGATCTGCTGATTAAGGAAACCAAACTGCAGGATGCTGAGCAACAACTCAACGCACTTGTGGAGGCCCGGTCGCAGGACCCGGACATCTGGTATCAGGTTGCAGAAATCCGCGGGCTCACCGGCAACATAATCGGCCTGCATCAAGCTCGCGCGGAATACTTTGCGCTAGTCGGAGACTACGATCAGGCGATTGAACAGTTGGACTTCGCCAAACGTCGTTCGGACAACTTCCAGAGCGCGGCACGAATCGATGCCCGGCAAAAGCAGCTGATCGAAGAAAAGCGAATGGTGGAGGACATGTTGCGCTGAGTCGTGCAGCGGCTGAACGCTGCGGCACGACTCAGACCGACAGTCGGCCCCGCGAGCTGCGTCAGGCGTTGCCAGCCTGCCGGATGCGCGCAGCCTGAGTGAATTCCAGCATGCGTTTGAGCGGCTTGATCGCTCGCGGAATCAATGCCGGATCAACCGTTATCTCGTCACGGCCAGTGCGCAGGCAATCCAGCGTGCGCTCAAGGGTATTCATTGCCATCCACGGGCAATGAGCGCAACTCCGGCAGGTCGCCCCACTGCCAGCCGTCGGCGCCTCGATGAACTGCTTGTCAGGGCAAAGCTGCTGCATCTTGTAAAAGATCCCCCGGTCCGTAGCGACGATGAACATTGGATTGGACAGGGTCTGGGCAGCCTTAATCAGCTGACTCGTCGAGCCTACAGCGTCAGCAAGCGCAATCACCGACTCGGGCGACTCGGGATGAACCAATACAGCCGCATCGGGGTACAGCGCTTTCATGTCCTCCAGCTGCTTCGACTTGAACTCCTCGTGGACAATGCAGGCACCGTCCCATAACAGCATGTCGGCGCCAGTTTCACGCTGCACATAGTTTCCGAGGTGCTTGTCGGGGGCCCAAATGATCTTTTCACCGTTATCCATCAGGCTCTCGACGATTTCAAGGGCGCAACTGGAGGTGACGACCCAATCGGCACGCGCCTTCACCGCGGCCGACGTGTTGGCGTAAACAACTACGGTACGCTCTGGATGCTGGTCGCAAAATGCCGAGAACTCCTCGACCGGGCAACCCAGATCCAAAGAACAGGTGGCCTCCAGCGTCGGCATCAGGACGCGCTTCTCGGGATTCAGAATTTTTGCAGTTTCGCCCATGAACTTGACACCGGCGACAACCACGGTCTGCGCGCTATGTTCATTGCCGAATCTTGCCATCTCCAGCGAATCCGAAACGCAGCCGCCGGTTTCTTCGGCTAACGCCTGGATCACCGGGTCGGTGTAATAGTGGGCAACCAGCACCGCATTCTGCCGCTTCAACTCGGCGGCGATATCGCTGCGCAACTGCGCCTCCTGCTCGGACGTCAGCGGCTTGGGCTGCTTGGCCGCCAGATGAGCCTGCACAAGAATACGTTCGGGTATTTGCGTCATGTTCGCTGGTTCCTGCAAGCACGGCGGTGTACGAGCCGCCGATTATAGCCATCGAGGCCGAGAATACGGACGTAGCGAAAGGAAAGGTGAAGCGAGGAAAGACCGAGCATTTCACCCCTGCCGTTACCAAGGGGGCGGAATACTAGCCGAAGCTTTCAGAAAAGTGAAAGCGGATGGGGGCACAACAAATACTGGCCTGAACTGAAAAGCCCGCCGACTTACGTCGGCGGGCTCTGCATCACTTACCTTTGAGCATGTGTCCGCGCTCTTCGAGATTGGTGTGCCAATCCATGGCCTCGTGCAGCAGGTGTGGCGTCTGCCCACCCTTCTTGCAAGCCGCGTCGAAGTAGGCGTTCAACGCATCACGGTAGGACGGGTGCACGCAATTATCGATGATCGCACGCGCACGTTCACGCGGCGCCAGACCACGAAGGTCAGCCAGCCCCTGCTCGGTCACCAGGATGCTGACGTCGTGCTCGGTGTGGTCGACATGAGCGACCATCGGGACGACGCTGGAGATGTTGCCACCCTTGGCGATCGACTTGGTGACGAAAATGGCCATATGCGCGTTACGAGCAAAGTCACCCGAACCGCCGATGCCGTTCATCATCTTGGTGCCGCCAACGTGGGTCGAGTTGACGTTGCCGTAGATGTCGAATTCGAGTGCGGTGTTGATGCCGATGATGCCGATACGGCGCACTAGCTCCGGATGGTTGGAAATTTCCTGCGGACGCAGTACCAGCTTGTCCTTATACTTTTCCAGGTTGCCGAACACGCGGTTGTTGCAGCGCTCGGACAGGGTGATGGAGCAGCCGGAAGCAAAAACCATCTTGCCCGCATCGATCAGATCGAAGGTGGAGTCCTGCAGCACCTCGGAGTACATCACCAGATTTTCAAATGGCGAATCGATCAGACCGCACATCACCGCGTTGGCAATGTTGCCGATACCAGCCTGCAGCGGGCCGAGACTGTTGCTCAGACGACCTGCATCGACTTCCTTCTTGAAGAAGTGGATCAGGTGGTTAGCGATAGCCTGAGTCTCATCGTCCGGCGGCGTGACTGTGGAATAGGAGTCAGGCTGGTCCGTAACGACGATAGCAGCGATCTTGGCTGGATCGATCGGGATGGCGCCTGTGCCGATGCGATCATCGACTTTCAGCAGTGGAATCGGCTGGCGATTCGGCCGCTCACCCGGGATGTAGATGTCGTGCAGACCTTCCAGATTGGGGTTGTGCGCCATGTTCAGCTCGATGATCACCTTGTCGGCAAACAGAGCCAGGTTGGCGGAGTTACCCACCGACGTGGTCGGCACGATGTGACCATCTTCTGTGATAGCAACAGCCTCGATGATGGCGAGATCAGGTTTCTTGATCTGATGGTTACGCATCTGTTCGACGGTATGCGACAGGTGCTGATCGATGAACATGACCTCGCCCGCGTTTATCGCCTTGCGCAGCGCTGCGTCTGCCTGGAACGGCATACGGCGGGCCAGCAAGCCAGCCTCAGCCATCAGCCCGTCCAGATCGTTGCCAAGGCTGGCGCCTGTGATCAGGCTGATTTTCAGCGGGTTTTCCTTGGCGCGCTTGATCAGCGCCATGGGAACGGCCTTAGCCTCACCGGCACGGGTAAAACCGCTCATGCCGACAGTCATGCCGTCGAGAACATGGGTAGCGGCCTCGTCGGCGCTCATGACCTTGCTATGCAGGGAGGACAAGCGGATGCGATCAGAATACATTTGAGCCTCGAACCACTGTGAAATCGGAAGGTCGCAGTCTAGTACGTTTAAAGACGGCCGGGTCACATACCAAGGTCGTAGAGGAATTGACCTTAATAACCGTGTCGCCCGCTCGTTCTTATAAATTTATAAACTGCGGATATAAAAAAGCCGGATGACCTTTCGGCCTCCGGCTTTTTCGTTCCCTAAGGGAATTTGGTGGGTCGTGTGGGATTCGAACCTACGACCAATTGGTTAAAAGCCAACTGCTCTACCAACTGAGCTAACGACCCGATGCGGAGCGCATGATACTGATTTGATTGAGTAAATCAAGTTTTTTTTGAATCACTGGTAGCGCGTAGGGTCAGCGACACCAGCTTCGTCGAAGCCGGCTGCACGTAATCGGCAGCTGTCGCACTTGCCGCATGCGCGCCCATCTTCGTCAGCCTGATAGCAGGAAACGGTCATGCTGTAGTCGACGCCTAAACGCTCTCCAGCTTGGATAATCTCGCCTTTGCTCAGGTCCTGCAGCGGGGCATGAATGGAAAACCCGCGCCCTTCTACGCCCGCCTTGGTGGCCAGATTTGCGAGCCGCTCAAAGGCCTCGACAAACTCCGGACGACAATCCGGATACCCTGAATAGTCGACTGCATTCACACCAATGAAAATATCTCGGGCACCCAGCACTTCAGCCCAACCCAAGGCCAGTGAAAGAAACAGGGTGTTGCGTGCCGGTACGTAGGTGACTGGTATTCCTTCTCCTAGCTCTTCAGGCACAGCGATACTGCTATCGGTCAAAGCCGATCCGCCGATCCCGTTGAGATTCATACCAATAACCTTGTGCTCAACTACGCCCAAATGTTGAGCCACGCGCTCCGCAGCCTGGAGCTCTGCGCGATGACGCTGGCCATAATCGAAACTCATGCTGTAGCAGACATAACCATCAGCCTTGGCCATCGCCACCACGGTCGCCGAATCGAGCCCGCCGGATAGAAGCACCACCGCTTTTTTGCCAGTCATCATTAATACCTGTCGAATATCGCTGCGAGCCGCAAGGACGCACCGGCGGTCAGTGCCCAGGGGCATCGTTCCAGAGAATTTTATGCAGCTGCAGCTGCAGACGCACCGGAAGGTTATCACTGACGATCCAGTCGGCCAGCGCGCGCGCATCCACCTGTCCGTGACTAGGCGAAAACAGCACCTCATCCACCCGCGCATCCAGCCTGTACTCAATCAGCTTTGATACTGCCCAGTCGTAATCTTCGCGAGAACAGATCACAAACTTGATCTGGTCATTCGGCGTCAAATGACCGATGTTCTCGTAGTCATTACGCGCCACCTCTGCCGAACCTGGGGTTTTCAAGTCCACAACCCGACTCACCCGCACATCAGTCATCGATATGTCCAGCGCACCACTGGTCTCCAGCGATACTTCATAACCGACATCGCATAGACGTTCCAGCAGCGGGATGCAGTTCGGCTGAGCCAGCGGCTCGCCACCGGTAACGCACACATAACGCGGTCGATACTCGGCGATGCGGGACACAATTGAGTCGAGCGACATGACTTCACCGCCACTGAAGGCGTAAGCGGTATCGCAGTACTGACAGCGCAGGGGGCAGCCGGTTAAGCGGACGAATACAGTGGGCAAGCCACTGGTACGCGTCTCCCCCTGCAGCGAGTAGAAAATTTCGGAGATTCTTAAAGTTGGATGCATATCGGCCACGGGCGTGACAGCTAAACAGGCCATCCGCCTCCGTTGCGGGAAGGGGGCGCGATTCTAACGAAAAAACCCGCCGAATAGGCGGGTTTGAAGCGGAGCAAAGTGTAGCTCTATCGATTCAACTGACGCTGGGCCAATTGCGCAGCCGAGCTATTCGGGTATTCAGCAATGACCTGACGAAGAATTCCGTTAGCCTTATCACGGTTACCCAAACGCAATTCCACATCAGCGAGTTTGTACAGCGAATCAGGAACTTTGTTGTGCTGAGGGTACGCCTGACTGACCTTAGCGAACGCCTGTCCAGCACCCTGCAAATCTCCCTTGGCGAGATTCACTTCTCCCAACCAATACTGGGCGTTACCCGCATAAGGACTGCTCGGATACTTGCGGAGAAAAGCAGCAAAGGCCTGACTGGCCTTATCGAAGTCTTTTGCCTTGATAAGGTCAAATGCGGCGTCGTAATAGAGCTTTTCCTTTTCAGGATCGGCCGATTGACTGCCCGCCGTTTGCGGCGCAGAGCCACCGTTTGGGGCCTGTACCGGACCACTGGCATCGATGACACCAGCAGCTGAAGAATTCTGACTGGCCGATCCGCCCGTGGAGGCGTTCGACAAGCGACGATCTAGATCTTGGTAGCGTTCCAGCCCTTCTTGTTTCAGGCGCTGAATTTCATTCTGTTGCACTTCCAACATCCCGCGCAATTGCGCGATCTCTTCCTGCATTTGCTGCAACTGCACGAAGAGCATGCCCTGCGCCGAAGACGGAGCTGACGCCCCGCCTCCGACATAGGCACCGCCAGTATCCGACCCGGCTGAATATCCCGACCCGACCGCACCACCTTGGGCTTGCGAGTCATAGTCAACAACCGGAACCTGAGCTGCCACAGAGAGTGGCAGACCAAGTGCAAGAAGCGTCAGAGCATAACGGTGCTTGAGCATGGCTTATTACTTACGCAGTTCAACGCGACGGTTCTGAGCCCAGGACTGCTCGTCGTTGCCCATGGCAACTGGACGCTCTTCACCGTAGGAAACCAACTCCAGCTGTGCAGGCGATACGCCCTGCAGAACCAGGTATCGCTGAACAGCTTTGGAACGACGCTCACCCAGAGCCATGTTGTACTCGCGAGTACCACGCTCGTCAGTGTGGCCTTCCAGAACAACGCGGTTGCCAGCGGACTTCAGATCCTTGGCATGAACGTCCAGAGCGCGCATGGCTTCCGGCTTCAGGTCTGAGCTGTCGTATTCGAAGTAGAAAGTAGTGATAGCGCGCAGAGCAGCTTCTTCGCTCATGCTGCCGTCAACGGCACCGCTATCAGCACCGTAACCAGCGTTCGGATCAATGGCAGTGGAGCCTTCGCCAGAGTCGTCGCCGCCCTTGGACGAACAACCAACAGCTACGGCCATAGCCAGAGCCAGCGCAGCGAACTTACCGAATTTCAGCATTTCCATGTGTAACAACCCCAGGTGTGTTTTGGTTAGTAAAGCGTTGATACCGCATCAGTTCAGGTAAGGGGACCACGATGGCTCACGGACTTCGCCTTGAGCAGTAGGAAGCGGGAGCCTAACTCGACCATTGATTGATACGAGCATCAAGACTCCCCGGCCC
>Ga0208645_1001091_pt1 | contig 25187 bp, 32 predicted proteins | sample VirMetDEL_Sep_01_FD_184519 | JGI IMG/M metagenome (GOLD analysis project Ga0208645, IMG submission 184519) | Aqueous microbial communities from the Delaware River and Bay under freshwater to marine salinity gradient to study organic matter... | ecosystem: Environmental > Aquatic > Marine >... | reverse complement strand
CAACAGTGTCATAGCCAAGAAGAAACTAGAGGAACAAGAGAAACAAATACGAGAACTGATTGTTTGGTCTTACGGTGTTGAGACTTACCAAGAGATGATAATGCTCAGACGTAAGATCAAAGCACAGAGGGAAGAGGTAATCTACAAACAACGCAAGAGGCAACGTATGTTACTAGACGGTATCTTGTTGTCTATCGCCGCTGCTGTAACAGCCGGGATCATCTACGGTACAGTAGCAATTATTAAGGGTGCATGAGGATGGCGGATCAAGGGATGAAAGAGGTAATGGATACGGTTTCCGTAGCAACAGGTGTTGGTGCTTTGGCTGGCGTACTGCCTTCCTTGGCTGCGTTGTTTACACTGGTGTGGACAGGTATACGTATCTGGGAAACAGACACAGTGCAAGGCTGGCGTAACAGGAGTAAGTCGTAGGTGTGGCAAGCACTCATTAGTCCTATTGCTGGACTCGCTAAGACTTGGCTGAGTAATCGCCACGAGCAGTCACAAGCAAAACACCAAGCCACAATGCAGGTTATACAGAACACTGCTACGTGGGAACAACACATGGCACAGGCTAGTGCGTCCTCGTGGAAAGACGAGTGGTTCACAGTAGTCCTGAGTGCGCCTGTAATAGCAATTATGTGGGGCGTAGGTATGAACGATCTTGATATCATTGGTCGCGTAGGTATGGCCTTTGCAGAGCTAGACAGGTTACCTGAGTGGTATCAATATCTTTTGTACGTTGCAGTCACAGCCAGCTTTGGCATACGTGGTGCTGACAAGCTAATGCAGCTTAAGGGCGGTAAGTAAGTTATGGCTATAAGACCAATATCAATTCCTGTAGGTGGTAGTAGACCATTATCAATTCCTTTGGGTGGTGGTACTTATTTAGACATAGGATTTGGAGGTTTAGGTGATCTTCTTACTCCAGATCTTTTAGCTCTTATAAAATATTTACAAGGAGAAATAGAAAAAACTCCGGGTTCTGAAACTAACAAACCTATTAGAGATGCTCTTAGTCGTTGGAATAAATTATTAAATGATTATAAAAACGGTGACGCTACACTACAAGATCTAAAAGATTTTGATCCGGGCGTACTAGGTGACATGGGTGTTTGGTCAGATTACTACGATGATTTTATCTCAGGAGAAGAAGATAAATCAGGGGATGTTGACTATGGAGGTGCTACTGGTGAGGTTGTTGATACAACAACACAAGGTCCAGAAGGAGATTGGAACGAAGATTTTGGCGTAGAAGTCGATGTTAGACCTCCTAGATTTCCTACTACTGAAAGCAAAAGAACTGACGGTGGTGCTGGTGGTGGTTTAATGACTGGGGGTGGTATTGACACTGGTACTATTGGTGGTCCCGGCCCAGCTACTGAAAGCAAAAGGACTGACGGCGGTACTGGTGACGGTGGTGGCGAAGATACCGGTGATGCTGGTGGCGAAGATACTGGTGACGGTGGTACTGGCACTGGCGATGGTAGGCTTGATGTCCTTGGAGAAGATTGGGAATACGACCCAGAGCATGATTATATATACGTAGGCGACTGTACATTTGTACGTGTAGATGAAAATGGTAATCCTATTGGTGAGCCTACAGTATCAGATTACTGTCCTGATGATGTATATGTAGTAGGTGGTAATTATTCTGGTCCAGATAATGAACCTGAGCTTACCGAAGAAGTTATAGTAGATGTTTTTGGTGAAGGTTCTATTATTGATACAACCAAAGACAACACTGAGCCAGAAGAAAAAGATAAAGAAGATACTGAGCCAGAAGAAAAAGAAAAAGATAAAGACGCTACTGAGCCAGAAGAAAAAGATAAAGAAGATACAACAACTATTCCTACTACTCCTACAGTTACGCCTACACCTACTGAAACTACAACTCAACCTCCTACTGGTCCTACTACTGAAAGTAAAAGAACAGATGGTGGTGGCGATGTTGGTGGTGATATAGAAACTAGTACTGGTACTACACCTTCTACTGGTCCTGCTACTGAAAGCAAAAGAACAGATGGCACTGGTGATGGTGGTGATGGCACTGGTGACGGTGGTGATGGTGATGGTGGTGATGGCACTGGTGACGGTGGTGATGGTGACGGTGGTGATGGCACTGGCGGCGGCGAAGGTGCAATAACTTTCGAAAATATGTATGGGTACTACGGTAATAAAGATGGCGGTGACGGCGACGGCGACGGTGGTGGCGATGGTGACGGCGGTGATGGTGACGGTGGTGACGGCGGCGAAGAAGGATCTATGTTTAAAGATATATCTTTAGGTGGTACTTCTGGTTCTGCGTTTAATCCCTTTCAAGGTGTACCGGGATATACAGCCCCTACTTATGCTTCTATTGATCTACCACAACAAGATTACATGTCTGAAATAAATATGGCTTTAAATAATTTAATAGCAAGAAACAGTATGTTTAAGGTTTAATATGACATATTTAAATTTAGTAAACAACGTATTGCGGCGTCTACGTGAAGACGAAGTATCCAGCGTTACTGACAACACCTACAGCAAGATGGTAGGTGACTTTGTTAACGACGCTAAGAAGATGGTAGAAGACGCTTGGGATTGGTCAGCACTTAGGACTACTCTGACGGTAACTACGTCTTCTGGTATTTTTAACTACGTACTCACTGGATCACAGAACAAGATCAAGGTACTAGACGTAATCAATGATACCTCAAACATCTTTATGCAGTACCAGACTCAACACTGGTTTAACGATAAGTACTTGAACCAATCACCGCCTAGTGGCGCACCTGAGTACTATACGTACAACGGTGTTGACTCTAATGGTGACACTCAGGTAGATATTTATCCTAAGCCTGACGGTGTGTACAGCTTGAGATTTAACTGTACGCTGAGAAACCCTGAGCTAAGCTCTGACACAGATGTACTGTTGATTCCTAATCAACCCGTGATTCACTTAGCAGTGGCTCTGTTAGCTCGTGAGCGTGGCGAAACAGGCGGCACATCAGCACCTGAGTACTTTGGTATTGCTGATAAGTTTTTGTCTGACGCTATTGCTATGGACGCACAGAAGCACCCCGAAGAAACCATCTGGTACACTCCGTAGGAGCCTGACGTATGGCACAGCCACTACAAAGCATCAACCTAGTTGCTCCTGCGTTCAAGGGTGTCAACACAGAAGACTCACCGTTAGCTCAAGATCCGTCTTACGCTGACGTTGCAGATAACGCTGTGATTGACAAGCGTGGACGTATTGCTGCACGTAAAGGTATTGAGGTTGTTACTACTGACAAGACTGAACTAGGTACTGACTACGTACACAAGATCCATTACTTCTACGATGACGCAGGTAACGAAGTAGTATTTACTGCGGGTAACAACAAGATAATGACAGGGACAACTACCCTGACTGATGTTACTCCCGGCTCGTACACTATTACTGCTAACAACTGGAAGATTGTAAACTTTAACGATAAGGCTTACTTCTTTCAGCGTGGGTACGACCCGTTGGTGTACGACAACGCCACAGGTCTTCGTACGTTTACTGTAGCTAACGGTACAGCTACTGCGGCTACTCTGAAGTGTCACGAGGCTCTGGCAGCTTACGGTAGACTGTGGATCGTAGACAACGCAACAGACACACAAACTATTTACTGGTCTGACCTGTTGATAGGCACAGACTTTACTGGTGGTTCCAGTGGTTCTATAGATGTATCTAAGGCTTGGCCTGATGGGTACGATGAAGTACGGGCGTTGGCAGCACACAACAACACCCTGATTATCTTTGGTAAGCACAGCATACTTGTGTACGGAGGAGCGTCTAGTCCAGCTAGTATGGCTTTGGTTGACACAGTAGCTGGTGTTGGGTGCATCTGTAGAAACTCTGTTCAACACATTGGCACAGACGTTTTGTTTATGTCTCCTTCTGGACTCAGGAGCTTAGGCCGTACTATCCAAGAGAAGTCACTGCCTCTGTCTGACCTGAGTTTAAACGTGAAGACTGAGATCATTAGTTTGATTAACAACAGGACGTTACCTACAGCATCTGTGTACAGCCCTGAGAACTCCTTTTATGTTATTACGTTTCCAGATCAACTCACTGCGTACTGCTTTGATTTAAAGGGGAAACTTGAGAACGGAGCGTACAGAGTTACACGGTGGACTTCTATTCCACATAAGTCATTTGAAGTTAAAACTGATGGCACAGTGTACATAGGAACAAGCGACGGGATAGGGACGTACTCAGGTTACTTAGATAACACAACGGCGTACCGCTTTAGGTACTACAGTCCGGGGTTGACGTTTGGTGATCCTGCTAAAACAAAGTTGCTAAAGAAACTAAGACCTACTCTGGTTGGTGCTACAGGCGCAACAGTGTTTATGAAGTGGGCTTACGATCTAGCTACAGACTTTAAAACGTACGAGTTTACTGTAGGCAACCAAGTACCTGCGTACTACGGTGTTGACGAGTTTGCTATTGGTGAGTTTACTGGTGGTGTACTTACAACTAGAAACTCTGTTCAAGCAACAGGTAACGGAAGTATTATTACGATAGGACTAGAAGCTGACATTGACGGGTCTGCTTTATCCCTCCAAGAGATTAACGTATTAGCACTAATGGGTAAAACAGTATGAGTAACTATACAAAAACAACAAACTTTACTGCTAAGGACAGTTTACCTTCTGGAGATAGTGGTAAGGTTATTCGTGGTAGCGAGTTTGACACTGAGTTCAACGCTATATCAACAGCGGTTGCAACCAAAGCAGACACAGCTTCTCCTACATTCACTGGCACTGTAACGATTCCTGCGTTGACGTTTACGGGTACTCTGTCTACAGGCACGATTGACGGAGGAACTTACTAATGGCTTTATCTGATTACGTTGATCCACTTATTAAGTACCTAACTGGAACTGGCACAAACAGTTTACTTGGAGACATAACTGATAACGCAGGTAACATTGCGTTAGGCAGTGCTGGTCTTGGTCTTTTATCTAATGCTTATTCTCGTCTTGGTGATATTGGTGATGAGTCACAAGCTGGTGCAAACATTATTGCACAACAAGGATTACAACAATCACAGTTTAGGCCGTTTACTGTAACGTCTACTACTGGTAGTCAGTTTGGTTTTACTCCTGCTGCTATGCCTTCATATACTACACCGTATGCTCCTCCTTCTATGTTCCCAACAGAAGGTGGTGGCGGTGGTTATGTTCCTCCTAATAATATTTTTCCGGGCACTGACTTTGCTCCGGGTGAGTCTATAGGGCCAACTAGATTAATACCAGCACAACGTTCTTATGGAGCAGGAGGTGATTATTCTGGCCCAGACTATATTAGAGATGCACGATTTATTGATAACAACAATAACGGCATTGACGATAGAGACGAACAAGTTCCTTTAGGCTCTTCTGCTCGTTTAACTTTATCACCTCAAGAAGAAGTTATGCAAGACATGCTTCAACAGCAAGCTGAAAGTACTATGCTTGGTGGTCCTTTTGGAGCGTTTCAAAGACAACAAGCAGCACAACAAGCGTTTGGCTTAGGTGGTCAGTTCATGGGTGCTGCGGCACAACAGCCGTCTGATCTTAACCTGCTGCGTGGTATGTTTACTCAGCAAGCTGCAAGTGCTTTAGGTGGTGGTGTTCCTCCGCAAGGTTTATCTTTTTTGCAAGAACAGCAAAGACAGTTAACAGGCGGCGTTGCAGCAGGCGGTCAAGGTCAGCTTGGTCAACTTAGCCCGGATGTGCTACAAAAGGCGCAGGAAAGACAACAGCGAATAGCTAATGCAGTTCCTGCTGGCTTTGTTGCAAATAGCGTTCTCAATCCGGGGCAAGCGATAGGGCAGGTTGCCGGGGCACCTATCGGCTACACCAACCCACAAACAGGCGAAAAGATTTTTATATCAACCGAAGGTGAGATAACACGCAGAATAGCAGCACCAGAGGGCTACCAACCTCAAGAAATGCCTTCTCGTTTTCAGGGTTTACGCGAAAAGGGGATGTCACCAGAAATGTTAATGGTAACATCTCCTCAACAAGCCCCAACTATAGGTCAATTTGGTCAACAAGCACTTGGCTTAGGTATGGCTGGCTTAGATACACAGGCCCCTTCTGATGTAGAAGCACTAAGACAGCAGTACACTCAACTAGCAAGTCAAACTGCTGGTAGAGCTTTACAAGACACAACAGGACGAGAGGCTGACGTATACGAGCGTATCAGAGCTACACAGCGTCCTGAAGAAGAGCGTCAACGTCTTGCACTAGAAGAGCGTATGGCTCAACAGGGGCGTTTAGGTGTACGTACAGCTATGTTTGGTGGTGCTCCTGAACAGTTTGCTTTAGCTCAAGCACAAGAAGAAGCACAGAACAGAGCATCCTTGATGGCAATGCAGCAAGCACAAGCAGAACGTCAACAGGCTGTTAGTGAAGCCCAGACGTTTGGTGGTTTGTTTGGTCAGCAAGCAGGACTCTCTAGCCAACTTCAGTCAGCGGCACAACAGAGGGCTGCACAGTTGTCACAGCTTGGACTTAGCGCACAGCAGATTGAATCTCAGTTGCAGTCTGAGGGTCTAGGAAGAGCAGCTACATCAGCACAACAGGCGGCTCAGTTGGCACAGCTTGCTGGTGGATTACAGGCGCAACAAGCTGGCTTAGGTGCACAGTACGCTGGGTTAGGTAGCCAGTTGGCTATGCAAGATCTTGCTGCACAACAGGCACAACAACAGCTTGCATTGGGTGCACTCACAGGCTCTTACATACCACAAGCACAACTGATGAACGTAGCACAGCTAGGTATGACACCTATTGAAATGGCTCAACGTGGTCAGTTGTACGGTGCTGGTTTGTTTGGTGAAGGATCTATGGCAGGGCTTCAGTCTCGTTTAGCGGCAGCACTAGGACAAGCTAACTTGTTTGGTACTGTTGGTACTGGTTTATTGTCTGGTGCATTAGGAGTAAAAATATAATGGCTAGTTTTGCAAATTCATTTCTACAAGGGCTAATAAATCCTACGTACCAGCAGGGTTTGTTTACTGCTGCTCAAGGTGCTGGTAGTTTTTCTAGAAGACAGCAAGAAAAAGAAGAGCTTGCTCGCATGAAAACAATGTCTCCAGTAGAGCAAGCTGACTTTATGGTGTCGCGTGCTAAAACACCGGAACAACTGCAAGCCGCAACAGCACTTAAAACTACAGCGGTTCGTGGAGCAGGACAAGAAAGCCTTGCTCTTTTGCAACAACGCATGAATGACGCTCAACGAAGAATGTCTGAGTTTTCTGCGGTAGGTAACGTGTCTCAAACAGAAGCTATTAAAGCTGAAATGCAGCAGCTTGAAGATGCTATGGTGTCTGTTGCTCGTCAAACAGGACAAGCAAATATGGCTCAGTTTATGGGAGAAGCAGATAGACGAGAAGCTAGTGTTAGACAAGCTGAATATGATGCTATTGAAAAACAAGCTACTGTTCTTGGAAATAAAGTTAAATTAGGAAAAGCAAGTTTACAGCAATATGCTTATGGTTCTGATGAATATAAAAATCAAGTAAAATTATTACAAAACCAAGGACTGCAACAATCTGTTGATCTTGCTGAAAAAGAATATTTTGAACTTGAAGAGGCACGAGCAAAACATGCAGAAAGTATAGGCCGTGCACCTACTGACGCTGAAATAAAAGAAATGGAGCAGGCAGGAGTTACAGTTCCTGATGATGCTTTAGGTCAAAAAGTAACTTGGCGAAGTTTTTCAAAAGGTAGATTAGAAAAAGAAATTGCAGCCGCTACATCTGGGCTTGATCCAGTTACATCGGCAAGAGCAGAAGGTGTTGTAAGTTTTGTAATGAATCGTATTGCAACAGAAGGAAACTATTATGATCTATTCTCTGATGATATAGCTTCTGTTATAGAAGAGTTAACAGACGAACAAAAAAATGAAATAGCTGATTTGATTACGGGAAAAGCAGAAAAAGAGGTTCGTCCTATTGTTGAAGCATGGTTACGCACAAATTACCCAGAACCATTTAGAAAATCTGAAGCGTTTGCTCGACAACGAGATGCAAGAAGACAAGCTCAAGCAGAGGCTTTAAGGTTAGTGTTTGAGGCTAACCCTGATCTTGATCCTAACGATCCTGTTGATGTGCGTTTAGCAGAAAAACGCTTAAAAGAAGAAGCAAGGACTGAGCTTGATGTAGAAACTGGTGCAGGAACTCCATTTATTCCGTCTGTAGCATATTAATAATTTGGTGTTTAATATGGAATCAAGAGCATATTCTCAAGTATCTCATGTTATACAGTCTGGAGAAACTCCAAAACAGGTTGCAGATAAATTTGGAGTTTCTGTGCAAGAGTTACTTGCGTATAACAGCCCTGTTTTACTAAACAAAGAAACTGGTAAACGGTCTTGGAATGCGGGTGTTGTTGTACGTGATCCAAAACATACTAGAGATAAAGTTGAGGAAGCAATTAAGTATGGTGCAACAGCAGAGCAATTATCTTCTGCTCTTAAAATACCTGTTAAAGACGTTGTAAGACGTTTTGGTGCTCTAAGAAAAGACGAGCTTCAAGATATTCCTATACAAACAAAAGAGCTTACTCAGACTTTAGAAGAGATTAAAGTTCCAAAAAGAAGCGGTAGGTTTCCTGAAGTGACTACACCTGCTCGTAAAATAAAAACAGTTCAGCAAAAATTAGAAGAAATTAAAGTACCTGAACGTGCTAAAAAAATATTGCTTGAGGATATTGAAGTACCTCAACGTAGTCGTGTTCCTGAAGAAACTGTTGGTCCTATATCTGTACCTCAACGTGGTGGTAGATTCCCTGAAATAGAAGTTGATGCACAACGTGTACCTGAAGAAGTTTTAGCAGAAATTAAAGTACCTGAACGTGCTAAGAAAATATTACTTGAAGAGATCAAAGTACCTGACAGAGAACTAGTACCTACAGAAGCGTTAGCTAAAGTTGAAGTGCCTCAACGTGGTGGTAGATTCCCTGAAGTAACTGTTGATGCACAACGTGTTCCGACTTCTGTTATTCCGACAGTTCGTGATGATATGAAAAGGGCAGACGGAACTATTAAATCTTCTAAAGGGTTTCTAGGTCCAATTAAAAATGTAACTGGCGAAACAATGACTGAGTTTACTACTGATCTTGGTGAAGATTATGGTGGTTATCCTGCTAATTACAACATACCTACTTTAATTCCCGGCCTTTCTGCTCCAGAGCTTGCGTTATTACGGCAATCTAAAAGCGGTGAACCTCTTGATATTTCGACGCCTCTTGCTAGAGGAATAGTAAATAAAGCACGAGAACACGCAAAGAAACGTATAGATCAAGGTCTTAATCCTTTATATCAAGACTTTGAAGAATATTCAAATATTGATTTTACGTTAGAGCAGCGTCTTGCTGAAGTTACTACACCAGAAAGACAGTTAGTTTCAGAAGAAGCAGTAGCACAAGCGCCAGTAAAGTCTGGTGAAATTGTGATACCTCAAGAAGCTCTTAATAAAATTTTACCTTTTAAATCAGAAAAAGAATTAACTAACATAGTTATTCCTAAAGAAGCTATAGATATTCGTAAACAATTAGCAAATGAAGAAGGAAAAAGACTTTCAGAATTAGTTAAACAAGCAGGAGAAGGTGTTACTTTTGGATTATTAGGTGAGTTAGCTGCTGCTGTTGAATCTGCTACTACTGATAAAACATATGATAGAGCTAAAGCTGAATATGAAGTAGCTCGCGAGCAGTTTATAAAAAACAACCCTGAACTATCTCAGATAGGTACTGCTGCTGAGTTTTTAGGTACACTAGGGACTGGCGTTGCTTTATCTAAAGGGTTAACTAAACTTGGTATATATTCTTTAGCTGACCAAGGTTTAGCTGAAGGTGTAGTGTACGGTCTTGCCTCTGGTGAAGGTGGAGAAGGTCGTGTTGCAAGTGCTTTGTTGTATGGCGGGTTTGGTAATATTCTTGGAAGAGGTTTTGACAAACTTCTTGAGCCTTCTTTTGTTGGTAGGTTTAGAACAATAGAAGAGTTTAACACTGAAAGAGCAAGGCTACAAGAACAATTAGCTAAAGAAGCTAGAGTTCAACGTGCGCCTACAGATATTACTGATGAAGAACTTGCTACTCAGTTATTGTTGCGAGACATAGAATATCTTGGTGATGTAGTAGGACGGCAAGGTGTTTTGCCAAAAGAACTGCCTAGTTTTTATAAACGCATGGTAGGTTACGCTGAAAATATGGGCGTAGATATGCGTCAATTAAATAAAGTTATACGTTCTAATAAAGTTATTAAAGGGTTGCGTTCTAAACTAGATGAGCCATTTGAGACTTTAGATGATATGGCTTTGTTACGTCAAGATTTATTGGATATGACAACTGGTCGTTTGTTGTCTGATGTAGGACGTACTATTCCAGCAGCACAAGATACTATTGTTAGGTTTAGACGTTTAGCATCACCTCTTGCTACTCTTGCTGAAGAAACTGTTGGAGTCGCTTTTTCTGAGCGTCTTATCAGGGCAATGAACAGGGTAACTAGAAAACAAGCAGATCTAGATAATATGTGGAAGGGTATGGAACCGTTCCGTGAACTAGCAGAAACAAACATAAAGTTTAATGATTTGTTGTTAGATGCTGTTAACCCTCGCTTATCTTTAGAGTTTAAAGAAAAATCTTTACAGGCTGCTATGAATATAGCTAGGTCAAAGATAGGCAAAGGCGCTCCAGAAAGATTGCAAAAGTTTTTTGATGACAACATAGAGTTTTCTAAGCGGTACAGAAGAGAGGTTACAGCGGGTGATGTTACTTCTATTTGGATGCACTCCTCACCTCAAACAGTTATGCGAGATGCTTCTCTCAGGACATATAGAGATAAAGCTGCAATTAAAGCCGAAGACGCAGCATCTAAAAATGTTCAACGTCCATCTATGAAAGAGTGGCGTGAGCAAAACGCTAAAAGACCTGTTGAAAAACAACAAGAGTATGCCAACATTTTTGATTCTCATTGGACATGGCAGCGTCAGACTTTAACAAGGATGGAAATAGGTCAACAGTTAGGTTTTAGAACAGCCGGTAAACCTATAGTAGCAAAAGATATTAAAGATTTAATGGGTCGTTCCTCTTCTAAAAAAGAATTAAGGGAAGGTGCAACACCTCTTGAAGCTACTGCCTCATATGAAGCAGGACATTTTCGTTTGTTTGATGACAACATTATTGAAGAAGCCTTAAAGCGTGAAGGATACTCTGCGCTTCAAATAAAAAATGCACAGCAAATTATTGATGACATTGGTATCAATGCTAACAAGGGAATGGCAAACGAGTTAGAAATAGTACGCAGCCTTGGATACGTAGGTACTATTGCTAATCCTTATGGCGCTCTTATGAACGTGCATGACTTGTTTAACGCATCATTTGAGTTAGGTCTGGGTAACGTAATTTCTGCTGTGTTTAGTAGAAATGGAGTTCGTTTTAATCCTGCTGATATGGGTTTAGCTCGTCAAGTGTTTGGTGAGTTTGTTCGTAAAGCCCGTAAAGGTACTCAAAAAGAAATAGATGCTCTTGGTGGTGTAACTTCTGGTAATAAGTTTATTGAGGGGGCTGCTAAACTAAGTGAAGATTTACTTGAATGGTCTATGAAATGGTCGGGTTTTTCTAAACTAGATCAGTTTGGTAAGAGCCGTATCATGGGCGCTTCTTTTAACAGAGCAAGACAAGATATAGCTGATGGTAGCTTTGATGCTAAGTGGCAGTACAGCTTTAGTAAACCTGAAATAGATCAATTAAAACGAGACATAGCTGCGGGTAATATAGACAGTGAGTTAGTACGTGATCTTGTTATGTTTGATTTGTTCAGACTACAGCCTATTAACGCTGCGGCACAAACAGGTGCAGGACTTGCTAATCCAAACGCTAGAATTTTTTATATGCTAAAAGGTTTTGCTATCAAACAATTTGATTTGATGGAGAGAAGAATAATTAAAGAGTGGCAAGCTGGTAATAAAAAACAAGCCTTAGAAAATTTAGCTAAGTACATTGTTATATCTGGCGGGGGTTACGGTGTTGTTAATGAAGGCCGTCAAGTTCTTAAAGGAGAGGTTCCTGATGCGGAGCAAGCGGCATGGAGTGCTTTGTACCAAGTAGGTTCTGTTGTTACATTTGGTGCTATGGGTGCTAATGATTACGGCTATGACAAGTTTATGAACGATCCGTTAACAGCAGCAGCAACTAACTTATTACCTCCAGTAGGTGCTTCTCTTCCCGGTGCTGTTATAGAAGATATAGCAGATGCTTTTAGAACTGGTGATCCTTTACCTGATGAAACAATATACGCATTACCAGTTGTAGGTAAAACATTGCAAGGGGTGTTCAAACAATGAAAGACAACGACAAACACACAGTAAGCTATACGTCCATTGATTACCACAGTATGTGTCAGCGTTCTAAAGAGCGCATTAAGAAGATGCAGTCGGAAGGAATACCTACGCCCCATGACCCTAAAGATAAGCCAGAGGACGTAGGTAAGTCGAACGGTTACTCTATATTCTTTATGTCTTGAGGCCACTCCCATTGTGGGTCAGAAGCAGTGACCACAGTACACGCTGGCAACATAAGAATAACCAACGCCAGCACTCTACAACTCACAGTTGTTTCCTGTACAGGCCAGTTGTTGTGATCCTTCGGTCATGTCGCTGGCCTCCTCTATATCCCAGAAGATATCTTTCGGAAAGTCTTTTACAATCTTGTTGTATGTCTTCTTGTCAATAGGTTCATATGGTGCTTGTTGGTACGTGTGATCTGAGTAAGGAAGAAAGCTAATCCCTGACACCTTATCAAACTTATTGTACAGCCATTGGCCTACCTCTAAGAACTCGTTGTCTCTGTAGTAACAAGTCATAGATGGTTTGTGTTCACACCATTCGTCTTGGTATATCTCCCACAGTTCTAGCTGTTCCATAGCACCCATGTCATCAGCCGTTACTGCATCTTTTGGTGAAGCAACGGGGAATGAAAATACCTTGGTTGTTGGATTAGTTATATCTTGCTCTACAAACTTAAACTTAATTGGGTTATCGTTTGAATCGTAGTCCAAGATAATCTCAGGGTTGTCACCAAAGGCTTTCTCTAACACGGCACATAGTGGATCACGAGCATCTGCGCGTACTCGTCGAATGTACTGTGCACTATAACGAGGATGGATACCACTAGAGCTATCGACCAACTGACTAACAGTACCCGAAGGCTTAACAGCGGTAATAGCAGTAGACACGTTGATACCCAGCTTCTCAGCCCAGATCTTGTTAGTGTTAATTGCTTCTTGTCGCATGGCTCTAAGCCACTTCTTGAGTTCATTCTTGTCTCCTCTTCCAGACAACATAGGGTGATCCATGATGCCCGTCAGTGACACACCCAGCAGTGCCTCTTCCTCTGTGTTTGTTTTCCAAATGGTTCTTAGGTATCTGAAGTCAGTGAGGGTAGCCTGTAGAGTTCCAAGGATAGTCGCAACGCGTACTTTTCGTTTGAGACTAGCGAGCGTATCGGTTGCCCTGACAACAACTTCAGAGAGATTGCAGAACTGATAGGGTCTGAGGATGATTTCGCTACATGGATTAGTTCCAAAATCATAGGTAGCATCTCTTCGTTCGTTTCTTGCAGCTTGCTTTTGACTTGCCACTCTAGAAAACACACCTCGTTCACCAGATCGTGATTCATATAAACTAGTCCACTCGTTAAGGAACGCCTCAAAGTCAGGCTTCTCTGTGTAACACGCTGAGTTGTTGGCTAGTCCTCGCTGGGGTTCTTCTACCCACCACTGTCCATGCTTACAGCGCCTAAGTCTATCGTCTGTTAGGTTACTAAGGCTGATAAGTGCTGATCGTCTGACTCCTCCAACGACAACGATTTGAGCAATCTTGCAGCAAAGATCGTGACATTCAATGGAGCTAAGTTTTCGTCCAGCAGCTCCCTTAAAGAGTTCAACTGTGAATCTGAACAAGTCGAGCAAAGGCTCTGGACCCGATGCTCTACCGCCAAAAACTCTGAGCGGGGAACCTGCAGGTCGTACTCTGCTAACGTCCCATCTGGGAACTTGACCTGAATACAACAGTGATACCAACTCCCTAAACGATTTCGCCCATCCGATCTTCGAATCCGCCACATTAATAACTGTGTCTGTTTCATGGAACTCCTCTGCTACTTCTGGTAATTTCTGTACATACTGTCGTTCAACACTAAATCCTACACCTGTACCACACATGAGAACGTACATCATCTCATCAAATGCTTTGGGATGATCAATAGGAAGATAGCTACAGTTAAATCCTGCTACGTTGTCACGATCTAATGCTTCACCAGCAGTCATCAACGCTCGCATAGATGGCATAACATCTAGGTTGTCAATAGCTGTCAGGATTTCATCATAACTATCTTCGATGTCAAACTTATTTGCAAAGTAATTGACGTACCTTGCTACTGTTTCTTCCCACGTTTCTCTACGCTTTTCTTCTGGTAGGTATCGTGCGTAGCGTGACTTGTGTATGTACTGTTGGTATGCATCCATCTATTCTGTTACTCCTAGTGTTTCGTTTATGATTGCCTGTGCCGCTAACTGTAGGAGCATGTACACTCCGTCAGGGTACTGCTCGTTGGACGCTACTTCAAACATCTCACCGTCCTCGTACATGACCACGACTACCTTTGGTTTCCTGCCCTCGTTCTCCTGTAGCGTAGCCTTTGCAGCAAACGCAGCCAGAAACTCAGCCGTGGTTATCTCCTTTTCTTCTGTCTTTGTTCCAAACTTGCCGTCAATTACTTTCATGTTTACCTCTCTTGTGGTACTCCTTGCACACTTGGTCAAAGGTTTCCCACATCTCGTCAAACTTGATCTCGTACAGTTCCTTGATGGCAAAGTACTTGTTAATCATTGCGTCAGTCGCCTTCGGGCTAATGTGGTCATTCCACTCTGAGGAGTCTAAGAAGTATCTAGTTACTAGGTCTATGTCCTTAGTGACGTTTGCAAAATCTAACATCTGTTGTTCTAGGTCAAAGATAGCACTCATATAGCCATCTCTTTGATTAACCAGTCTAGGTAAACACGGGCTTTACGCAGATCCTCGACACCGTTCTTGTACTCGTATCTCCAGAGGTACTTCAGGCAATTGCCCTTGAGGTAACCCTTGTACTCCTGCGGGTGCATAGATGCCTTGATTGCTTCGATGGCTTCGATAGCGCCCTTGTTGTAGTGGTCAGGCTGGGTTACTGGATTGTGCTTATCACTAGGGTGAAACAGTTTACCTGTAAATGTTTTGTACTTGTTAACCTTGTCCCACTCTTCTGGTGTTGCGTCATCTATTGATCCGTTACTCATGTTCTTCCTCCAAATCAAACTTCCAACTGTTGATGTTTACTTTGTCAGCAAACCTTTCAACTAGATCTTCGGATGTAATCTCTAATACTTCCATTATAGTTACTTCATCATATCGTGATGCAATACGCTCAAGTAATTCGTCAAGAGTTAGCACCGTACTTCCCCCGTAGATACGTCATAGATACAGGCATCTCATCAAACGTGCCGTTATCTACTTCGTTCAAAACCCAAAGACCAGACCAAGATCCGTTTGTTTGTGGGTTAAGATACTGCTCATCATGTTGATAGTATATACCAGCAAACAGTGCGGTCATTCTTTTTCCTGCTGCGTTTCTGTCGAAGGCAATGTCTCTGTCCTGTACGTGTCCCATGATGCATGACATATGTTTCTTTTGGAGCAGTAGCTTTGCATTTGTGACTGGGCGGCCCATAACACCGCTAGTAAAAAAGTGACAATAAGCGACACCATCCACAATGATAGGCTGAAGATACGGAAGAACTTCCCAACCGCGCAGATTAAGATCTTCATAACTCATCAGTCCTTCTAGCTTTGCATCGTTCTCTACTGCACGTTCGATGCGTTGTTCGTGATTGCCTAGTGTAAAGATAAGACGCGGCTTCCATATCTTTTTTCTACGTTTACGCAGCCTCTGTTGTTCTGCTCTGATGCAGTCCATGAATACCTGCATAGCTTCGTTGCCTGCCTCAACATCAGCAGAGTAACGCCTACCTTCAAAGGACTTCTTACCTACGTCATACGATGACAACGATGGCATATCCCAGTGATCACCTAGATGTACAATAACGTCAGGCTTGACAGCACAAGCATACCTACCAGCCCACATCATATGGTCAATGGGATGTTCTGGTTTTATCTGAGTGTCAGGTATTACTAGATGTCTTGTCATCTTCTCCATCCTGTAGGTATTGTTTTAAGAGTGTACCAACGGAATCCATGCTTCTCTGCCCACTCTTCCATTGTGTAGCGTGTACCATCCTTTCTTCGTTTGGCTCCCGGCATTGGGGTGCTTGGTCGTTGGAAGAGAAATACCAACTCCTCCGTCCAGCTAAGTGCCTCTGCGATAATGACATACTTACGTGCCTCTTCAGACGTACGGAACCTACCCTTTGCTTCTATGTACACAGTCTTACCACGGTGTGTGTAAACAAAGTCAGGCTCGTAGTGTTTAGGAACTACATAAAAGATGCGTTGTTCTGGATGATACTCACAGCCCTGCATAATCTCATGGGCTTCTTTCTCAAACTTAGAATCATACTGTTTCATATGCTGCTGGAGTTAACTCAGGTAAGTGAGTTGGGGGTTTAGTTGAACTGGGTTGCTCTCTTGTCCTAAAGAAACCTTCATACTCTGGGTACATCTTCATAAACCTTCTCGCGTATAGCGCACGGTAGTTATTGTTCAGCTTAAATGACTCGACGCCATTCCCGCCGGCGTCTTTCTCCCACCTGATTCGCTCAAAGATTGCGTTAACGCTGTAGTTTTTGAAGCCCCTGCGGATCATTTCATTGGTGAACTGCACAAATAGATCCCAGACTTCTGGATGTTTTTTGTGAAAAGTAGCGCACTGCTCTGCTATTTCATCTCGTCTGCTCATTTAAATCTCCGATGGCTTGGTGTACCTATCGTCAGGTGAACGCAACAAGTAAAGAAGGTTAAGGCTTTCTAGTAACCTATCCTCATCCAGTTCGTTGTCCCAGTAGTGAGTAAGACACACGCTGTAGCACTCCCATTCAGTAGTACAAGGATCAATGATCTTGTCTGCTTTCTTAGGACCGATACCGTGTATGCCGGGTATGTTATCAACACGATCACCCATCAACGCTTGCTTATACAACCAACGCATAGCGTCATCAGGGTTAAATGCATTTAAGTTTTTCTTGGTGTAGTCGTACATAGGACAAGGAATCTGCTTGAAGTCTTTGTCCAAGGAACAGATGATAGCTTTGTGATCTAGCTCAGTAGCTTTGATAGCTATGGCATCGTCAGCTTCCATGCCGTTAACAACCTGTGCGTTCCATTCTGACACCATGAAATCACGGAGCAGTTTCTTGTGTACGGGTACACGCTTCTCTGTTCTGTTTCCTTTGTACGGTAGAGTAACAGCAACCTCGTCCCTGAAGTTGCCCTTACCTGTTAGGTACACAGTGCTGGTGTTGTAGTGTTCTGAAAGATCTACAACCATTTCAGACAGGTAGTTGTCTAGGGTCTGCACTGCAACGTCTTCACTTTCCTCGTCACAGGCAAACCCTACACGGTACACCAGCATGTCACCGTCAATGAGTATCACAGAGCTTCCATCTCTTCTACTTCTGGTGCGTACTCAACAACCTCATCAATCACAAGACGCTTGAGTGTGGCACTACGACCTTTCTTCTTGAGGTACTCCCAGTCATAGTATCCGATGAGGCACTTAGCTTTGGAACCATTACCCACCACGACTCCTGTTTCTGGATCGTCCATGTCATCTCGTGGTGTCCGTCCTTTGATGAGCAACTCTGTTCCGTCAGTTCTGAATGCTCTGTACTTGTTGTTGGATTTGCAGGTGATGTACGATCCACGCTCATCTCCCTTGTTGTTAATGTTGATACCCATATCTTCCAACGCAACAACAGCAGCATCAGATAGGTTAGCAAGATCAACTGTGTACTTACCTGCTAACTCGTTCTTGTGAGTCAGGTTAGGCCAGAACAATTCACAGTTAACCATTACATTGGGTGCTTCATTAGACATATAGCATTTCTCCTGCTAGTTAAACTTACCCTAATATTATACCACATAAAATAGAATTGTGCTAGTGAGTATCACACCAACTAGTACCAACCCTATACTCTCCGTCTAACGGACAGTTCAGTTGCAGGAGTTCACCTGCGAATATCATTGCGTTGACACAAGACTTGCCTATGAAGTCTGCGTCCTCTGGTCTGCACTCTATCTGCCATTCATCGTGAACCTGTGCAACCAGTTTGAAATCTACATGAGCTAACAAATCATACAAGATAACAATAGCCTGCTTCATCACCACAGCACCAGCGCCTTGTAGTAACGTGTTAAGTGCAGCGTGTTGTGAGCGTACACGTATGCGTCTACCATCAAGACCAGTAAGAAAACCAGATGCAGCATCTGTAGCTACCTTCTGTCTTAGCTCTGCTAATGCTGGTGTGTTCTTTAAGAATGTCTCTTTTAACTTACGACCTGCGTTGCTCGTAGCGCCTACCACACTACCTATCTTGGCATCACCTGCACCGTACAAGAACGCATAGATAAATGTCTTGGCTTGATCTCTTGTCTCCAAACCAGCAGCTTTCTGATTAGCTGTGTGTATATCACCTGTTAGTATTTCTTTTGTGTAGTTATCATCGTTCATGTAGTGTGCAAGCATACGTAGCTCAAGACCACTTGCATCAGCACCAACAAGAACACGACCACTAGGAACAGTAAACAACTCACGGCACTGCTTACCGTACTCAGCCCTTACAGCAGGAACTTGAGCCATGTTTGGATTGGAGTGTGCCATCCGTCCGGTGACAGCGCCGATGTGTCTGACTCTGCCATGTATTCTCTTGTCTTCTCCAACTGCTTTAATCCACGAGTCAACTTGAGAGGCTCGTTTCTGGCAGAGAAGATAACGTAGTATGATCTTTGCCTCTGGAATGTGAGTCTGCTTTTTAAGGGTAGCCTCATCGACCTTTGGTTTTCCTGCGGGAGTGAGTTCCTTCCACACTGCACCCTTGCCAGCAAGCCGCTCTGCAATTTGTTGTCTACTGCCGACATTGAATACCGTAACTTTGTCCTTGAGTCTCTTCTGTGTTTTATCACTGAACCTCTCCTCTACTATTGGCGGGAACACACGCTGTAGATCCTGCTCAATCCTGTGCATACGAGTAGTTAATTCTTCGTACAAAGATAACGCACTCTCTTTATCAAACTCAAAGCCATTGTCTTCCTGATCTTTACAGATGAACGCAACGCTGTGTTCAAGGTCAACGCAATGCTGACTGAATCCAAACATCTGCATCTGTGCCATCAACGCATCATGTAATCTGTGAGTGACATCCACATCTCTCTTGCAATACTCAACCATCTCTTCAGATAGTTCTTCCCAATCATTATGCTCTCCTTTAGGAAAGCCAAGCCTAGTTCCCCAAGCAGCGAGACTGTGACCACCATCCAGATCGGGATGAAAGAGCCGAGAAAGAACCAGCGTGTCCACAACTCTGTGTTGAGGAATACGTATACCCCATAACCTGTGCAGAACAGGAAGGTCATACCCAATAATATTGTGACCACATATAGATCCACCTTTTCCCAGTTCATTCATCAAACTCCTTCTAGATAAATGGGTCAAGTGAGCTTCGTTCGATCTCTTTGTAACCACGCAGTGTACTTTCGTAGGGTTCAGGCCGTCTGCCTCTATGTCTAAAAACACAGTATTCGTAGTAGGCGAGATCAAGCTGTTGTCTTTCTGAAAGTTCATAGCCATTCGTCCTCATCTCCTTGTTCTGTTCCTGTGTCATAATCCAACGTCCCATCTTCGACATCTCGTATCTCCTCTAGATCACTAAGGGTAGCATAGTCCATGTTACCTACTGTTATCAAATCATCATCAACAAGGTAACGACTACACTCATTACACATATCAACAAACTCACCGCTGTTGCTGAACTTCTTGGTTAGCTCGTAGTCTGTCATTATCTTATCGCAAGCAACACATCTCATTCGAATACCTCAGTGAGCCTCCCTGTGTCCTTGTTGTACATCAGCGCAGTAGCTGGTCCTGTCATGCCACTGAACCTGTTCTTCAGCACACGCACGTTGGTTGTGTTACGTACCATAGGATCCTCTGCCTGTGCATTACGTTCTAATCCTAGCACGATGTCACTCAGTTGAGCAATGGCTGCACTACCACGTAGCTGACCAAGGCTGGTGTATGCGCCGTCTTCATGGCCCTTGCCTTCAGGTCTGCGTAGGTGTGACACAATAAACATAGACACACGCATCTCCTGACAGAACATACGTAGCTTAGTCATAATCTCATCAATAGCTTTGCGCTCGTCGCCGTTGTCCTGATCTGATACCAGTATTGATATGTGATCCAGCACTATGTACTGCACACCCAGTACCTTGATCTGGTAACGGAACCTAGCCAACACGTTCTCTATCTTGTTGGAGCCAAACGTATCCCACAGTACAACACGGTCATCAAGATCCATGCTGTCAAACACACGGTCAACCTCACTGGGTGAGTAATCACATCCCGGTAGGTGTATTGGTTTGTTGATCTGCAGTCCTACTAGACCACGAGCAGTACGATCAGGTGTCTCCTCAAGGAACGCCAGTCCTACTCTGTCGTTAGTCTGTGACAAGATGGAGAACACTAGCTCACGCATGAACGTAGACTTACCAAGACCAGAGCCAGCACAGATGGTGACTAGCTCAGTCGGTCTAATACCAAACGTCATGTCATCCAGTCCCTTGTATGGGTAGCGTACCTCTGCCTCTTCCAATGGTTTCTTCAGCGACTCACGCAGTGAACCCAGCATCACCATACCATCAGGTGTATACGTCTTCGCCGCCCACCACCTCTTGACAAACTCTTCCTTGTCACTGTTCAACAGGTAGTCACACGCATCCTTGTGTTCACCATGATGGTAGATCCTAGACTTACCACCAAAAATATCAGCACACTCCAATGCAGCAGCCCTGCCGTGATCGTCGTTGTCAAAGCAAAAGATTATGTGGTCGTACTGATCAAGAAAGTCATAGGCTCTGCGACAGTCAGCAGCAGCCCCTTGTGCACCGTTACGTATAGACACAACAGGGTACTTGCCCCCAAACATTTGATATGCAGCCAACGCATCGAACTCTCCCTCCACTACGGTTATGTACTGACCACCACTGGGGAACAGATGCTGACCGTACAACCCAGCCTTCTTCCAGTCCCCACCAATCTTGAACTGCTTGTCTGGATACCTAGTCTTCACCGCCACTAACTCACCCTGTGGTGTGTGATATCCAAACAGAATGTTACCTGCCTTCTGCTGTGCAGAGTATGCAGACATGGTATCGGCAGTTATACCCCTGTCCTGATAGCCTCTGTATGGCTCTGTAAAGGCCGCTCTGTCGAACCCTGCCGCTGGTACTACTCGTTCCTTAATGTTGCTCACAGAGCCTCCTGTGGCTTCTGACGGGGTGAACTTAGCACAGGCAAAGCAGTAACTAGATCCATCCTCATTGTATGACAGTGCATCACTAGACCCACAGTCCTCGCATTGCTGGTGCAGTTTAACAAACGCCATCAGTGTACTACCTCCGCATCTCCAAACAATTCATGGTACTTAGCCTTGACCTCTTCCTCAGTAAGCTGACTCTTCAGAAACTCACGCTGTAACTTGATATAGATATTGACCACCTCAACCAGTGTGATGTTTTGAAACTCGTACTCAACTAGCTCTTCAATCATTTGATCGTTAGTCATATGTAGTTCCTATGTATTAGTAATAGTATTAGTAATAATATTAATACTTAGTTATCTATATAGAATATTGTACCACATAACAAAACAAAAAGGAAGTACAACTATTCACACTGTTTAATTCTCCTGCTTCGCTCACCGTAATATTCCTGCACCTCCATATCAAGAAGGCACAGGAACTCCTTTAACTTACCAGAACGACGCAGCTTTCTCAATGCAGTTGCTTCTATCTGACGTACTCGCTCGCGTGATATACCAAGAACATCTGCGATCTGTTGGTGTGTCATACCATCTCTCATGTTAGAACCTCAATAGTGATCTGTCTTTTAGCTTGACTAGCTTACCATTCTTACCACAGTACAGGTCAACAAACAACGCAGTCTTCATGGCTTTCTTGTTTGGGAACACCATGTACTCCACGCCGTTCTCTGCTTTGAAGTCACGCAGTCTCTGCACCACACGGTACACAGCCATACGATTACTTACTATCTGCTCAACTGGTTTGATGTAGTAACTCATAGCTCAATACCTCCAAACACTCCATCTAATCTACGGTACACACTCTCTGTCCACTCGTTGTAACTGTAGTCAGAGATCACAATCATAGGCTCATTCTCTGATCCGTTGTGATAGATCAACGAGAACCACCCACGACAGTTGCCATCCTTGTCGTATGCTTCCACCTGATCCATCTCAGTCTGTGCTAGGTTCTTCAGGATGTGCGCCTTACTGCTACACCCATGCACAGATAGTTCCTCACCATCCCACACTGACACCTTGCCATCATCACGCAGGCAGAAGTCAATCAACATCTGTATAACAGGCCGTTCACCCGGTGCTGCGTACTCAGGTAACGCTGTATCAAATTCAATAATAGTCATACTTAATCTCCATGATCACTATGATGGTAGTCTGCGTTGCTTATCTCATCAGAAATAAGATCGAATATATAACTAGTGTTGATCCAATTAGTGATGTCAACTCCACGCGATTTAACTGATACCAATTCAACTAAGTCCTCCTCGTCACCGTACACAAGGTATTCGATGGTTGCGTACAGAGTCATCCACTCGCAGTCTAACTCCACATCCATCACCTGATTACCATACATACTAGCTGTCCCCATCTTTACTCCTTAAATGCATTTAATATTAATGATGTGTATAACTTACGTTCGGTACTGCTTTATCCCAACACGCTCGACACTCACCACACTTGTTGTCCTGCTTAGGTGCGGGGCATACAAACGAGTCAGTAGGGATTCTATTCCTATGCACTGTTGATGTCAAATGAAACCGCTTCGGTGGTGGTCCGTCAACCATAGCCGCAGACACACGCACTATCAGGTTGTCTGGCATCTCACCACTGTACTGCGACACGTACTTAGCCTCACGAGTAGGCAACCAGTGCTTAGTCTCAGGTGTACGCCTCGCTACATCCACGATGTTAGACAAATGCCACACACCTTGGATGTCACCTGAGTCATGCCACCTAAAGTACGGCGCTTTGTTGATAGCTATCGCCATGTTCTCCACCCAATCAGGATGAGACAGAGCATTAAGTCTACGCTTCAACGCCTTCTTAACATTAGGAAAAACATAGTTACCCTTGCAAGCATAACAGTCCTCGCATACAGATCCCTTCACCTTCATCAGCTTTGAACCAGTGTGACAGTTCTCCGCTGGTGTTGATGTAGATCTGCACGGAACCTTGCTTGGGTTAGCTAGTCCACCCACTGCATCTCGTGCATCAGTTAGTCTACTCATAACATCTCCTTTAACTCCTTCTTGATACGCCTCGCATCATCACCACGCCACGAGGCAGCGTTCGATAGAAAGTAAAGCACCACACTCCTACCACTGTCAAGGTAATAGTCATCGTCAATGCTGGTCAGGTACTGCATGGCGTCAAGGTATGGCTGTGCATACGGCGACACCCTCGACCACGTAGCGTTAACGTCCCGCGCTATCTCATGAATAGGTCTGCTCATAACTTACTCCTCCTAACTTAACATCCCTTTGTCCTGATTCCATGATGCCTCTGACACAGCCATACAATCCAGATTCTGTGGCATTACTTTAAGCATTTCTCTTGCGGCAACACGACATTCTTTCTCACTCCCCCTGAACACAACATATGCTGGTTCAAAACTAGAGTGGCTCCATTGCAATACAATCCACTTCTCATCTTCACTGTGCATATCAGCCTCCAGCATTTTTAAATGCATTTAAGTTTTGATATGGCAGAAAGTTATACCTCCACCATGCATATATTATCGCATGGAATAATATCCATGTCAAATAGACGCGCCTAGCGACGCTATGAGAGGCTCTGTATGGCGCTGTGAGCAACGATAACAAAAGCAAGGGCAGGGTACTGGGTAGGAATAGAACGTCGCTGAGAGAGCGATACAGAGAGAATTACGGGCATAAAAAAACCCCACCATTGCTGGCAGGGTTTCGGTAGGGGTTAGGTTAGCTTGTCAGCTCAGCGTAAACGATAAGCAGAAAGCAAGCTATCAGAATTAATCCCATGGTGTCGTTCATGCGGAGAGGTCAACAGTAACCAGAAACGCGGCGATGTCATCCTTGGTGTGCCCATTGTTCAGCGCGTCGCCCATGAACGTCGACCATAGCGTCGCCAGATCCTTGGCATCGTTGGCGGTTGGTTCGGATCCTTCGCCGTCGCCTTCAGCTTTGCCAGCACTAGGGATGCGGAGCGCCTTGGATAGTGAGTCGATACCCTTTGCGCCTTTATCCATTTTGGCTTTGACTACCTTCTGACCGGCGGCGGGTGTCTTTACCTTGTGATACTCGCACAGTTTGGCATCTAAGCCGGTGGCAACCTTTAGGATCGTTCGCACCATTGAGGCCATCGCATCTTTCGAGCCATCAGTGCCGGTCAGTGTTTCCTTGTATCCTGCAATATAGTCTTTCATGTCCTGCGCGGTGTGGATCTTCTTCGCATCGTCCAACAGTCGAACGGATAACAGTGCGGATTGCTCATTGTGGAATTTACCAAACTGTCGACCAGCGATGAACGGTGCGCTTGTGTTGGATTGTACGTTTTCAGCTTTCATATCTATCTACCTTTAGCAACAGTGCGGAATAGCACCATGCACACAGTCTGAGGCTTCGTTTTTCAAATGTCAACAGATAAACAGAAAAATCTTAAATGCATTTAAGTCTCGTCATAGGCCATGAGAACCCATCAATGGCGCTGTGTTGGTCGATGGTGTTGGGGTATATGTGGACCTTCATTGACTCTCATTCTGCCTAATTCTGCATTGATCATCATAGGCCGGTTCTATTTTGACACCGGGGGAGGGGATTTTTGCAGTTCTGCGCGCGGTGG
>Ga0208645_1001090_pt1 | contig 25195 bp, 38 predicted proteins | sample VirMetDEL_Sep_01_FD_184519 | JGI IMG/M metagenome (GOLD analysis project Ga0208645, IMG submission 184519) | Aqueous microbial communities from the Delaware River and Bay under freshwater to marine salinity gradient to study organic matter... | ecosystem: Environmental > Aquatic > Marine >... | reverse complement strand
TTTCGTTCGTGCATGACTTCGAATCCAAGGTTGGCTTGGTTAAGAATGTCTGCCCAAGTACGAACAACACGTCCCTGACTATCAAGAAGGGACTGGTTAAAATTAAAGCCGTTAAGATTAAAAGCCATCGTGCTAACGCCAAGGGCAGCGAACCAAATACCAACAACAGGCCAAGCAGCCAGAAAAAAGTGTAGACTTCTGCTGTTGTTAAAACTCGCGTATTGGAAGATGAGTCGTCCGAAATAGCCATGGGCTGCTACGATGTTGTAAGTCTCTTCTTCTTGTCCAAACTTATAGCCATAGTTTTGAGACATGTCCTCAGTCGTTTCACGAACCAGAGAGGACGTAACAAGCGAACCGTGCATAGCACTGAATAGTGATCCACCGAACACTCCAGCAACGCCGAGCATGTGGAACGGGTGCATGAGAATGTTATGTTCTGCCTGGAAGACAAGCATGTAGTTGAAGGTTCCCGAAATACCCAAAGGCATAGCATCGGAGAACGAACCTTGACCAAAGGGGTAGACCAAGAATACTGCGGACGCTGCAGCAACAGGAGCAGAGTATGCGACACAAATCCAGGGCCTCATCCCTAGTCGATAGCTAAGTTCCCACTCTCGTCCCATGTAAGCATAGATGCCAATGAGGAAGTGGAAGACTGTAAGCTGGAACGGACCCCCGTTGTAGAGCCATTCATCAAGTGAACTAGCTTTCCAAATTGGGTAGAAGTGTAGTCCGATGGCATTGCTGCTCGGAACGACGGCTCCCGATATGATGTTGTTTCCATAAAGAAGAGAGCCAGCAACAGGCTCACGAATACCATCAATGTCTACCGGAGGGGCAGCAATGAAAGCGATAATAAAACAAGTGGTTGCAGCCAGTAAGCAGGGCACCATTAGTACCCCGAACCAGCCAACATAAAGACGGTTGTTAGTACTGGTAACCCAGTCACAGAATGAATCCCAAGCATTTAGCTTAGGAGAAGAAGTAGTAATTGCAACCATTAGTATGTGTTAGTTGAGTCGAGTAACGTTTACCCGTCCAACTCCAGTGCCAGTCAAGCCGATTGCATCAGCGGCACCTTTACTGAGATCCAGCCCCCTACCATGAATGTAAGGACCTCGATCATTGACCCGAACAACGGCACACCTCTTGTAACAAACTTTAAGTTTAGTACCAAAGGGTAGTGTCTTGTGCGCTGCAGTAAGGCCGTGTTGATTAAATCGTTCACCATTTGCAGTCAGGTTTTCGTGGAAGCCTGGACCGTACCAGCTGGTGAGAACTGACATAGTAGTTAGGATGGGTAGCATAACAAAAAAGCGAAGGACTTTTATATTGCTCACTTCCATAAATAGCCCCATCACTACTCGCAAGAAATAGGGCTATTATTGTTATCACACCTTGAGGTTAGATCGCTCAAGCTTCTGCATAACATCCATGCGATACGCCTCATCACGTTCATAACGAGGGTCTTGCATATCACGTACAACCTCAGCCATACTCCGATAAGGAGCACCCTTGGTTGTGGACTTGCCTGTCACCAGATCAGCGTCGCGTCCCATAGCATCCTCAAATTGTGAAACCAAAGCTTTTACAGCAAACCTGACGGCAGCTTTGTTACCGGTGTTGATGACTTCATCAAAGGCTTCAATGTCAGCTTGGCTGAGATTTTCTTCAGCCCATTGAGTCACCTGCTCATAACCCTTTTCTCCACCAGCAAGGTTTTTAATCTCAAGGATTTCAGAGTCATTAAGGATAGGAGCCTCAACCTGATCAACTTGACCCGCTTGAGCGCGAAGCCCTCCCAGGTAAGCATCAATAACTGTATCACTGAAACCAGCTTCGTTCAGTTGATCGTACATCTCATTAGTAAGAGTACCACCATTCTCAACGAAGTGATCGTTCATCACCCAAGGGTCAATACCTGCCTCTTGGAATACGTCAGCAAGTTTGTCACCATAAGCTTCTTTAACAGCTTCAAAGTTTACATCGCCTTCTTCATCATAACGATCATAGTCGTATGATTCAGATTCTTCTGCAACTTCTGCAGGTTCTTCTTCAGACTCTGCTTGGGCGTCTCCCTTGCTGAATCGTTGCTGAAGTTCCATATAAGCTTTTTCAAGCTCTTCAGCATTTCTGTATTTACCAGCAAGAAGGTCCTGCTGGTCGTTCATCATCTGTTCCCCAACTTGAAGAGAGTCAGCCTCTTCAGCCTCACGGGCTGCAATAGCTTCGGGATCATCAGATGGATCGTATGAAATGTTAATAGCCATAAACGGTGCTAGTTAAGTTAACCTGGAGGAATGGGAAGGTCAGGTCCCTGTGCTTGTGCTTGTTGAGGTTGCGGACCACCAGCAAGGTTCTGAAGACCCTGCTGCATGGCAGGATTCATCATAGCAGCCTGTACGGCCTCAACGGCTTGTGGGTTCTTAGAAGGATCCATAAGCGGGGTGCCAAGCAACTGACCGGTCTGATTGACCATGGACATCTGCATCTGTTTCTGCATCTTCTGTTGTTGCTCACTCTGAATCTGTTCCATACCTTTGACAAGGTTGAGGATGTCGATACCTTGAGCAGCAGCCAGACGCTTGATAGCTTCGTCAGGATTGACAAACTGTTGCAGAGCTTCCGGTCCCATAGTTTGAGCAATGGTCGTAACAAACTGAACCAACGACTCACGATCTTGACCACGACCAAGAGCATTGATGCCAGCAACAATCGTCGGATTCACAAGACCCTTAGGCAAGGGAGGAATCTGACGGGTCCTGGTCAACTCATGCATCTTGCGGTTAAGATACGGAATCAAGAACTCAGTGGTTAGCAAAGAGAACAAACCACCAAGCTGTTGTTCCAGCTCCATCTGAGTCATCCTAACTTCTTCTGCAGTAGTCCGTTCAGACTGACGTACATTAAGAATCAGGAAAGCTTCAGAGATGCGCTTTTCAAGAACACCAGCCAGATCAAAAGCAGTACGGAAGTCTGCAGTCTTACCAACCTGAACAACCCCGATGTCATCAGGGCGTCCTTGAATGATAGCACCATTGCTTGCATTAGCCAAGGAGGCGGGCTTGGTAGTCGAGCTAGGAGATACAGTGAAGATCACCTTAGCAGCTGCAGAGGAGCCTTCTACAAGCGCCTGCATGAGGGCTTCAAGAGAGCGCAAGTCACCCAGGAACTCTTCGACCCTAGAACGTCCGTAGTCTTCTCCGTCAACAGTGACGAAGCGTAGCGGAAGCCAGGGGCTCTTGTCCTTAGGAGCCTTGCCGTAGCTGTTAGGCAGCTGTTTGTCATCAGCTTCTTGATACCAAGTCCAGCCTTTTTTAGTCAGTTTGATGCAGGTGTAAACATCTACATCTTTGTCATAGGTTCCACCAACACTGCTGTCAACAACGTTTTGCTGTTTAGGCTGTTCAAAGTCAGGACCAAGAACCTTTCTGTTCACCCTTTCACGGGTAACAATCTCAGTAACGTTACCGTTACCATCTCTTTCCACTACGTAACGATTAAGCGGATACATCTTCATACCTTCCTTACCCATGTAAAGAAGGGCGTTGCCAGTAACAACTAGATGTTTAATCGCTGAAAAGATTTGAACACGATCAGTAGAAGCAGCAATGCTTTCCATGATCATACGCTCAATCTTAGCAAAGCTTAGATCCAGCTCACTCTTTGCTTCAGGGGGAATCTGAACACCCAGCTTAGAGTCATCTAGCTGGAGTTTAAAGAATGAAGTAGAAGGAGGCAGCAAACCTAGCATCAATTTAGATGCCAGGGTCACTACCCCCTTTGCTCCTACCGATTGCCAAGGAGTCTTGAACCGAGTGTAATCGGTTGTAGTCTCCTCATGCATAAGCAGAGTAGGAATAGTTAGCTTTGCACATTCCAGTGCAATGTCAAGAAATGCGGTACGGCCACTGGTTAATTCATGATAACGTTGCCGTGCGCTTTTCATTATTGTTTCTGAATGTTAAGAGACATGCCTGTGGGACTGGCGCTACCAGTACCAGAATAGTTGACACCAGTCGAAGTAGTCACACTTCCTTCGCCAGTAATTTCAGGCTTTTTCTTCTTCAAGGAAGAGGTACCAGTCTTTGACTTACTAGCAGCAACAGCAGGAGCAGGCTTCACTTTGGCAAGCTCAGGAGTAGGAGTAATGTCGGGAGCTGCTGCTGTAGTTTGAGGCACAGGAGTAGCAATAGGCTGACCTGCTACCGGCGGAGGCGGTGCAGGGATTTCTGGAACAGTAACTTCTGGTACTGAGCTTCCACCACCAAAACACATAATTAATCCTCGGATAATTTTTTCTTGAGAAACCTAACCACATCAACTTGACCAGCTCGGAAAGCTATTTCCTTTTCAGATAAGGAATAATCAGGATATGTGTCAGGAAATAGTTCATCTAATTCATCGAGTAGATACTGAAACTCAGCCGTACTCAGGAAGATTGACATTGGAGTGCTCGAAGAAGGCTGGCATACGAGCACGGCGGGTAGCAATCAGACCCTCTGCCTTCCCACTATAGAGAAGGCTGTCTGATTGTTTGAGCCAGAACTCGCGGTCAAGGTAAGGGTTCTCGGTGTTAGTACCGAGGGGTTGCATGATCCAAGCTACAGTTGCCTTACGAAGTTTGTCAAGGTTCTGCGTGACCGTGAGGCCAAGCTCCTTGCAGACAAGAGAGTTCGATGCAACATGGACTTGTTCGTCGCGGCTGATGTCTGCCGATACAGTACGGCATCCTGCATCCCCATTCCATCTAAAGAAGGGTAGCAGCACGAAGAACACGGATCGCTCAAGCACCATTGCTTTGAGCACTGGGTGTTCTGGCGCTTCAATCCAGGCTTTTTGAATCTTTGAAGCTTCTGGAATGTCTTCCAGCTGATGAGCGCGAGCGATGTAATCAAGAGCGAGGTCGTGCTTTTCTTCATCCTTAATGTTGCTTTCGAGAAGTTCTTTAGCAGCAGCAGGATAGTCTTTTTTAAGAGCGCTTTGGATAAAGTCGCCTACGGGGATTTCAAGGTTACGAACCGAGAGAGCCCGCAGCATGGCTTCTTCAGAGCCAGGAGCAAAGGTGCCTGCTTCAACTTGGACAGGAGTCCAGGAGCGTTTACGAGAGAGAAGTTTCTGATAAGGGTTCATTCTGCACAATCACATTGAGGTTCTTTAGAGAACGACTCATACTCATTCCAAAACTCCTCGTCAAACTCTTCCAGTGCAGCCATAGCATTACTCTTGTCTTGAGTATCAGGCATAACTTGCAGTGAATAGTAGAGAGAAGTTTGTGGACTGTTGAGCCACTCTTCGATGAAGGATTGGTTGTAGTCCACAACGTCGCTCCAGCTATTCATGGAATATCCATGTAGCAAACCTGTTGAATCTAACAGGCGCATAATGTTATCGGCAACTTTACGGTAGGCTTGCCAGCCAACTTTGCTAGCAATCTCCACGTCACCATATTCAAAATGTTCGACACCAAAGGTGCCGCTGTCACGGTCCACCTCGTTAGAGATGGGTGGGGCGATCTCGGGACAGGTAGTGTACCCGTCTAGATCTTTGTAGCGGTAGCTGCAAGAAGCGGTAGGAGCAATAGCAAAAGCTCTGACCATGTTACTTGCTCGTGCTATCTGTGCTGCGATCCCAACCCCACGACGTAGAGCATGGGCAAGGATAGTAGCGGGGGTGTGTTCGTGAGGTTCTTTGTTGTTAATAGCTTCAAGAGCATCACCAAAGTCCTCGTAGGTTACACCGTTTCTCCGAAGGAGGTTTGCAAGTCCAAGCATCCCGAGACCGATTTGGCGATCTGTTTCAGGAGCGAGGTATTCTCCAGTTTCTCCAACACCAGTTCGGGAGTGGAGTTCGCACAGCTCGGACATTCCTTCGGTAAATGCACGTTCAATGTCACTAAGTTCACACCCACCGAGATTGACATGCTGCAAGAGACAAGTTCCTCGTGAGGGCAGATAGACTTCCAAACATACATTCCCATAGATGCGTTTTCCATTGGAATCAATTTTAGTTTTGTTTAGCCAGATGTCGCCCTTTTTAATCCCCTGGAGAAGCGCCTGGCGTACAGCTTCAGGAGCCTCATCCCACCAGTATGGGTTAATATCCACACAACGCTTAACCCAAGGCAGATCACTACGAGAAGTGGTAATAAACTCCAGGATATCAGGATGATTAAGGTCCAGGTGAATAACCACCGCACCGTTTTTATAAACTCCACCACGTCGGAGCGTTTCATTTAAGACCGAATAGATTTTTGCAAACGAGACTGGGCCAGAAGCAACCAAGCCCTTGCCATTCTCAGCTCCCTTGGGTCGGAGTTTGGAAAGATGTACCGCCACTCCTGCTCCATTTCTGAGAGCGTGAGAAGCAAAGCGCCAAGATGCTTCGATGCCCTCTGGTCCTTCCATGCTGTCTTCAACAACAAAGACAGTACACGAAACGGGAAGGCGAGATTGTGGATCATCAATCCAAGATTGTACACGACCAGTGCGAGCGATCAGATCAGTAGACATATTAAACAAGGTCAATCAGGTTAGGAAGAAAGTAATTAGGTCCTTTGAGGATCTTACCATCCTCTCGGTAAATTGGTTCACCGTTGTCATCCAGCTTACTCATGTTGCTGGCATGTACTCGGTTGTGTGCTGAGCATATATCCCAATCAAAGGCAGAAGCCATTTGATGAATAACATACAGCAGATCAGTTAGCTCTTTGAGCATGTGCTCACGAGCACGTTTGTTGGTGATGTCTTTACAAACCTCTTGATACGCTTCGTTTAATTCAGCATACTCCTCAGCGATCAAAGTCTGTTGAAGAGTCAAAGAGGTAGGCGTCAAGCTCGTAGGCAGCTTGTACGCTTTGCGAAACTCGTTCGCGCTGTTTTCGTAGTTCGTCACGCTCGTTGGTTAGGTAGTGGATAGCTTTGTCAAGATCTTTGATTGGGTCATCCTTGTATCCTACTCGGCAGATGTACTTGATTGCACAGCCGAGGTGATAGTTCAGTCCTTGGTCTCGGATGAAATCCCAAACTTCAATAGATCCTCTGGTGTAATACTTGGGTGACTGCTGGGCCATTGTTTGACAAGGTTGGAAACGTTGTTGCACAGTGTAAAGCACTGACGCTGAAGCGCGAGGAATATTGTAATGATGTCTTCCTTGCTAGATTGTGGATCTCTCAAGGCATCTTCAATTCTCCTCATCTTGAACTGCTGTTCCATGGTCAGCTCCAGGACAGGAGGCGGGGGACCAAAGGATTGGTTGTCCGGTTTTGAAGTCATAGTTATCGGCTTGTAGAATTTTAGCAAGCCTAGCATTGAGAAGAGCATCATCGTCTGACAATCCTTTCTCTCGATAGGCTTGACACACAGCCTCCCACGGGAAGTCATGCTTGTCAATCAGATCAGCAGCACGCTTGACTCCAATCCCAGGACAGCCTGGGTAGCCATCGGTGGGATCACCCGCCAATGATTGTATCAGGTGCCAACGATCACCTTCCTCCTTATCAATCTCTTCTACTTCATCACTGAGGTTCCAAAGAATACCAGGGATCTGGCGCATGTCTTTGTCTGGACTGACAAGAATAGGCTGTTCATCCAGCTTGTGCGATGTAGCATCAATGCCAAGAGCATCGTCTGCTTCTAGACCATCACGAACAACAGTACTGAAGTTTTCTTTACACCAGTTTACCAAACGTTTATAGCCCAGGGGCTTACGTCGGTTACGATGACCCTTGTAATCGGGGTAGATTTTTTTCCTAAAATTATCAGGACTAGAGAAGTAGAGAACTACATCATCATCCATCATAGCGGTCGTGATCTTGCTTAGCTCACGCTCAAAGATCCGAAGAACGTTACTGAAACTGGACTGCGTAACGATTACGTCATTGCCAAAGTCAATGCCCTCTTCACATGCTTGAGAAGCTTTGTAAGCAAGATAGTCGGTGTCAATTAATAGCATTAGTGTACCTCGGCCCAATTCAATCCGATCTTAGCTTCGGCTGCGATTGGGACCCGTAGTTTGTAGTATTCACCAGCAGCGGTCGCTGAATGAATACAAGTGTCTGCAACCTGCTGGGCTACATCCGGTGGACAGCCAAGCGCCTGCTCATCGTGGACAAAAGCGTAGCGTTCATGCTCAATGCCCTGGAGACGGTCATGAGTAATAAGCAGCCAACGCTTTGCTAGAACCCCGGCTGATGACTGCAGCAAGAAGTTCAAAGACTTGTGCGGCGAGTTAACGAGGATATTGCGACCGTCGATAGCCCGAATACATCCTTGCTCCTTCGCCTTGCCCTTGACTGCATTGACGAGCTTTTCCAAGCCATCAATAGCATCCATGTACGCTTTGCGAATCTCAGCACCCTTCGCTTTAGCCTTAGCTGGAGAAAGCATTGGGTCATAAGATAAGCCAATTTTTTGATCGCCTGCTCCATAGAGAAACGCATAGGTTACAGTTTTCACAAGTTTGCGGCTGATGCCGATCTTGTCTGCGTTCTCCTGGTGAATGTCACCGTTGAGGAGAACGTGAGCATACCTGCCCTGATCATAGCGAGCTAGATAATGGGCAAATATGCGAAGCTCTATCCCTGAAAGATCGCTATCAACTAGCTTCCAACCAGGACGAGTAATAAATAGTTCTCGGCAATCAGCATCGCTGCTTACTTGCGCGAGATTGGGACGTGCATGAGCCATGCGATGCGTAGCAGCCCCAATAAAGCAGGAATGGTGAAGCCTGCCATTCTTGACCAACTTCAACCATGCATTGTTGCCTTGCGACAACATTCCGAGCTTCTTCTGTGTCTCAAGAATCTCCAGGAATAACAATGCTTCTTCCGTACCGATCTCTTTGAGAACGGTTTCATCAATGACAGCTTTACCTGTCTCAGTCATCTTGTTTGGTTTCCAGCCTTGGAAGGTTCTGAAGAACCAAGCAATGTGTTCACGGCTACTAGGATTGAACTCCTTCAGCCTTTGCATCTCTGCTCCAGCTACATAGCCTTGGGTCTTGTTATCCCGCTTTGGCGTGAACAGGTTACCAGGAACACACCAGCAAATGCGCTGAGCGGCCTCTCTAAGGCTCTCTACGCGGTTTAAAAGGGTGTTCTCTAGCTCTTGTGCCGCACGGACATCAAAGGGCCATCCTACGGCCTCCTGAGAGGACATCAGCTCCGCGATGCGGTGCTCTAAGAGGACGGCTTCAGGTATTTTTGGAAATGCTTCCATAGTTTAACGAGAACAGCAACGTCTTGGACACAATAATCTTGCATCTCCTGTGACCACTGACTCCAGTCGGTGTGTTTACCGAACTCACCCTTATGACACTTGAGGCGGTAGCCCCAAGCTTCTAGGCTGTGGGATCCGTACAACTTAGCTGGCATCATAGGCCATTTGCGGTTCAGATCCTTGTCAAGTAAGTCAGTGTGGAAGAATCTGCTTAAGATTAGCGTGTCGATTTGATGATGGTGGTCAAAAAACGGGAAATGCTTCTTGATCTGCGGTGTATCGTAGCCGATACCATTGTGAGCAACAATGAGGTCCGCCTCAGCAAGATAGTTGATCCCAGTAATAACAGGATAACAATCACCTCCTCGATCATTATACTGCAACACCTGACCTGTATCCAGATCTTGCGTAACAAGGCAGTGAATGATTGAAGAATCAAAGCCATCGGTTTCAATGTCATAAGCTAATCGACTCATGCCACCTCTCAACGTAATCATCAAACCCCTCTTTGCCACCACAGGGGCGGCTGTAGCGATCTTCAGGAGGCTCGGGGGGCTTACGCTCCTCCTGTTCTTCTTTAGATTGTGTCATTCCAGTGACGGATAACGCCAGCAACAATAAACAAATTAGTAACAAAGATCAGCCCGTTGAATAACAGGTTGTAAGAAAGAAGCCTAAGCCTCTTTCGATCCGTTCTTCCAGACATAAGTCTTGTCAACAAACTGCGCTTTGTCAATCATCTCTTGGGTAGGAGGGTTAGGACGCTCCAGGTATTCATACCAAGGATGGACAAATTCAGAAGTCTGTGTTGGGGTCGAAGTCTGCTTCGGGTTCAGTTTCATGGAATTTACAGGTGTCAAGGTCATAGTCCAGGTGGCAGGCAACGCCTACTTCTCCTGAGTAACGGTTTTTAAGCACTCTAACAGTTGTTCTACCCGCTGCTCGATCCGCTTGCTGGTCCCGTTCAAGTGCAATAACTCCATCTGACAGTTGAGCAATAGCTGCCGAACCTCGTAGCTGTCCGAGCGTGACTCGTGCTCCTTCTTCGTGGTTGGTGTCATTTGACGTGCGTCGTAGGTGGGAAACAAGGAATAGTGAAATGCCAGTGCGTTCAACCAATGACCTTAGCTTGGTCATGGTTGTGTCAATCATCCTACGCTCATCTCCGTCAAGCCCGCTGAGCAGGATTGAGAGGTGATCAAGGAATACACAACGCACCTCAAGCCCGGTGGCAAGGTACTCAATTCGGTTGTAGATGACATCAGGATCAAAAGACCCAAACCCATCAAAAAGATACAGGTTCCAATTAGCAAGAGTGTCTTGATAAGCTTGGGTGAGAGTAGATCGGTCATGTTCTCCAAGGTGAAAAGATTTACCACATGCAGCGGACATCAGTCCAAGTGCAGTACGTCGATTGGACTCTTCAAGAGCCACGTAGCCGACCCGTTCTCCTTTGTTAAGAAGGTGAGTTGCAAGTTCACGACAGAACGAGGATTTTCCGATACCAGATCCTGCAGTAATCGTAACAAGCTCTCCGTATCTGATCCCGTGCAGTTTGTCTTGTATTCCTTGAAACGGATAGTCATGAGCACATGGCGGTAGCGGTTCGCTTACTAAGTCTAGTAGGGTTTTTGCATCAACAATACCATCAGGTCGGTACGTTTTTGCATCCCAAACAGCACGGCGTATGGCTTCCGAGTCACTAGCTTGCAAGGCATCTGAAGCATCTTTGTACTTCTCCATCCTTGCAATCTTAACCTTGCCTGGTGGCAACAGTTGAGCACACTCTTCAGCAGCTTTCCTGCCGGGCTCATCATTATCAAAGAAAAGAACAATCTCTTCATAATTCTGCAGCAACGGCATGACTCGTTGCAATGCACGCTTAGCACTCTGTGCTCCGTCAGGCAGAGATACATGAGGCCAGGTGGGCATGGCTGCATAGCCAGATGCTGCGTCTAATTCTCCTTCATAGATAGTAAGGCGGGTGCCTTTATCAGGAAACAGGTTCTGTCCAAAGAGCTGGTGATCGGTATTCTTACCGTCCCAGCGGAAGGTTTTGTCCTTGGTCTTGACCTTGGCTCCACATACCTGACCAGAAGAGTCATAGTAGTGGAAGCGTAGCTCGTCCCCATCCTTGTGGATACGGAACTTGCGGCAGATCTCCTCGGACAAACCTCGCTTTGATAAGCGAACAGGTTCGCCTTTAATCATGGCGCGGTAGGCGGTGGAACTTTGGTGGTCGTGGTCACCTTCTGCGTGCTCGTAGGCACCACAGGAGAAGCAATACGCATGACCGTCAGTGTACCGAGCGAGAGCATCACTACTCCCACAGCTAGGACACGGCTCATGTCGTTGAAACTCGCTTGCTAAGTGCTGTTCTGATGAGTTCATAAGCATTAGCACACGTTTTGTGGTAGTCAATCCAGCTTTCTAACTCTTCAACAAAAGCGTCAGCTACATCTTGAGGATTATAATCTTCATTGCATTCAGCGAGAGTATCGCCAAAAAAACCTTTGAGGCGTTCCTTGGAACCGAAAGGTGGATTCATTGAAGGATAAGGGATAGTAGTCATCGGCGTCCCTGACCCCGGTACTTCTTGACGCCCTTGGGAGGACGACGGCTTTTCTTTTTCTTGCTAAGAAAAACCTTACCGCTCAGGGTTTTGCGTGGTTTCATGGTTTCAGCCAATCAATAGGGATTTCATAGTATGGGCACCAGAGAAACCCATTCTTCTCTGCCCACATAGCGTAGGTGGTCTTTGAGTTTTTACTGATCTTGTTGTAGGGCGCTTGGAAGACAAGGCGGATATCAAGATCAGGATTTGACTTCTTGACTGCAAGCATCTTACGACGATCAGCAGGTTTGAAGAAACCCTTGGTCTCAAGATACACATCACCGACTTTAAAGTCAGGGGTGTATGTAGCTTCAATGACGTAGTTGAACTTCTCAGGCTCATAGCCATACTCAATGTTCAACCCGTCAAGCAAAGCAGCCACCTGTTCTTCCAGGCGACTACGCATCAGAAGTCCTCGTCAACATCAACGGGAGCAGCTTCAGGATTAGGCTCTGAAGTCTTGAATCCTTTAGTAGTACCGAACAGCTCAGTAGCGCTGTCAGCATCCAGGTCACCGCTGTCAACGACACCGGCACCAGTGTTAAGGCTGACAACCTGAATAGCTTTCAGTTTGAGAGAAGTACCAATGTCACCAGCAGGCAGAGCATAAGGCTTCTGAATGAAAGCCAGCTTCACCTTGCTACCACTGTAGACAGGAGTGTTGGTATCAGTGATCAGAGTTCCTTCAGTGTCAACAACAACAGGCACAAGCTTGTCATCAGTCTTCCAACGGAACTTGCATTGGTAATAACCGTCACGAACCTCTTCCCAAGGCTCAGGCTTGACTGTAACCCGCTTAGGGTTCTTAGCCTTGCTCTTAGCCCATTCCAGGCAGCCTTCACGCTCTTCCTCCAGGGCATCAATGATGTCCTTGGGAAGCAGGGCAGACAGGCTGTAACCGTACTCAGACGGCTTCAGGATGGCTTGGTAGCCTTCGAGAACGACAGGCTCTTTAGTGACGTGGGTAGTCATGGTGATGATGGTGGTTAACAGAAAAAGTACATGGAATCTTCGACCACTTCCGGGTCAAGTGTGCCGACTATTGGCGGCGGCTCAGCTGCATTGATTGACTCACCAAACTTAGTGAGCCAACAATCTCTTGTGAAGATGTCCGTGTAGGTCTCTCGCACAAGGCGGTTGAGTGTTCCCATGTCAGTTGCTCGACAGAGTACTGAATCATGGATGACCGTGAATGGTCCTGAAAACTTTTGAAAGGTTTCATGGAGGATGGATGCATCCAGTGAATGAATGAGATTGGGAGCAGTGCTGGACTTGTGACGGGTAGGACAGGGACTACCATGACCAACAGTAAGAGTCACTTTTGTTGCTCCTAGCAGCTGAAGATTAAGACGTTCTACCTCATTCTTGTTTCTTCGCTGGTTAACAACAAAGCCAGAAGGAGTAGACCACTCAACCTCAGACGCACCATCTCTGATGTATTGACCAACATGCTGCTTGATCCAACGCATGACACGCATAGGACCAGGAACAATAGCATCCATGCTGTCATAGACAGCCTTGACAACCATTGACACCTGTTCAGCTGTTGGTTCAAATCCCTGCTCCTTAAGTGCTTCTCGTATATAGACACGAGAGCTAGCTTTAGTAGCATTATATGGGATAGTCATCACTGTTCTCTTGGTCGTTTTCCTCGTCATCCAATCATGCATCTCTTCAGGGAGATGTTTCTTGGCTTCTTCAGCTACAGCCTTGTACGCATCACTAGGCTTATCACCAGGAGACACATTGACAAGAGATGCAGTAGAAGCATCCTTAGCTAAACCAGCAAGGATCTGAAGACCAGAACAGGTTGCATCAACAGCAACCATAAGACCAGTGAATTGCTTATCACATTCAATACAGCAGTGGTAATACTCATGACATGCGGCCATGAATTGCCACGGTTCTTCGACACCCTCCCATTCAGGGAGACTATCAATGGGATCAATAGCGATCTTTGTGATCAGGTCATGGTTGTCTCTGACCCAAGCTAGTCGCTCTTCCATTGTAGCTTTATCCAACCCATAGGTTGTTGCTACTTGAAAGGCTAACCATTGCTCAGCATCATCATCAACAAATGACTCGTCAGCAAACCTTATGAGGCTCTTACCAAAATCAGTATCTTGTGGAGTTAGATAAGCAGGAATAGGATATGCTCTTCCTCTGTAATCAAATGACCAACAGAGGTAGTACTCCTCATCCTTAAACTTCTCAGCTGCTTCCAACTGAGTTCTTGTTCTTACTGATCTCTTAAAGTTAAGACGATCAGCATTGTATGCCTCAGCCATCTCACGCTTCCACGCTTGATGTACTTCAGGCAACTCATCTGCTGCTGGTGGTCTAGGCGGTTTGAAGGCTTCAGTAATGGGAATGAACTTCCCCACTGTTATCCCTCTTTCCTTGAAATGCCTAGCAACCTCAAGCACATGAGTATTGACACGGTATCTCACCTTCTGAAGCTTGTTCAGAAATTGAATGGGTGTGTCCCCGTGTTTAACTGTCTGGTTACCGCGCCGAGTCAGTTGATGCCCACGCATCAGCTCGTTTGTGAGGTAGCCACCCATACGTTCGTTGCTCCAATCGTTTGGCTCAACAAGCATAGGCCAGGGGATGCCGCTGAACATCTCAGCTTGGGTGATGAGTTGATCCCTGATCTCCATGAAAGCAGGAGTAGGCACAACCCTACACTGGCTACGCTTACCAACAGTCTCAGTCTGTTTCATAAACCATCCAGTCTGAGTCATGACAATGTTTAGACACCAACCACCTAAGGCAGCTTTTGTCTTGATTGACCATGTATCCCAATGGATGTTATGTCTACCAAGGATGACACTTGCAATGGATTCCTTCTGGTGTGTACCGCAGGATTCATGAAAGTATTTACCCTCAATGTATTTAAACAGCTCAGGAGCAGTGAGCTTATACCATCTAAACTTACACTCAGCCTCAAGTGATGAGCCTATGGTCGTAAGGATGTTGGCAAGTAAATCAGCATTACGTTTACAACTAAACACAAGATCAAAGGTAACCTTAAGAGCAATGGTAGCAATAGCTAATGGCTCAAGGTCATCGATGTGCTCAGCAATAGGCTTGTAATACTGTCCAGCCTGGCCCTTACGAAGTTTAGATAGTGAAGATTCTACAGCCTTGACAACAGCTGGTAAGGCGGTTCTGATGCTTGCTGTGCCATAGACACTAGCTGAAGCATAGCTTTTCTCCTCCAGCTTTCTCAAGGAGTCGTGTAGCCTCTCTTTCCCACACGAGATCGCTTCCTTCTCTAACTGGAATTGTTTGTTGATCTCGGAAGGTGTCGCCATAAGCTAAGAAAAGAGAGTATTGGTGATCGGTGAGTGATTCGATTTGTTGTTGAGTCAAGGTGTCTTCAAACATCGTACATCTTGCAGGACATGTCATCAGGAAAAGCTTCACAATATGTCTGCATATCACAGACATCAAGGTGAGGAATGAAGTAGGTTGGATTGCCATCGAGATCACGCTTGACCTCAAGCTTATTCAAAGCAGCAAGAACAATGAGAACATCATTGCCCATACCTGTGGACTCTGAGCCTACTTCGCCTGTGTCATAGTCAACATCAAAGCCCTCATAATGAAGGACATCTGCTAAATCGTTTGGATTCATGGCGGTAATGATAGTGGTCAAAACAACGTGGGCATGGAAATGGTCTCATCAGTGAGAACCATAACCTCATCAGCATCCTCATCCATCAGCTTAAGCAGATGTTTGTGAGCTGCTGAAGGTGAACGGTAAGCCTTCTCAGTAATCTTACCATTCTTGTCAGTAGAACGAACAATGCAAGCGTATGCCTCGGGAAGATCCCACATAGCAGCCGCGTTAAGTCCGTCCTCGATAGTGTAGTCGGTTACTTCATTAGAAGCATCCCACTCCATAACCTCATCAATACGATTGCCGAAAGGATCTCGTCGAGACATAACAATTACTACTGTCGAATGTTTACAACTGGAGACGGACTGGACTCATAATCACGGTGAAGTGAGTATGCAACCAGCCCAAGGAATGACCACGCAATCAATACACCAACAAAAGGTGCAATGATTGAGTTAGGAATCGGTTTCGGATTGGGCTGATGTCTGCGCCTGGGCATTGATAATGCGATCAAGGAGATTGTGGTGAGGCTCTACGTTCTTCTCCACTTGTGGATTGTAACGTACCCACCATTGGTTGCGAAGGGCATCCACAAGGATACCCAACTCAACCTCAGTAAATGAGAGTTGTTTTCGTTTCATCGAAGAGTTCGAGTAACAAAGAAACCAGCAAGTTCAGGCTCTTGCTGCATCAACAACCTAGCATACAGCGAGGTGAAGTTGTTGCTGAGCTTGAACTTGTTATCAACAGACAGCAAAGCATTGAAACGAAGGATCTCAAACAGAGCCTTCATACCATAACTCTCAACCCCAACTTTCTTGAGGCGAAGAGCCAACGCTTTGAGTTGATCATACACATGCGGGTTACGCTTGTGAAAGGCTTGAAACGTGGTTTCAGTAGTCTTGGTCACGGTTGGAAAGAAACAGAGGTGTTGTACGCCCACACAGAGGTGGGCAGAGCACAGGGAGGGATTCGATCCCAAGCATCACGCTACACCCTGGCCGTTGATGATGGTGGACTAGCTCACAATAGCATTAACAGTCTTAGCAGCTGTACCATGAGCCTTAAAGGCTACGATACAGGTTCGCTTGGCGTTTGCACAGAGCTTACACTCTGCACAGCTGATGTCACGCTCTTGTGCAGGGCAGACAACCACTTGTCTACCACCGGCACTAACGCTGTCCACAGGTCGATTGTTAGGGACAACAACACAAGCAGGCAACCCAAGATCCATCGCTTGATCAGCGGCAGATAAGGATTCAACGCTTGCATTGACTGTGAAGCCTTGGCGGTTAGCACGTTGAAGGATTCGGACATTGTGTTCATTAAGAACATGATGGGTGTAAGTGTAGCCTCGCTTGCCAGTGTTAGCCACGACAAGGTGAGCCATCATAGCAGGGTTGATGTCACCTAGGATATGGGGAAGATCCCCAGCCTGGTTGTGACGCCATACCTGCTTGTCAGGCAACGACTGTACGAAATCACACAGCCCCTGCCAATCAGTGCCACGGGAACCATCACTGACCTTACGCCAGTGCAGAGCCAGTGGACCTGACTTAGCGTAGCACCCCTTGTCAATGAATGGACAAGTGGGAGCACAGCTAGACTGCTCACTAGTAGTGACAGGGATTGGACCTGTCTTCTTGTTAGAAGACTTGGGTGTGATGTGAACAAACATGGTAGTAGTGAATGAGGACTACAGAAAACCCACACAAAGTGAGGGTTAGATGTAATCGTCAATCAACAAGTTGATTAGCGATAGCTTCAATAAATGTCCAGACAAGCTGGTTGATGTAACCACGAACAGACGTGCTGTTCATGAAACCTAACTCATCCATCCAGTTATCGCCAAGAGTATCGTGGAAGTAATCCTCAATCTCATCCTCAAACTGAATGAAGACGTCATAAGTTTGCTGGTAGTAGATGTGATCGTGAGCAATGCCTGATGAACAGCCATACTCTGCAATCTCACGCAATGTCTGCTTGTCATACGACTCTTGAATAGACGCAACAGCAGAAGGTGCAGTGAGCTTGTAATCAGCAGCAGTCATGAGTGAAGGAATGAATAACACAGGTAGCAATGAGAGCTACAGACAGCCCCGCAGGGCTGAGTGTAACCTACATCATAACACTTCACAAGCAGTACGCTTGGTGTTAATGCAGTTGTTGTTGATCCAGAAACCCAGACTCATGTTCTTGTTCATGAGCAGGTTAAGGATAGCACGGCGAGACACATTAGTGTACTCGTAAGCATAGCCATTGGTGAACTCTACAAAAGCAATGCCGTAGACGGGATCAACCTCAAGCTTAGCAATGGCAGCAGAGGTGCGGTTGGAAACAGGAATGAACATGTGAATGATGTGATGAAGAAGCTGCATGATAGCAGCTGATGCCACGCCTAGGTCACGAACCTAGGTGCACAGCTGGCTGTGTCGTGGCGTGCCATGAACAAACAAAGCGTGTGGCTCCGCTGAAGTCTACCACACCTCCCGGTCAAGTACCCATGCCGGTCGTCGCTACCTACCAGTGCTCTGGAAACGGTGTGCATATTCGGTTGTCAAGGTGCAGTGGTGACAGGCTAGCAGCGGTCTGGCTGTGCCTGTTGATGAGGAGTGTAGAGCATGGCTGCCCAACCTGTCAACCAGCGAGTCACAGCCTGCAGGGTCACCGGCTGATGGCTGGTTGGTGGTGGGTTGGTTGGGAGGTCTCTTCCTCCCGGTAACCTTACCCTCTCACTTCGTTCGAGGGGAAGTTACCAGGGAGTCAGAGGGTTTCGCTGGACAGATCGGGACAAGGCTAAAAGCCTTGCCCAGCCTGGCTTTATCGCGTGTTCCAACTACCGCGCCCGCGTGAAGGGTGGCTCCATCCAGCAAAGCTGGACCCCCGGCATGGGGGGTACCGCCGCTGGCCTAGCGCTAATATATGCCTTTAGAAATTTCTACCAAATTTTAGGACCACATTGCTTCATAAATAGCAGGACAATGCTCTTCAATCAAATCTTTAACACTCTCAGCAATCATACGATGCTCTAATTGGGTCTCAGGAGCCGCTCTAAGGTCGATGTAATGCAACCAAGACCTCAGAGTACCATTCATGTACAAAGTCGTCTCTGAGCCGATTGGAAGCACCTCTCGCGCACACTCCTTAGCAATGCCCATATCAAGCATTTTTTCATAAAGACCAACGGAATGGTTATACAACTCATTAATTTCGTCTTGCAGATACCATTTAGTATCTTCATCCACGTCATCAATACTGTTTTGCTTGTTTTTAGCGTCCTGTCTCCTTAGCTTAGGCGGCTGGGGAAAGCTTAAAACAGCAGCATAACGTTGACTAAATTCTTGAAATGAGAACGATCGGTGTCGCAGAATTTGAGCAGCAATACCTCGGTTGGTTTTAATCTCCACCACCATGTTAGCCATCTCAAACGGAGACCAATGGCGGTGTTTAATCAAGTATTTAAGCAACCGAGGCGCTGTTTCATGGTTGTCTTGATTAGCAGGGTTTGATACTCGTGCACAATAGGCTACAAGCTTTTCTGCATCAGGGGTAATGGAAACAAGTTTAGCGGTGTGAAAGTTCATTAAGGAAACAAAGTTGGTGGTTTAATTTGACCAATAGCTCTCATTATTTCTTCAGAAGTCAGTTGTTGTTTAACATACCGGGCAGCATCAATGCCCATGTTAAGGACTCCTGCTCCAAAGTTAACAGCTTGAGCTACTGGGTTAGGTGCAGCTGTTGTGGCTGCTCCTACTCCTGCAATACTTGCTTGTACTTTATTAGCCAGAGTAGGTTGTTGGGCAGCTCGTTGAGTACGTTCTGCTGCTTCTGCTGCATCAAACCCCATACCCACTACAGGAATAAGTCCTAGGACAGGTTTAGGAACAGCTTGAACAGCTTTAACTGCTTGGCTATACAAGTTACGGTGAGCACCAATAGCACGTTGTACAGCCTCTGGGTTCATACTACGGCTAGGATTCATCAGTTCCATTTGAGCAAGCTGATTACTCAGAGCTTTACCTTCTTGGAACTTTTGAATGTTTTCACGTTGAGTAAGCAGTTGCAAAGCTTCAGGTGTGTTACCAAGCAACCGGGGGTTAAAGGCTTCATCGTATAGAGCCATGTCATACACATGGTCTACTTGATAACGATAGTAAGGTGAGTTAGGATCAGTAGTTAAGTTAGTAAGTTGTTGTACAAGTTTTTTATCACGTTGAGTAAGAGGAACATCAAGTCCTGCTTTTTGTGCTCTACGCTTTTGTTCTTTAGCAAGCTGGCTAAGTTCTCTGCTACCACCACGTTGCTCTGATGCACGTCTAGCGGTACGATTAACCCACCCACCTCCTTGATATTCTGGAGCAAACTCTGCTTTAAGAACAGGGTCATAGTAAGAGGTTAATCCTGCTTTACGAGCTAGGGTATTAATAGAACGTCGTGATGCTCCTTCTTTTGGTTTAACAAAGATAAGAGCATTATTAGGCTGATCAGGGTTCACAGCAAAGACGCCTTTAAACTCATCAGCAATGTTCTTATAGATGCGTCCTTTTTGAGGAGTGTCTGGATTAAATTCCCAAACACCTTCAGGTAGTTGGTTAATAATCTCAACACTTTGGCGTTTAAGCTGTCTGTAATCTAAACCTTCTGGGTTAGTTACATCAACAATACCACGTCCTTCATCAGGAAACCATGTGACGGTAACAGGGCCATTACGATAAACACCAGCACCATACTCAATGTTGGTTTCTAATGCTTTCTTAATTTCTTTAGCTAATGTCATTATTAGTCTTAATAATGTTAATAGTAGTAATAGTAAGAATAATAAGAGAAGATGGTTCAGTCGCTCGCTTCGCTCGCTTCTTCACCTCATCTTCGTCATAAAAGAGGAAGGACTTGTCATCCTTCCTCCGTTTTGACCGCTGTTTCCACACACGAGGGCACCACTCCCCGTGTTTAACTGTCTGGTTAAAAAGAAACCCAGGTGGGGACTGAGTTTTTAGCTTTACCTCTAGCCTCTTGTCTTTGAGCTAGTGTCATGCCTAAAACCATGTGATTAGCGGCTGATTCTGGGTCATCCATCCAGGCTTGTTGAAGGTCATTCCACTCTTCATTTTTACGACGAATAATCTCTTGATTAGCGGAGATACTCATGGCATCTGTAAAGTATTTTACGCCTTGAGCAAGAGCATCCAATCTGTCGTCATGTTTAACAGCGCCCTTTTCCCGACACATACGGCTCATCTGGTAGAAGAGCATGTAGAGGAGTCGTGATTCAGGAGGAGCATCTGGGTTAGATCGGTAATCCCATTCCACAATCTTAGGGTCAACCACAAGCCGGTGTTGGTTCATGATTGGTTCTAGTGCGTCAATAATCCTGTCTTCTTTACGGACAGTTGCACGCACCTCTTCAATGTCTATTCCTTGTTTAGTTTGGATGATGTGTTTTTTAAACAGTTCTGCGACAATACCGTCACCAAAGTTTGTTTCGATGATAAGCTTGGTGGCGTTGTATTTTTTACAACCTCTAAGGATATCCAAAAGAGTGTTGTCGCTATAACCATCCCGATAGGCGCGTACCGCATGGACATAGAGGAATCCGTTTAGTTGAGAAATGTACACTGCTGCTGTTTCGTCTGTGCCCCTACCAGACGGGTCAACGGAGCAAATGGTCTCTTGGTATTCAGTCCAGTCTCCTTGCGTCTGCATGGGGCTGTAGAAGTAGTCTCCAGGCAATCCTACAGCAGGTAAGTCTTTGATTACATTACGGGGATCAGAACACCAGATAATGTTTTCTGGACCTTGGGTTGGGTTAATGGGATAGACAATAAGATCAGCAAACTTAAGGGGAAACTTCTCTGCGTCAGACAAACTAGTGTCAAGCATGAACTGAAGCATGAAGTTGCTTCTACCCATTGCTGCTTCACGTTCTAGCAGATCGTTTTCGTTAAAGCGGCTATCTGTTGGTTGCCAGACAAGACTGTCTTTTGTGTCTAAGTCGTTAACTAGTTGAGGTGCTAGCAACCCTTCGTACATTTCTGTTTTGCGTGGGTATCTAGCAGGCCACACAAACGGTTTGTAATTACGTTCCCGTAACTTGTTATAGATTGTAAAAGTGGTCTGGGGTGTACCCAGGAACATAATACGGCTTTCTTTTTTAGGAGTTAAGATAGACTCACATTCAGTAACCAGTTGCAAAAGTTTTTCTCTTTGCAGTTCTGTCATACTGTTGTTTGGCACCTCTACGTCGTCTAAAACCATCAGGTCAGCACGAGAACCAGTCAGCTGACCAGTGATACCCACGGACTTCACAGAAGGGGCTTGGTGGGGCTTAGCGGGGCCAACATCAAAACTAACACGAGACCACCGTTGGTCATCGTTCTTCGGTTTAAGATGTGAAAGCCATTCTACTTCTAGAATAAGACGTTGACAAAAAATTGAAAATGAGTCGGCTCTATCCTTAGACGCCGATACCACCATAATTTTTTTATCAGCATCGTTATACAGAGTCCACAAAACAAACGCTGCAGTAATCCAGCTTTTACCAACACCACGAAAAGCTTGAATCTGTAAACGTTTAGGACCGTGCTGCAGGTATTCTGCAATACACAGCTGGGCTCGGGTAGGTGTTGGAAGATTTAGGTGAGTCCATACAGCGGTCAAGAAATACCTAAAGTCATTCTTGAGTTGTGTCTCGATACTTTGGGTCATAATAAATATGGAGTTCATCCAAGCCTTCTACTTCAGAAGGTTTAGATTCAATAGTGTAGGAAGGCAGCTCAAGAGCATCCATTTGTTTATGATACTCTTGAACTGCATTGTCTACAGTGTTACGAATGACATATTTGATGTAGATAGGTTCTACATACAATAACACCCACACAACAACCCAACGGTATTGTTTTGGAGCTGCATACGCTATTTTACGAAACTGCTCTAAAAGAAGCTGTGAGGGGTCTAAAATGTCATTCATGATAGGATATACCTAAAATGGTTTAGAAGGGGCTTCTAGAAGCTTCTAGCGGCCTCTGCTGCGATTCCATTCACGCCACGCCTTTTGATAAGCGGCAGCACTCTTAAATTGTTCTCGTTTAGGCTCAGGACGTTGACCACCAGCTTTAATTTCTGGCACGTTACCATACATTTGAACAATTTCTTTTCTAGTAACGTTTTTACGCTCAGGTTTTGGCTTTGGCTTAGTTGAAGAGGTAGGAGTTACGTTCCGACGAGTCGAAGCAGTAGTGGTGGTAGCCGGTTTGGGCTTGGGTTTAGGCTTGGGCTCAGCCTTAGACGTAGACCCATAACCAGGACCGGCGTATTCCTTACCCTGAGGTGACACAAACTTACGTTTGTCACTAGGCTTAGAGGATTCCCCAATGCCTTTAGCTTTACGCTCTTTAAGAACTTGGTCACTAGTCACGTTTTCGCCCTTCTGACGACGACGTGAAGCCTCGGTCATAGCACGAAGCTCTTTTAAATCGTCTGCAATACTTTTCCGTTTTTTCTTTTGTTCAGCCATTATTTAATGTGCGAAAGAATAAGTTGTTCTCTGTGCGGATGAATACCAAAAGTTTGCCTCATCCACGATAGCCAGTTGTTTGATCCTTTGTCCTGATTACATTGACGACAGCTGGGCACAAGGTTGCTTGTGAGATCTTCACCGCCAAAGCAGCGAGGACGAACATGGTCAAGTGTAAGTTCATGTAATTCATAAGTTTCTCCACAATAAACGCATTGACAGTTGAAGTGCTCTTTAATGGCTCTACGCCACATCCGTTTTGCTTCTGGACTAGTCATGGTTATTAGGTTTTGAAGGTAGTGATCAGGACTAGGGAGCAGAGGAGTCATGGCATTATTTTTTAATCCTTAGCTTTCCTCTGTTTCTTGCACGGTTTTTTTGGGCGTCTTCACGGACGAACGTGCCCGACGTGGTTTGGGAGTAGTCTTTGCCTCCTTTACCATAGTTTCCGTCTTGTCTTCGGACTTTGTTGTGCTCGGCTCGATAGGCTTTTCGATCTTCGCGTTGATTAATTTTCCTATTCTCTGCGTTTTTATGTCGCCTAGAGGCTGCATTGTCGCGGTAATTTTTCGCACTTTTAGACAGTTGATTATATGGAAGTTTTTTAGGAGCCATTAGCGATTTACTGCTTTTTGAACTGCATCAAAATCAATGGTAGGCATTAGATTTGCAAGATTACTCAATGCAGAATCATTAACAGCTACACCAGTGATATCGTTTTTAGTGAGCCAATCTGCTGCTGCTTTTAAATCAGCAGTAGTAGCTTCACCAGATTTAATACGCTCTAAAAACTCGGTTGTAATAAGTTGGTGAAGTTCGTTAAACTGTTCTTCACTTGCGCGTTTTTTAGTCATGTCGCATAAGGATACGATCTAGTTTCTCGTCTAAACGGTTCATACCGTTATCAATCTTGGTCAACGCACGTTCAAAATCAGCTTTAGCAACGTAGTTACTAACAATTTTAACTTCAAAATTGTCAATACGCTGGTCCATGCAGTTGATACGTTCATGGACACGGTTAATCCGAGAGTGTATTCTGTTTGTAAATGCGGCAATACCAGCGGTAACTGCCACTACTGCTGAGACAATTGCTTCAGTCATGTTGAGTCATGAGACGGATCAGTTTCTGTGGGTAGATTGGATCCGTTGCATAACCCTCTGCTTTAAGCAAGTAGGCACAATCCTCTCTTGTGGTAGCGCGGTTAACGCCTTTGTAGCCCTTATAGTCTTTGTACCACTGATCTACGAGGTGTTTTACACAGTCGTAAGGAGTAGCAAAGTCCTTAAAAGTAGCTTTAATAGTGACAGGACCGTTGCCATAGTCTTCCCAGGTTGTTTTTAAGGTTCCTGGAGTACCTTTAATTCCAAAGAAATTGTTTTTACCGCTTACTGCGGTTCCGTATGCAGATTCAAGTGCCCATTGGGCTGCCACAACCTCAGGAAACTTAGCGCCAGCTGCTGCTGCCGCCGCTTCAATGCCATCCCACGAGTTGTCAAACGTTTTCGTAGGTGTTTTAGGCGGAGGCAAACGCCACAACTGTACCCATTCCTGAGAATTAGAAAGACCCTCTTCACCCAAGAGTTTTTCAAGGGCTTGGAGGGCTTTAATCTGATTAGGCAATCCTTTATAGTACTTGACTACATCGGTTAATCGAATAGTCATTACCACTCATATTCGCTAATGTAACACGTGCCGCTATTGCTTTGTGTGGTTTTTACGTGAAGAGTACTTCCTTCTGGCACAGTAAAATAAACACGTTCATCTGTTTTAATATAATGTTCACCTGTGCCGCTGTTTAGTTTAAAATACACGGGGTGACCATTAGCATGAAGACTAACTTTACGGCAATGAGTAGACAAAGTTTGACTAGTGAACGTGTCCCCTACTGAAACAGTGTAAGCAGCTCCCGGAGTATTGTAATAACCAGGATGAGTTAAAATGTTATCAATGGTCATTGCTTAGGAAAGAGACCGTTTTCAATAAACTCAACAGCCTTATCGTCGATAGTGTTGTCGGTGGATTCGGAAAGTTTACGGAGAAGATCGATAATAAGACGCTTCACCTGGGTGGAACCGAGAAAGGTAAAAAGGATAGGACGGATAAGTGCAATCATTGTTCTAAAAAGGGGTAAGGGTTTACCAAGGCACACCAGCCGCAGAGACCGGAGTGATTTTAACATCAATCTGGTTTTGGAGTGCTGCTTCAATTTCAGCAACTTTC
>Ga0208645_1001087_pt1 | contig 25242 bp, 41 predicted proteins | sample VirMetDEL_Sep_01_FD_184519 | JGI IMG/M metagenome (GOLD analysis project Ga0208645, IMG submission 184519) | Aqueous microbial communities from the Delaware River and Bay under freshwater to marine salinity gradient to study organic matter... | ecosystem: Environmental > Aquatic > Marine >... | reverse complement strand
TAACCACGGCAACGCATTCGGTATTGTACCCTGACCTAATAAAGAAGCAGCAATATTATGAGTAAGTACAGGGGTTCCCCCCGTTACTCTAGACATTTCATAATGATTAGGAACAAGACTATTAAAGTAATAATCCTGAGATATATTCTTAGAAAGATTCGCTACTTCTATTGCGCTTAATTGGCGATTATACCAGCGGAAATGGTCAATTGAACCACCAAAAGAGTTTTCATTAAAAGAGTTGCCACCAATATAAATATTATTTCCAATAGTAGATGGCATTATTATTGATGAATGAGTACCCGCTAAAGCACCATTAAGGTATGCTTTTAAATCTGCCCCTACAGTAATAACTAAAGTGTTCCAGGTATTTACGGGCACATTAGAGAGTGTAGTTCTTTGTAATGTGGTATTATCGTATACATCGATAAATAATTGCTGTGTAGAGGTGCGACAATATATGTCAATTTCATTATTATTATTGGATGTTCCGCGCATATGCCATATCCACTGATATGCCGGATTAATCAGTGTGGGCTTAAAAGAAAGAACAAATGATGCTAGATTAAAATCTAAACCATTTGATGAAGCGCTGATTCTATAGTCACTATAACTACCCCCAGGAGAAGTTAGCGACATTCTCCCATCAACACGACCCCAGCTTAAATTTCCAGTTGTTCCTTTTTGTCTTCTTGAGGTACTACTAAATACACTTCCGGCACCTTCATTAATAGCAAAATCAAGTGCTATATCATTATTTTGAAGGCGCGGCAAGGCGGGTTTATAATTTAGTCTCTGTGTTGTTTTTGCAAATTCATCATAAGTAATACCAACAACCGCTTCAATTCCTCGCAATACCATAATATTGCTGGTAATTGTTCCTGATCCAGAAATTGCAGAATTACTAACTGCTAATAAGCTACCGCCGGGTGATAATTCACCACTATTAACAACAGATGTTTTTCCACTTAATGTGGTGCCATCTACCCTTATTGTTCCATTTGAGGATAAAGTGCCACTATTTTCTAGTAAAGAGGAAGAAGTAGATAGTAATGTTCCATATGCCGTTAATGTTCCGGCATGTAGCAATAATGAAGCCCCATCAACACCCATTGTTGCATTACTTCCAAGTGTACCACTTGCTTCCAGTAATGATTGGGATGTGTTATATAATGATGGATTAGATACTAGTGTGCCACTTGCAGACTCAATAGAGTCTGATGTGATATATAAAGTGCCGTTGGATGTTATGGTTCCGGCATTTAATTTAAGTGTAGCACTTGTTACTGCGCTACTACCGTCACTGCCCAGAGTTCCACTCGCTTCTAGAGCAGACTGCGATCCGTGTATCAATGTTCCGTTGGACGTAAGTGTTCCGGCATTTAATTTAAGTGTAGCACTTGTTAATGCGCTACTACGGTCACTGCCCAGAGTTCCACTCGCTTCTAGAGCAGACTGCGCTCCGTGTATCAATGTTCCGTTAGACGTAAGTGTTCCGGCATCCAATAAGAGAGATGAACCAGAGGCAAGTAAACTACCATCTGGACCAAGTGTTCCACTACCCTCTAATAGATTAGCAGCAGATACAGTCATGGTGCCATTACTAGTCAGTTCACCACTATTTTGTAGTAGAGTCTGAGAAGTAATGTAAAGAGTTCCGTTAGAACTTAGCTCACCACTACCCTCTAATAAGTCCTGAGAACTTATATAAAGAGAGTTGTTAGATGTTAGTATGCCACTATTATCAAACGTAGATTGGCTAGTGATATACAAACTTCCGGATGAAAATAATTCTCCGGAAGCCTGTAATAATGCCGCACCGCTTTCAGAAACACCGGCCTGAGCAGAAAACGGAGCTTCACTAAAGCTGTGGAAACCAAACATTTAAAAATGTCCCGGCAAAAGGATTAGTCGAACTTAATGTCCATATCGCCAGCACTAAATCTAAATGTATCACCACTTAAAACATTACGAGGTGTGGTGAGGTCGCCACGCATTAGTATATTTCCACCAGAAACAGAATCACAAATGATCACACCACTTGCATAACCCCAGTTTCCAGTCGCTGTTGCAAAATCAATTGCGGTGCTATTATCTACTAATTGACCATTACCATCTGCCACAGGCGCATTCCAGTTACCAGTAGGAACATGGACACGAGCATATCCACTTCCACTCAATTCATTTGCTGTTGGATCAGCATCTGTTGGTGAGTCTGCTGTTAAACCAATATAAACACCTGTACTTGGTAATGTTAAACTGATACCACGAAAAATTTGATTAAGAATGCCGGATTCAAACCAGTCAGTCATTGCGGACATTTATATTTCTCCTTTAAGAGACTAAAGTTTCATAAATTTCTGAGGAACAAGTAATTGAGTTTGAAGAACTATTATTATCTACATAAATTTTAAAAGATTTAGCACTTACTGGAATATCTACAGTTTTTTGTGCTGGATCTTCTAAATTTAAATCTAAAATTCCAACATGTAAACCATGTTCTGGTGTATCAAATTCATCAGAGCCTGACCCATCGGGGTCTCCAGTAGAATAAAGAATATAAAAATCTACAGTGTCACCAGTAGTTGGTGAACTAGTGTGATCAGCTTTTAATGACAGTTGTGCAGCAATACTATTGCTGGATAGTGATATTGAGTCACTAGTTACTTGACTATCTCCAGAAACTAAAATAGAATTTGCAGATGAAAAAGTAACTTGTGTTGAAGATTTACTAACCGCCATTTTGTACTCTTTCTATATCTTTTTTCCTTAAAACAGGTAGTCCTAATTCACATGCCCTGCTTATATTTTCTGTTAAAGAAGAAAGTAAATCATCTTTATCTTCTTCTGATATTATATCATTATCAACTAATATCTTAAATATATTTTGTGAATTTGTATCGTTATAATCAAATATGGTGTTATCCCTATCAACCATTACAACAGCAGTATATGCCGCAGATCTTATTTCATCTGATAAATTTGTATTTTCAGATGCATTTTTGATTTTGACATAACGGCCATTTATTCCGGACCATTTTAGTAAATCATTTGATGATAACACTTTATATGATGCGCGATTTTTTCCATTTAATGAATCACGAATTTGGTATGCGTCCATAGAGGCATATCCCACACCTAATGGATCTTCATTTATTTCTTTTGATAAAATATGGTAATTCATTTAATACCTCCAACTTATACTACACCTAAATAAAAAAGAGGGAGACATTTCTGCCTCCCTCTCTTCTTTTTATCAGGTATGATGCTTAGAATGAGCCGAGTAGAACTCGACGTGAATCTAGAACACCAAAACCAATTTCTGCAAAGCCATAGAAGCCCATCTTCTGATGACGATGTAGAGCATCATCTTCAAAGACTGTAACTTCCTGCTTAACAGGCATTACGAAGCTATCGTTGGACTGTAGATCAAGACCAACAATTAGTTCAACATCACTTGCTGGACCAAGTGAGCCAGAGAGATTACTTGTGAAGTAATTCTGGTATTCCTGACCCTGACCAAGTTCATCTAGAGCATGAAGATTAACACCAAAGATTCGTGTTAGAGCAGCACTATCGTCTGAACCAACATAAATCTCACGTCGTGTAGTATCGTCAGCCTGATCAACACCCCAGTTACGGATGTCTTCTAGACCTTCCGGTGAGAGGTAGATGTCAGTTAGACGACCACGATTTAGTGAACCGCTGTTACCGCCAGCATTACGGCGCATAACAGTCTTCATGAGTGAAATCTGACGCTTGGTAAACTGACCAGCAGCAGCATCGGCATCGTAAACTAGAATGTTACGATCTACACCAGCGGCTAGTAGTGTGTGCCAGCCGTCATCATTCATCTTCTTGACAAAACCGGCTTCTAAAACGCGAGCAGCGCGTGAGACGACATCCCAACGAGCTTCACGGACATAACGAAGTAGCATGTCAATAGCATTGGCGATGCTATAGGTCGGAATCATGACGTAATCGCCTTCAACAGCGCGTTCAGGAATACGACCATGACCAGGATTGGTATAAGCAACGAATTCATCTTCTTGACCAGGAGCAAGTAGATCAAGAGGAAATTCTGTTGAAGTACCAGGCTCCATAGTAATACGTTCAAAGATACCACCGGCGATATCGCCAACAAGAACACCTTCACGGAGAGGTAGTTCAATAGCCTTAGCTAGTTCGTGTTGTGCAACTAGAGCCTCGGCCTTATTAGCTGAACCAGCCTTCTTTAGAAGGTCGATAAATTCAGGACTTGGTTTCTGTGTGAAAGACATTATGTATTTCTCCTATCTATGAGTTTAAATTAGGGAAGGTTGATGGAAACTTTAGCGAAACCATCAGCGTCCTTTGTTGAAAGGAAACGACCAATGGCCGGAGCAGTACCATCTTGTGTTCCAGCAATTAGACCGGAATCAGCAAGATATGCAACCTGACCAGCAGTCGGATTACCACTAATCTGGTCGGTAACAACGAAGCCCTTTGTTAGAATGGTAACTTTACCACCCTTTTGAACTTCATCTTTATGCCAGTTGATGTGCTGACGAGTCTGATCAATATCGACCATATCGTTTAATAGAACACCTAGTGCAACAGCACCAGACGCTTCAGCAGCAACTGTAGCTAGTGCAGAGCTGTTATCCATAGCAGCACCAGATCCCTGTGTGCTGACAGAAACAACTTGCCCTTTTTCAGCAGTTTCGTTTAGGAAAAAACTAATTTCAGTATCGAGTTCGTGACGATCACCTTTAAGTGCCATTATATGTACCTCACTTACTTAAGATTTTTAGTTGTTTTTAGAACAGATGTTCTAAAGAATTCAGCAGCAGATGCAAAACCATTTTGCACCGGTTCGGGAACATCAACCATAGCTTCAGTTTCTTCAACTACGGCCTCTTCAATAACTTCTTCTTCTACAGCTTCTTCAACAACCGGTTCTTCAACAACTTCTTCTACTACAGGTTCTTCAACAACAGCCGCCTTTTTTTGTTCATCACAACGATAACAATTTTGTGCATCTTCAAGTGAAACATGAGCCTGTGTTTTGATGAGATCAAGCATCGCAGCAAATGCTTCATCATCTACAACATCAAACTTAGCAAGTGTATCTTCGATTTTATCTTCAGATATACCAGCATCTTTAGCTTGTGCTGTACGAATCATTTGGCGAATTTCTGCTTTAGCATCACCAAGTTCTTTTGATGTATCAGCTAGTTTAGCTTTAACATCTTCTAGTTCTGAAGTAAGTGTAGCAGCACTTTCTTCCATTTCTGTGATCTTAGCATCTCTATCAGAAATTGTTGCAGTTAGACCTGCAACAACAGCCTCATGATCAGCCTTGATAGTCTCTAGTTCGTCATTGACAGAAGCAACCGCTGCTTCTACTTCAATTTCGACACTATCGACGCTTTGAGAATCAGACATTCTGAACTCCTCTATTAAAAGATTACTAGTTGAATCATCGAATGGATCTTCTTCTGTTTTAAGAATAATACTTCTTGGATTGGCCGGTTTATTAACTAAGCCTTTTCCAGAAAAAGATATATTACGCAAAAGTCTTCCTACTTTATATCCTTCGTATTCTCCTTTCCCACCATAAACTCTAAGATGTTTAGTTAGAAAAGCTGATGTTTCATTTCTTGCTACTACTTTCATCCCACCATCTGGTGAAACTACAGAGTAATCAAAATCTGAAAATAAGCATTCCATAGAAACAGCCCATTTTCCGTCCTCTATCTCAGAAATAAGCTGAGACATTCTTTCTCTTAATTCTGGATCGCTCCAGCTTTTATATAAAACGGCTGATGTAATAATATCAAATTGTTGGGGTGGTTCTTCACTATCAATTTTATTGCCGTTAATATCAACAACCATGCTGCCAGTTATATGTCCAATTATATCACTTTCATCATGCATATAATTGAACTGTTTGTCTACAGGAGTATCTCTAGCAGCCCAAGCCTCACTAGCATCAAAAACATCATCGTTTTTGTTCCACCCAGTAGAAACTAAAACAGAATTTAAATAGAAGAGATCTATCTGGTCGGGATTAGAAAACCCATACCCCGCTAGAGTCTTCTCTATTTCTTCTTTATTAGGATGGGTTATATCAGAATCAATTAGTATTTCAGATTCTAATGCAACACTTGCACTAGCCTGAACTTTTTCTGATAAACCATCTAATATTTCTTGTGGATAAACTTTCATATAATCACCTCACTTTTCTTATACACCAAATTTTTACGAAAGGGCACTTTTTACATAAGAGTATGCTAGACAATAAATTTGGCGCATATCTTCAACAGAGGGTGACTTAGAATTTTTGCCCATATATTCTTTTATTAAATTGTCCACTTCTACTAATATTTCTCGTTTAATTTTTGCACTAGACTCTAGTATATTAAGTATTATATCCTGACTAATATCAGTATATGGATCTAAGTTAGCAAGTACAACAAACTTAGATAGTTCAACTTCTTCAGACTCTTGTTTTGTCAACTTTCTAATGTTAGATTTATCATAATGGGCTAATAAAGCAGGTTGTAATATTTCACTAATTTGTTTTTGAGCATTTGTTGCCCATATTAACAAACTTGCATTTGTTCTTGGATTAACAACTTTTCTTTTACGAGGCTGTGTATCAATAGCATTTTTAGGTCTACCACCATCTGGATTTTCAGAAGTATTTGGTTTTTTCTGCTGTGGTTGTGTGGTAGGAGCTTCTACTGCTGGTTCAGGCTTTGGTTTTAAATCGGTAACCTGATCAATAGTTATTACATCTTTATTCAGACCAATCTTTTTATATTCATCTTCTATTTGGGCGTTATGATAAGGGCCGGTTTTTGGCGGAACCTTTTTAGATTTGCGCCCACGATTTTCTGTTTTAATTCGCGCATCTTCAATATCATTAATTTCACCAAACCGCTCACGAACTGTTTCAACAGAAACAATGTCTCGATCTGCCAGTTGAACAAGAAGATTCTTTTCAGCAGATTCATCAGAAAGTATCATATGGTCAAAATGAAGTTTGGCCGGTTTAGCAAAACCCATCGCCTTTTGTACTTTACGAATTTCAGTATTCCAAAATCTGCTCAATAAATCTCTACCATATTCTAATCTTTCAATAAGGGTTTTAAGAGAAATAAAATTATTAGTATACCCCCCGCCATTCCCAGCAATGCCTGTAAGTGTTGGTGGAATACCAAGGCCAGCATAAATACTATTAAGTACGGGTTGGTATTTTTGCTCCCCCAGAAATTTAAAAATCTGCGTATTACTTTCTTTAAAATCAAGTTCTGGACCCCATACTAAATCCATTGTTCCACCACCAACATTGCTGGCTAAAATATTGCGTAATTTATCAATAGCATTTTTAGTGGGAAGAATTTTATGCTCAAAATCACCAAGCCGCCAAAGACGAATATTTGAAATAGCACCATCAAGCGCGGACATATCCGCTAATTTCATTTTTTCTAACATTGTAATATCATCAAGAATAGCATTAACCATTGGAAATGCCCATAACTGCCAATCATCCTTTTTATAATGGAATACCATTATATTTTCTGGATCAAGATCTATATGACTATTACCATTTTTCAATGCTTTTTGAACATCATCTGATAATGAATTTAATGGAAGTTCTTTTGCTTCATAAGATTTTTTGATATAACTGGAGAGTTTTAGTCTATATTTTTTATCACCAGTAAATAGAGCAGACTGCCCACCAACAACATCAATAGTTAACGGACTAAGAAAATCATAAACAAAAGGTATACGACGGCGAGAAAGATTTTCTTTTGTAATAATTACATCGTCTTCACCACGAGTCATTTGTCGTTGAACAGATTTTGTGAGTTTGGCATATCTTCTTTTAATAACAACATTGCCACACCTGAATAATGTATTTAGAAATCTTTCTGATCTCTCTGCGCCGCCAACTTCTTCCCACCATCTGCGGTAGAATTTTTGCGCATTTTTGTCTTGGTGAACTAAACTAATACCCTGCGACCCAAAATCTCCCATTAGATCAATAACATTTTTAATAATGCCGACCTTTTCATAGGCATTCATACATTTAGCAATTATTTCTTTATCTTTACTAGGGGGTCTTTCACCAGTTCGGAAATAATAGTAATCATCTTTTCTATAAGATGTTCTAACAGATATGCCATCCTCAATATCTAAATAAGATCTATGGCTTGCATTTGCTGATTGTACCCCATCATAACTATCGACATTAGCTTTTGCTTGTTGCAAAGCGTCCTTGTCGTTCATGTCAATATAAAGACTTTTTTCATCTGACATTGGTGTAACCTTTTAAAGAAATGGATATTAGTATTATATCCCAATTGTATTCATATTGTTATACACCAAAAAATCAATAAACATTATTTAAACCAGCGGCCCATGCTGGACCAATAAAATCCAACCCGCTTCTTTTTTCTTTACTAGACATTTCTGCAAAACCACCAACTATATTATATTCATCCTGAATTCGCCTCGCTTTAGTTTGTCTAGCCGCCATATTTGCCATTAATAGCGAGGAATAACGGTCTTTTCTAATGCGCTCTTTTTTACCGGTTCCTATTTTAACTTCTGGTGTATCCCAGTGCTCTCTACCTGTAGAAGTTTGTCTAATCTCTATCATACAAAGTTCGTTTTTAAGTTCCTCAATTTCCATAACACAGTCTTCTAATGTATCATATGTGCGATTAGCCATTTTGTCTTGTTCAATAGATAGTCCAATTGTAATTGGATCAAATCTTGGAAAAATCAATACCTTATCTTCAAAATCTTTTCTTAAACCATGATTTGCTTCTGCCAACCAATCATACTTAGCAAACTGACATAACTCTAAAATATGTAATCCAGCCTCATCATCTGTATCCTTTGCTTTATTTTCGTCAATAGTGGGCCATATAGGCACTTCTCCTTTACTTAGGTTCTTTGGGTCGTGTAGGGCTTCAGAGACCGCTATACCGCCACCCTGCGCGTCCATAGCAATATGTACAGTTGGAAATGCGCCCATCAAATCTCGAATTTTTCTGGCACAGAAAGAATAAAAATCTTTTTCTTCGGTCAAACCTTTGCTAATCCGGTCTTTATGCTGTTGACGATTCGTAGTCCAACAATGTACAATGCGCCTGTGATCGTTATGGACCTCTAAGACAACGATTGAAAAATTGTCCACTTCTGATGCCGGGTCCACTCCGATAATGTATTGACCTGTAGGATTACCTTTAAGCATGGGATCAAAATAAACTTCACCAGAATTGATATTTACAGGTTTTTGATCACTACCTACACATGACTCAATTAAACTTCTCTTAAAGAATCCAGCACTATCTGTACAAAAAACAGCACCAAACTCCATAAGGTAAATACCATTATGAACCGTTGCTTTAGATCTAGCAATTTGAGCATCATCCATAAATCCTTTAGGAATAAGATCTACTGGAATTCTTATAATAGAATAATCTTTCCAATTAAAGGATTCGGGTATATCTTCTTCGCCAAAGACATCTTTTAGTTTGTGCGGGTCGCCCTTACTCTTAACAATTGATTTCCATCTTTTCCAATATGTTGCAAAATGGTTAAAATCATAATATGCTGTTCCTGCTAATACAATTTGGTTCCCCATATCCTCAGAACTGTGGGTTTCTGTCAACAGAGCCGGGTCAATACCTAGTTCTTTTGCTCGTTTTTTCGCTGCTTGTAATTTTACGCCTTCGGAAGGAGATGCGGAAACGGCGGCAAAACCAGCAATAACATTTTCAAATATCTCTCTAGACATAGAAGCAAATTCATCGCTGATAATATCATTAGCTCGCTGGCCTCTAATTTTACTACCATCACCAATAGGTAGTGCAACAACCTGACTACCATTAATAACCATGCGGCACATATCAACATCGCGCCGAGGGCCAGAATTACTATCACACAGATCTCTTAAAATTGGAGAGTTTTTCCATATATTCTCCATATAGTCATGTAGGAATTTAGATTGACGAAATGCCGCACCTACAACAACTATTTTTCTATTGGGCATAAGAAATGCCCTAAGTAAACAATATAAACTCATTATAAAAGTTTTACCCATACCACGACTTCCAATTAACATTGGAAATTTTCTATGGTATAGTTCTTTTAAAATAAGAGATTGAAATGGTAGAATATCAATTTTAAATATATGCTTACATAAGAAAGCAAAATAATCTGGATTACTTAATAGCCAGGTTAATTTTTTATAAAATATTTCTGGATCATCAGAATCTAATATATCTAATGGTCTAATAAGAGAATCATTATCAACATTAATATTTAACCAAGCATCATTTAGTTCGTCTAGTATTTCTTTTTGTAATCTTTCGGACATTAAGATATTCCGTTTTTGTTAGTACTTTATCAGCAAAACCAAAATCTACTGCTTCTTCTGGTGTCATATACCAATCCACATTAGACTCTAGTTTTCTTTTAATATATGCTTTTACTCTATTTCTTGAGTATTCTCGTTCTTTAAAAAATGGTCCATTTATACATCTATCAGTATAAATATCAATCATATTATTTTTTATTTTTGTATAGTATTTACTACCAGACTCAACAGACACCTGATGTCCACTTAATGTTAAATCCCCAAAATGAACCATTAAATCACAATGCGGCATTAAATATCTTTTACTGGCCGCTTGTAAAATAATAGTACCCATACTACATAGACAACCATGCCCAATCATAATAACAGAAAAACAAGAGTGTAGAATATTATCATAAATAGACATGCCATCTGCCCACTCACCACCAATACTTGAAAAATGAACAATTAATTGGTCATCATTACTTTTTTCTGCCTTATGAATATTTTTGGCAAATCTTGAGGCAGTCCTAAAATCTATACCATTATCGTTTGGGTCGGAATCATCACTGTGTAGATAGATCTCCATGCTTTTCCCATATTTCTTTTAAAAGAGAAAAAGTAAGTTCTTCGGCATCGTTCCTATCATCACAAAAAATAATCTCTATGTTATAATTATCCGTAATTTCGTATATGAGTTTCCGCAGGTATTTTGCGCTGGCCTTGATATATTTTTGTTTTGACTTGGGAATTCCGGAATTTTCTGGAAAAGTATGCAAGTAGGACTCCGGAAATTCACAAATTATGTAAGCATTCTGAATCTTATCCAATTTTTCAAGTTCCCTATGAAACCTCTCCTTCATATGTTTCTTTGCTAAGTTGTGATATAATTCACCACTAGAAGCCTTTCTTTCTATAACTATAACATCTTCCAATCCCTCGATTGTATAGTCGCCAGCATCTAATGCTTGATCTATAATCTGAGCTTGCGCGAAGAATTCAAAACCCTGTTGTTCTCTGGTGTCTCTAATAATTTTCATTTTCTTCTAATTATGTCCTGAAATAATGGAACATATAAATGCTCCTGACCAGTTACTTCATCATGATGTTCTTTACATAGAGTGATACAATTATGCTCGTCATATCTTAAGTGTGCCGCATTAGCCCATTTTTCTATATGGTGTACATTAAGTCTCTTCTTTTTCTTACATCCGGGCATTTGGCATTTAAACTTGTCTCGTTTTAAAACGCGAATGCGCACTTCTTTATAAACCGGATCATTATAATTTCTCATTTAATAGTCACTTCTTCATTTACTGTCATAAGTTTGTATTCAACATTTCCGGATTCAATAATTTTACGGACAGTCCTTTGTCTTGATGATTCTTTAGAATTGCCGGTTTTAAATTCTATAAAGACTATCTTTTCCTGCTCAAATTCAAATACCACAAAATCAATTGGTGATCCAAGAAATCTTACATTTTTGCTATCATATGGAAAATCTTTCAATAGTGGAGCAAAATGCTCGCTAATCTGCCCTAGTCTTACTTCACTTTGCTTTTTAGATGAAATCAGTTTATTGATATCATCAAGTTGTTTTTTTATTGTTTCTTGTTGGTAGTTGTATAATCTAATTAGATACATACATACCATAAATAATAATATAATACCGCCAGTTAAAAAATCATCCATTTATATCCGCCTCCACCATTTCTTTTGCTAATTGTTCAAATGTAACTTCTGGAGACCATCCAAGAGTTTTTCTTATTTTTTGAGAAACACCACAAAGATATGGAACTTCTGCGGGGCGGTAGAATTTTGGATCAACAACTACCAGGTTTTCCCAATTATCAATTCCGGCTTCATAAAACGCGGTATTGAGAAAATCTCGTACAGAATATGTTTCTTCTGTAGATACGACATAATCATCAGCAGTATCATGCTGTAGCATCATCCACATGGCGCGGACATAATCTTTCGCATGACCCCAATCACGAGACGCATCGAGGTTGCCCAAACGTAGTTTGGGAAAACCTTCTTTATCATATGGTGAAATATAAATAAGATCTGGATCATCATCCATTCTTAACTGACCCTGTTCAAAAACCGACTGGGTCTTCATCCATCTTACAAACTCACCAATCCATTTCGTAATCTTCCGTGTCACAAAATTTTCACCTCTACGAGGTGATTCGTGATTAAACAGAATTCCTGAACAGCCAAAAATACCGTATGATTCTCTATATAACCTAACCGCATGATGCGATGCTAATTTTGCAATAGCATATGGAGATTGTGGATTCATATAGGTTTCTTCATCCTGATATGCGCCATCATCACTTTCTTCAAATACATCGCCAAACATCTCGCTTGTTGATGCTTGATAGAATCTGGTTTCTGGTGAACAATTCTTAATACAATTTAAAATATTAAGTGGCCCCATGTAATCAATTTCTGTTGTAACAACAGGCTGTGTAAATGAAGTATGGACATGAGATTGAGCGGCCAGGTTATAAAATTCCGCTACACGATATTTTGTAAGCAAAGTGGTAATATAAAGTGGGTCACAAACATCACCTTCTTCAAATTGAAAATTTCCATTAGTTAGTAAGTGTTTGATTCTTTCTGTTGTATTGACACTTACCCTGCGGGAGAATCCGATGACGAAATAACCTTTGCTTAATAGTAATTCAGCAAGGTATGAACCGTCCTGACCTGTTACGCCTGAAATAACAGCAACTTTCATATTTTTGTCCTATTAAAAGAAAGAAATGTCCACCCTTATATTATATCCGCAAAATTATCGTTTATTCATCTAATATTGTTTCTGGTGTCAAAAATGGTTGGTCTACTGTCCCATCCTCATATTGATGATAATCGCTCAATCTTTCCATTTCTTTAATAGTTGCCAGTCTCATTTTTTCCATATAGAGACTTTGTTCTTCACAGAAATCGGGATCGCGTACTAATTTTTGTATTAATCCGGCAAAAGTTTCTTTATTATCTTCTAATTTGGCAATTCTCTGCTCTCTGGTTGCTTTCAAGTCGCGGTACATGGCCGATTTTTTACTTTGCAGGTCTTTATACTCCCGCGATAGCGATTCTTTAGCGGCTCTTAGTGTGGCGATTTGCCTCTCTAAACCAAAAATAAATTCGCGATCTTGATCTTCGGAGCCTTTTGCTTTTTCAAATTGTATCATTTCTTCAAATTGCCCGATTTTACCCATAGATTCCTGTTGTTCACGAAGGGCGCGGTTCATTAACACTTCTAATTTAATAACATCAACAATTTGTAATTCTTCAGTTGCGAGAATATCTTTACGAAATTGGGAAACTATTTCTTTCCAATGATATAAAAGAATATCAAGTTCTGATTCAGAAAATTGCGCCTGCAATTCTCGCCAGTATGGTCGCCGTTTTAGATCATACTCAGCTTGAGTTTGCAGGTTTTTCTTTAAATCGCGCCCCTTGCCTAATTTCTGCAAGTGTTTCTGGACAGGTTCAAGTGCCCGGTCTAATTTTGCCGCAATATCAACCGCCGACATTTTATCAGCATTAAATTCAATAAATTCCCACTCTTTTTTTGATAGTCTACCCGTCTTCACCTAATATCTCCTTTACAGCTTCATATACAGCTTCGCGCCGTTTTTTAGTAATCGTTACATTATTTGCCATACGAAGAAAATCATTTCGTAAAAATGGCGGTAGGGTTTCTAGTAAAAAGGAAATTTCATCAGCATTGTCGATAGATTCAAAAAACAGCGGGTCATTTTTAATTGGACCGGCGGACATGAGTTTTTTCTTTGTGTCATTTGCCTGTTGTCGTTTTTGCGGCGAATCTTCCAAACCAAGCCGGAAGTAATTATCGCGCTTAAAATTCTTTAATCGATTAGAAATATGTACGGATACGAAATTCTCTAATGGACGGTGCCCGTCCCATTTATCATAGACTTCTATTCCAAAAATAATAGCTTCCTGAATTAAGTCTTCTTTACCTAAATAACCAAAAGTATATCTAGGCGCTATCGTCTCCGCTACTTTCTGTATTATCTTCAGATGTTCCGGATTCAAATAATGCCTCCGCTATAGATTTTTCGGGGTCGGGTATGGCTAACTCCCCTAATATTTCCTCATTTAATAGGGCCGTTGCTTTAACTTTTAATTCTGTTGGGATATAATCTTTTGTGGACATATAAATTCCTCCTATCTATATTATATCATGAACTATCTACAAGTACCATTAGGTGGCATCGCAGGTGCCGGAAAATTCGCAAAAGTTAGTCCCGGCGACTACGAAATTGTATCTCGACACAGTTGGTATTACCGTAATGGATATGCTATTTCAAAAATTAATAAAAAAGAAGTGCGTATGCACCGCTTAATTTTGAATGAAACAGATCCAGAGCGGCTCGTTGATCATATCAATAGAGACAGATTAGACAACCGCAGAGAGAATCTAAGAGTATATACACCAAAACAAAACGCAAACAACCGCGAGACTTCACGTCATGTGTTCGCGTTTGGCGAATCCAAGACAATAGCGGAGTGGGTTGATGATCCGAGATGTGCTTGTACCTACGACACACTAAGACATCGGCTTAACCGTGAGATATGGCCAGAGATTGCTATATTGGCTAGTATGGAGGAAAAATGAATAAGGTATATACTCAGGAAGAAATTTCTTTTGTGAAAGAAAATGCACCTGATATGACAGATAAGAAACTGCTGGATGAATTTAACCGTCAATTTGGGCGAGATGTTAGCTTTTCTGCTCTGAGGAAACTGAGACAACGGTTGGGTGTTAAAAAGTTGGAGGGGAGACCGAGAAAAGTGGACATTTAGATTGGTTGTTGCTGATCGTGAATGAACCCCCCCGGCCTGCCAATATGGCAGACCCAACATCCATCCAAAACAGAAAACCACCTGCCATTCTGGCAGAAAACCCTCCGATCCCGCGTTTGCGTGATGAACACGCCTAGTGAAAACCAGCGATTTCGCCATTTTCTGCGAAGTTTTAAACCCTTATGCGACAACAACTTACGAAGCAACTTTGCCCATCTTAACACAAATCCTCGAATTTTCCGAAATGAATGATTTGAACAATTCCAAACAGATCAATCTAATCTCAAACAGATTTGATACTGAACTGGAAAAGCTCGATTCATGTAAGGGTAGAGGGCTTGTTTACGACACACGACACGAAAGGGAATTGACATGGATTTGAAACTTGCACAACTTCGCGGGAATGTTGAATTTGCTTTGCGATCACACTATTGGGCGAGCAAGCGTCATGATATGATCGCGATGCTCTTTTGGTCGAATTCTGCCAAATTCTGGCAGCGACGATACGAGATTCATCGTGACTGCGAATGGCCAGAAATTGTTGGTGCTTCGGTAGAAGTTATACCAGAAGAACTAAGAGGTTAAGATTGACACGTCTCGCGGGCATCGCTAAGATGCCCGCATATTCAACCCTTAAAGGAGTTTTTCGATGAACTTTGACGATTTCATTTTTTGGCAAATTCCATCAAAGACATATCAGTATGTCTGGAACACTGAAGTCATCTATGAAGATGACGAGTCTTTTTCTGTCGTCATTGATTACGACGGAGATGTTGTCGTGGCTAACGATGCAAAGTCTCTTGAATGGTTCGACCAAAACAAAGATGAAATTCTGAGTCACGTTGAAGCGTTTTTTGACGGTTTCAATTCGCCACAATTCTAGTCTCTTGACGATACCTTGCGGGTATCGCTAAGATGCCCGCTCCTTCAACCAAACGGAGTTTATCATGCTGATGACCAAAGAACTCGAAACGGCGATTGACGAAAAGCTTCTGACGATGTTGCCAGATGCCGATGTGTTCAGTGAAGATGATGCTTGGGATTGCTTCATTGACACGCTGCAAGAATGCGAGATGCGACTGTCTCAAATCGACGAAGTGCTGTTGTTTCAAAAGTATCTTGACTGGACTTTTTTGAACATTCAGTAGACTTGACAATACCCTGCGGGCATCGCTAAGATGCCCGTATCTTCAACGACATCCTCTTTTAGCCTACGGAGAAGAACGATGAACAGCTTTTCACTGAACATTCAGAGCGATGAACTGGCTGCTTGCGACGACTATGCCGAATGGCAGGATCTTCGCGAAGCGGAGGCCATCGCTCAGATGGAGCTGGAGCAGGAAGCTGCTGATGCCGCCGCTGAAGCGGCTTGCTGGGATGCAGAGGAAGACGACTGCTGCTGCTTCTGCGGCATCGGCCTGACGGATTCTGAACTGCACCGGGGCTACTGCCTTAACTGTGACTGACAAGGAGTTAACATGTTCACTGCTCATATCGTGACCTATGTTGATGGAGTCGATGTCGAGCACACGGAAGTGCCTTTCAACAGCCGCCAGAATGCGATTGACTACCTTTGGCCGTTTTACAAGAGTCGCAACACCCATCGGACATACAAGTGTACAATCGTCACGCCTGACGGTAAGACTCTGTTCGCACCATCTTTCTAAAGGGATCATCATGCACAGTTACAAGATTACAACGGAGCAAGCAATGGGAGTCGAAGTATGATCACCATGACATTATTGCTACTGTTCACAATTAAACCGGTGCCAGAAACGGCACCTATGTTCATCAAACCGCTGCATACGCCTAATAGTGTACGGGTGCAACGGTACAAACCACAACCTGCACCAGTTATCACTAGTGACAAGTACACCATTGATGAGTGTACACCACAGCGATACTAGTGTACAAACGGGTACTGTACACCACCACACTGAACATGTGGCGGCTACTGTACCCTCGTCGCCGCACAACAGCATTTGATAAAAGGCGCGGCGGGACAGACGTACACTATACACCATGTTCACTGAACATCTATCACCTGAACTGTCAACCACATACTGTTCATTACTGACATCTTGTATACTAGTTGCAACTATCACTGAACACTGGTTTGGTAGTTCCATTTTTGGTGAACACATACCTGTACGAGTTTTCTTCCATAAAATCTAAAAAACGACTCCAGTGACGTTGACTTGAAAGCCGATGTATGAGAGTATTCCCCCACTTGAGTGTTGTTTGATTTCTCTAGTTCAAAGGATTTGATCATGTTGACTGCTGCTGCTGTTCGTGACATTGATGATGTTCTTCTGGCCATGAATCCGGAAGGATTCGCGTTGAGCGATGATGCATGGGATATTATGTGCGAGCATGATATTCTGGGCGATGGCGTTCTTGAGTATCCAGCTCTGGAACTGGCGTTTGAATCGTTTTTGGAACTAACTAGCCTTGTGATTGTGGAGGGTGTGTAAATGGAAGTTAAGGTAAAAGAGTACAGTACGTTCTGGGTTATCAACGTTCTGCGGAACGGCGAGGTTATCCAGACTTGGACTGGACAGAACAACAACAAATCATGGTATCGTGAGTGTCTCAAAACCGCCTTTGACATGGAGAAAAATCATGTGGGATGATTTCGATTGTCAGATTCAGTCTGACGAATTGGCCGATTGCGAGACCTACTCAGAATGGTGTTTGCTCCGTGATGAATCCCGCATTGCTTCACAAGAGGCGGATTTGTGGGATCGGGAAGACAGCCGGTTCTTTCCGTTTGAAGGACCAGTTCGGGGCTGATTTGTTCACCACAACCGGGGCCGGGAAACCGGCCCCTATCTTCAAGGGATTTGATCATGAAACTGAATCACATGTGCATCGAAGTGTTTGAACAGTGTTCATCGTATGCCAGAATCCGAGCCTACCATGAACCAGGTGAAGGCAATTATAGTTGGTCACTTGATCTCAAGTGGAATCCGGCTCGCAAGCTGTTTGAGATTCTAGAAGTAGTCGAGTGTATCGTCTACTCTGGTGAGAACGATACTGAACAGCCATGTAGTGAGACAGTTGCTCACGCATGGTACGATATGTGCCTCGACGAAATTACATACTGTCTGAATGAACAGTATGGTGAATCGCTGCGGCGGTAGGTGTACAACCGGGTACTGTACGGTGCTGCACTAGACATGTGGCACCTACTGTACCCCCGTCGTCACGCCCCACGCAGGGTGAGGGCGCAACGCGACAGAAACAACGAGGGCCACAGGGGGTGGCATCTCGTACACTACTTCAATCAGGAGTGCCAAAATGATCACCATGACCCGTGAACTTGTACAGGCTATCGACGACAGACTGAACAAACTCGTACCAGGTGAACGAACCTACCATAATGATGAAGCGTGGGATTGCTTCATTGATGAACTGGTGGACAGTGATATTCGTTTGTCGCTAGTGGAAGAACAGTTACTGTTCCATCAATATGGGGAATGGACGGACTTGGATATTATCGACACCAATCGCCGTGAACGTGATTACATCGATCAAGACCAATTCATTTGACATATCGCGAAGCGATGGTATAATACGGGCACAACCTAACCAACAAGGAGTGATCAAATGGTAACAGATGTCAACAAGCCGTTTCTGGGGTTCGAGTCTGCTGAAGCATTGTTTGCTGATACTGCCGACTTGTTCAGAGAAGTTCTGTTCGTACCAAATCATATGCTGCCGCCAGAATATCAGGGCGGTAAGATGTGGGAACATGGCGGTGATGCTGTGAACGATTACAAAGTGTACGGTACGACAGCAGCATCAATTGAACGCAAGTTCAACAAAAAGCACGGCAAAACAATCGAAAAAGAAAAACGCACAGAAGCGTGGGAGCGGGAACGGACTAGGATTCAGGCAAATGAAGCCAACTGGAATAATACAGACGGGGAAACACTGAAACTGGCAGAGTCGCTGGTTTCAATTCTGATGAAGTAACTAGTAAAGGAGTGAAGCAGTGCAGATTTGTAACCTGACCGATGCGGAAGTATTGCTGTTGATCCGGGCACTATCTTTCTACGGGAAAGATTTGGCGGATAATGGGGTCGATTGTTCAGCAGCGATGCAGTTGATCAATGAATTCTCTCACTTGGTGGAGGCGAAATGATCGACGCGGTAAATCATGCAATGCCGTATGTGTTATGCGGCATTGTGTTCATGGTGGTCATGCAGTACCTTATTGACAGAAAAGGAGTGTAGTGATGCTCTGTCTAGGAAGAAAAACCGATCAGCGAATTTTTATCACAACCCGCACAGGTGAAAAGATTTCCATCATGGTGACGGAAATTGACACGAAGGGCAACGGGTATGTGAAACTCGGAATCGACGCGCCGTTTCATATGAAAATTGAACGGGAAGAAATCCGAGGACGACATCGGTAGCTTGTTGCTACTGATTGCAGGACGGGACAGCCCCTATGGTGTTTTTCGCAGAGCATCATAGGGGTCCGTTCAGTGTACAAAAGCGCAACGAAGCAGCCTGGGACGGCTGCTTTTGCAGGTACAGGCAACTGAACATATGAGACCTCTGGGTTTTTTTGATTTTCCATCAAGAAACCGCTTGACAGTGCCGATAACTATTGTATAATAGGGGTGTAACAAGCAACAACACTCAAGGGGAAAAGCAAATGATTCAGCCCGGCATGGTTATTCCACATTCCGTTGGGGGGTGGGCGTACACTGTACAAATCGATGGTGAGACAATAACCTTTGATGAAATGTACACATCAACCTATGATGCTAAAACCGCTATGCGGGAAAAAGTTGAGGAACTTAAAGAAAAAGAAAAGGAGTATTCAGAGTGAGAATCATGACCCACACTGTACAGGGTGTAAGTAGCTACACAATAGTACGTCGGGATGGTTTTATTCTGTCATGGAATTATCCGTCCCACGATTGGGCCTGGACTGATCAGGCATCAGGGGCACATTATTTCACCCGTCTTGATGAAGCGGAATATATGCTCCAGAAATGGCAGAAATGGCGACCAAATTGGGCTTGACAACCATTCGCAGAATGATATAATACGAGAGTCAACACGGGGTTGACACTCAAAACTGGTTTCCTTTTCAAGGGGAAAAGTGATGAAAGTTACGCAAGTCGTCGAAGCTGGTAACGTCGAGTCCTCTTACGTGTGGAGTAACTCAATTGAGTTCAACGTCGCAGGTGGGGAGATTAAGCTGAATCTCACCGATGAGCGTATGATCAAGCTGTATGATCAGATCAAGAAGCGGGTTGAAAACATCCGAGAGGAAAAACTCGGACTGGCTCGTGATCTGGTTGAGAAAGCTGACGAAGAAGCCGCATCTGCTGGCTAGGCCAGTACTGCACCGGTGTCTCATGCGGCAGCGGGGGGGATTGCGGTTTCCCCTCGCTTTTCTTCACTTCAACAGGATTGCGAAGCAATGGACAAAATCATCCTGATTCTTGGTGATGATACAGTTGCCCGAATTGAATGCAGGGCGGGATTTACTTTGGAACTATTCCAAGCCGCATCAAATATGCATCTCGATTATGCCGTAGCATTTGATCACCGTGGTGGTATCCTATGGGTTGCAGATGGAATGGCCGAAGATGAATGGTCGCCTGAAAGTACAAGCCCAGAAGATACCAGAAAAGAAACACTGGAGCGGTTTCCAGAATTGAATGGCAAGTGGTAATCTCCTCAGTATGGTGGACGGGATGCTATTATCGTGTCCCGTTCACTGTACATAAGCGCCACGGAGCAGCCGGGGACGGCTGCTCGAATGAGTTGTGCCACCTGAACATCTGTGAACACGACAATCTTTGGATTTTGTATCAAGAAACCGCTTGACAATGCCGATATTGATTGTATAATACGCACATGAAAAGCAATGTCGCTTTTCAGTTCTTCACTCTTTGCAAGGGGATTTGCAAATGTCTACGATTCTCGAAACCGTCAAGTCAAAGTTTGATTTCTCTGTTGAGAAGTTTCCACTATCTGGTCCAGACGGTATGAAAACCGATCTGTACGGATTATTCCGTTCAGATAATGGGCAGCACGTTGGTCGTGCCTGTTCAAAACATTATGTCGCTCATCAGACTGATGACGTGATGGCTCTGGTGGAATCTGCCAGTGAGGCATTCGACGGGATTGGTTCTGTCGATTGTTATTTTCGCGACGGTCACTACGTGTCCATCGCTCCTGATAAAGATGAAAGGCGGGCAATCTTTGGAACTGCCGATAATATCTTCCCGCGTTTTATTGTGAACGCTGGATATGATGGCCGTTCATTCAATGCGACTGTCGGATTTTATCGGGATGCTTGTCGAAATTTGGCGATGATGCGTCAAGTTTCGGGAACGTCAGTTTCTATTCGTCACGGCTCTGGCCTGCGTTCTCAAATGGACGATCTGATTCAGACGTTCAGTACACTACGGGAATCATGGGCAACGCTTGCTGATGTTGCTGCTGAATTACAGACTCGTCAAGTTCGTATGGCTGATTTTCTGGACCAAGTGTACGGACAGCCAAACGAGAATTCCAAGAATTCTGTGACTCGTCATAAGAATCGGACAGAGGCAATTTTCCGCCGCCTCAGTCGTGAACGGTTTACTACTGGTCGCGGTTCAATGGATTCTGAATTCAACGTGTCCGCATGGGAAGCCTATAATGCTATTCAGGGGTATGTGCAGCACGATGCTACCCGCAAAGGTAATCCTTCTGACTTTGCCCGGATTATTTCCGCAGCAAATGATCAGGCGGTGAAGAAAGCTGAGTCGCTGGCGATTGCCACACTGAGCGTTTGATATCCCCTTGTTGGTCCTCTAGTGGTCGGGAGCACATTGGCACCCTCCCGGCCACTATGACCTTTTGTTCACTGAACAAGCGCAACGAAGCGGCCTGGCAGGGCCGCTTGTTAGAGTGCAAGGTACTGGACATGTGTGATCACTGAGAATCTTTGGATTTTCTCAAGTTAGCCGCTTGACAAGACGATATATATAGTACAATAGGGGTGTAACAGGGAACGATACTAAAGGGGGAAAATGATGGAAAAAGTCGCACACTACGCTTGGCCGGGTGGATATCCATTGTTCTACTATGTGGAATCTACCGACGGTAAGTTCCACAGTTGTCCATCATGTGTAAATCAGAACCGTATCGGCAAGAATGTCGATTGTTGTAAGGCGTATATCAATTATGAGGATGATACGCTTTTCTGTGAAGTTTGTGAAAAGCAGATTGAATCTGCTTATGGGGATTGACATTGAAGGTTGAAATGTTACAATGAGGATCACAGGATGATCAACGCACCAAGGGAGAATCGACCAATGTTCAAGTATGGCACACCTGATCACTACCAATCAATGGTGAACGCAATCAATCCAGAATTGCCGGTTGAGATTTACCGCAATTTACACAAAAACTGTTGGTCAGTCCGGCAGCGTGGCAAAGTTAAATTTCATACGGATTATATTTGTGTGAAAGATGCGGAGTTAAAAGTCAGACAAAAAGGCCGTGAGCGAGTTTTACGGGAAAAACGTAAGAATGTTCATGCCTTTATTAAGGGCTACATTTGCACAGCCGGTAATATCAATGCTGCTGTTGATGATACTGAGTGGACGGAGATTAGTTATAATCCATATAAATATGATAGTTTTGTAGACGCGGAAGAAAATCCCGTACAAACTGCCCGATTTGTGGATATGATGATCGATCCGTATATTGACAATGATGTTATGGCAATTATTTGAAAGGTACAAAATGAGAATTACCAAATCAAAAGCACTGGAACTAATCCGGAAGTCGAAAGGAAAATACTTTGGTGTTTCCTTTTATAAGAAAAATGGTGAACTTCGTGTCATGTCTGCTCGGCTTGGCGTGAAGAAAGGTGTAAACGGCAAGGGTCAGAAATATAACCCGGCAGACTTTGGTTTGCTCACTGCTCATTCCAAAGACGGTTTTCGCATGATCAACCTGAACACGTTGGTTTCTTTGAAGGTTGAAGGCGAAGAATACCGGGTTGTCTGATCCCCGTTGGCCACTGGTTCAGGTGTAGCCGTTTGGTGCCCCCTTCACCAAACTCAGCCCTGCCAGTGGCCTTTTTTATACTAAGAGCGCAACGAAGCAGCCGTGGACGGCTGCTTTTTCGTTCTGTGTCAACTGAACATGTGTGATCTTGGTGAATTTTCTAAAATCTTCGACTCAAGTACTTGACAGGGAATGTCGATAAAGTATAATACACTCGTCAAGCAAACGACATTCACAAGGGGAAAACGATGAAGTTTAGCAAAGCCAATACCAAACTGAAAAAACTCCAGAAAAAGATTCGTCGCAAGGTTTATTCTTTCGATTTGTTGTCTGGTCACACTTGTCCAGGTGCAAAAGATTGCCATGCGATGGTAGAGTACAATTGGGAAACTGATCAGTATAAATTAATCGACGGTCCTGATCAGCAATTCAGGTGTTATTCTGCATCGCAGGAAGCACAATACAATGATGTATACAACAATCGTCTTCAGAATTGGGAAGATGTGAGTTTGTATAGGTCCGCGAATCTACTGGCCAGTGCGTTGTGTAGTAAACTGCCAGAAGATGCGGAGACTGTACGGTGGCACAGCGCCGGTGACTTTTTCAATAAAGTTTATTTTCTGGCCGCTATTCTGGTTGCAAAACGAAATCCCGATAAGATATTCTACGCTTACACGAAGTTTCTGCCAGCATGGGTAAAGTTTCGGAATCAAATTCCCGATAACTTTGTACTGACGGCAAGTTGTGGTGGTCGTTGGGATCATCTTATCGACGAACATGGATTGCGAGAAGTTGTAGTTGTCTTCTCTGAAGAAGAAGCTGCGGAATTGGGTCTCGAATTGGACGATGATGATTCTCATGCTGCACGTCCAGAACTGCGTGACCAGAATTTCGCTCTACTGATTCATGGCAACGGTCAGGCGGGTTCCCGTCAGGCAAAGGCTCACGCAAAACGTCGGAAGTCTAAAGTTTCCGCTTGACAAACCATCCCGGCGGGGTATAATACCCCAAGTTTCACGTTTCTCTCTTTTTGAAAGGACATGCAAATGTCTCCAGTTGAATTGTCGAAGCTGTATCGTAGTGTCCACCAGAACGGTGGCGGTTGGTCCGAACTGGTTGCTCAGTACCGTGAGTCAACCGGCAGTGAGGCAAAGGATAGCTCGCTGAAGTCGTATCTCACAAATCAGATCACAGGATTGCGAAAAGAACTCGCGGCCCGTGGCGTGAGTGAGGAAAAGATTGATGAGGCTCTGCCTCGATTCCGTCGCCAGACCAAAAAGTCTGAGTCTCTGGCGAGTGCTGTTGACTTCCTGATGGGGGAGATTGCTTGACATTCATTCTAATTTCCGCCTTTCTCGTCGGGATGGCTATTGAGGCGATGTTAGATTGACAAGCTACCCTGAGCATGGTATAAAACTGCTCTTTTCGTAAAGATGACTGGGGCAACAAAGTGAGAAGCGACTCTGGAAGTTGGCAGTAATCCGGTCCAATAGGATTCGGGGCATGAACCCGGCTAGACAGTATGCTTTCTTGCTCCTTTCTTCTTGACATTTCGCCGTAAGTAATGGCTGAGCATGGTATAAAACTGCTCTTTATGGATTCCTAGCTCAATAGGTCAGAGCAGCGAACTCATAATTCGTTGGTTCCCGGTTCGAGTCCGGGGGAATCCACTTTGTCACCGTAGCCCAATAGGCAGAGGCAACGGACTTAAAATCCGTACAGTGTGGGTTCGAATCCCACCGGTGACATTATCGTGGCTGGGGTTGTGATTCTAAATTCAGGGGTTCATCTGGTTTAATCCAGATTCATCGTCTCTTTTAGTAGCAACCCCAGTCATTTTTCACCGGTAACATTTTGTTCCCGTGGCTCAATTGGATAGAGCAGCAGTCTTCTAAACTGCAGGTTGCAGGTTCGAGTCCTGCCGGGAACGCTTTTACACTGTACAAAGGCGCTGCGCAGCGGCCAGGGATGGCCGCTTCCCAAATGTACAGTACAGGGAAGTTCAGGTC
>Ga0208645_1001081_pt1 | contig 25299 bp, 26 predicted proteins | sample VirMetDEL_Sep_01_FD_184519 | JGI IMG/M metagenome (GOLD analysis project Ga0208645, IMG submission 184519) | Aqueous microbial communities from the Delaware River and Bay under freshwater to marine salinity gradient to study organic matter... | ecosystem: Environmental > Aquatic > Marine >... | reverse complement strand
TTGTAATTAGTGACTCGTTTGAAGCTACATTATCGTTAAACGGTAACGTTACAGTCACAGGTACTTCTCTTGTTGTATCGGACTCAGTTGAGGCTACAGTAAGTCTTGAAGATGTTACTGTTACTGCTCAGGCTATATTTGATATAGATGGAGTTGAGGCAACAACTGCATTTAATGGCAGCGGTGTTGAAGTAAAAGCAAATGCCGATGTATCTCTTGCGGCAGTAAGTTTTGAAGCTACACTCACTGTTTCTGATCAACTAACAGTATCAGGATCTGCATCTGTAACTCTAGATGATGTATCTGCAACAATTTCTATAGGTGATCTTACAATAGCAATTGTAAGTTTTGATTATGAAGCAGTAAAAGAGAATTATAACAGACTTCGTACCGTCTACATTAAAGAAATTACAGACAACGTTACTAGAACAGTTTATGTCAATGAGATACCATCTAACGTAGTTTATATAGAACCTCAACCATCTAATGAAAGAACTGTTTATGTAGAGCAAGGTCAGACTAGAACAGTTTATATCGGTCCACAACCTTCAGAATCTAGAACTGTATATACTAGAGCAGCTTAAAGGAAAATAATATGTCACTAAAATGGCCTAACAAAGACCCAGATGAAACACTAGACTATAGTATTGATTGGTCTAGGTTTTTAGGCGATGCAACTATATCAAGTGTATCTTGGTTTGTAGATGATGCAGATGGGGTTAAAACCTCTATATCAGCTGCAGAGACTGTAAACGGTATACAGTTAGTATCTGTAACTAATACCAGTACTGTAGCAACTGCCCACCTAGGACTTGGTACAAATAACAAACTTTACAAGTTTACCTGTCGTATTACAGACAGCAATGGCTTGGTAGTAGAACGAACTGTAAGACTTCGTGTGAGGGATAAATAATGGCTTATAATTTTCTTGGACTTGTAAACGAAGTAAATAGAAGGTTGAATGAAGTAGAGTTAACCAGTGCAAATTTTGCATCGGCTGGAGGTTTTTACAACACTGCAAAAGACTCTGTAAACTCAGCTCTTAGGCATATTAACCACGAAGAATCTAACTGGCCTTGGAATCATGTACTAGAAGAAGAAGTTCTTACTGCAGGTACAATACGTTACGACTATCCAACAGATGCTAAAGTATTAAATATGGATAGCTTTAGAATTAGACGAGATGCTGACTTAAACGTAGCTACTACCAAGTTAAAATCACTTGACTATCAAGAATATCTTGACAAATACATAGATTATGAGTATAACTCTAGTACCAGTAAAAGATCTCTACCGACACATGTAGTTCGTGCTCCAAGTCAAGAGTTTTTAATTATCCCTGCTCCAGATCAAGACTATGAGCTAGATTATGAATATTACCGTAATCCAGTGTCTCTAGAGCTTTACGATGATGTCCCTAGTGTACCACTAGAATTTAAGCATATTATTGTAGATGGTGCAATGTTCTATGCGTTTCAATTCCGTGGAGATACTCAAGCTTCTCAAATTGCACAACAAAAGTTTGAAGCTGGTGTTAAATATATGAGAAGCCTCTACATTAACCGCTACGACTACATTCGTTCTACCGTAGTGGATAGAAGAACTTTATCTCAAAATAATGCAAGAGTTTAATAATTATGGCTACACAGTGGCAAACATTTCCTGTACCCTTTACAGGTGGGTTAATTACAAACATTAGCCCCCTCCAACAGGGTATAAATGCTGTAGGTTCTGCTTCAACATTATTGAATTTTGAGCCATCTTTAGACGGTGGATACCGTAAAGTTTCTGGGTACAAAAAGTTTATCAGTACAGAGGTTACTGGTACAGGTGTTATTCAAGGTGTTGCTGTAGTACAAAACTCAGGTACTAAAGAGGTTATAGCTGTTAGAAATGGTGTCTATTATCTTTCTGATGGTGCTGATACCTCACCTACTTGGACTGCGTTAGGTACTGCTGCAAGTACTAATTTTGCAAAAGTTAGACAGGCACGTTATAATTATAGTAACACACCTAAAATGGTTTTTGTAGATGGTATTAACTATCCTGCATATTATACAGTAGGTGGTAGCAGCTTAACTTATATAACAGCTTCTACAGACTCTGATGGTAATGCTGTTGCTACAAATATAAATACACCAGTACAGGGTGCTAGTCATGTCTGTGTATTTAAAAATACGATGTTCTTTGGTGTAGGTACAGAACTTGTATTTACTGCCCCATATACACCCGATGATTTTGATCCTAATAATGGAGCAGGAAGTATTGGCGTAGGTGGAGAAATAACTGGTCTAATTGTTTTCCGTGATCAACTTATTATCTTCACAACCGATAAAATTTTCAGATTGACTGGATCTACTGGATCTGACTTTTCTTTAATACCTATAACTGAAGATCTTGGATGTTTAAGTACTGATACTATTCAAGAGGTTGGTGCTGACGTTATGTTCCTGGGTCCAGACGGCCTACGTACTCTAAGTTCAACAGAACGTATTGGTGACTTTGGGATTGATGTTGCATCTAAAAATATTAGACCTACAGTTAAGAATTTAACAACTTATGCTAATAACTTTGCTAGCTTAGTTATTAGAGGTAAAGCTCAATATAGATTTTTTGCCTATGTATCTGGAGAAACAGCTACCGTTGCAAAAGGTGTTCTAGGTACAAAGTTTGTAGACCAAGGTGGTCAAGGTTTTCAGTGGGCAGAACTGCAAGGCTTTAAAGTATACGTAGCTGATTCTCAATTTATAGATTCTGATGAGTACAGGTTGTTTGCTAATGAGGACGGTTATGTATATGAAATGGATGTTACAACTAGTAGGGATGGGTCAAGCATAAACTCTGTTTATGAATCTCCATTTATGCCTATAAATGACCCTCAAGTACGTAAAACATTTTATAAATTAGATCTATATATAAAACCATCTGGTGCAATTAATATTACAGCTGGTCTAAGATTTAACCAAGATGTAACAGGTTATATACAACCTAGCACCTTTAGCATTACTCAAACTGGTTCTACCATTGCTCTTTATGACGACAACAATACGGTTTACAGGGAGCTTGTTACAGATGATAATGCTGGTGTGTATGGAGAACCTAAAACACAAAGTTATAAAAATCAAGTTGTTGGTTCAGGAGAAACAGTAGCTATACGTATAACAGACGACAGTTCTGATGCTGATTTTCTACTAGACACAGCTATATTTGAATTTACTACCAATGATAGACAGTAAGGAAACCTAGAATGGGACAAGGCTATACAAGAACTAGTACGGCTACTATTGCCACTGGTAAAGTTATTAATGCAGCAGATTTTAATGCTGAATATAACCTTATAGAAGATGCTTTTAACAATAGTACTGGACATGATCACAGCGGTGCAGCTAATGGTGCTCCTATTGATCAGATTGGACCAAACCTAGAACTTATAGTAGAGACTGGGGCAATAAAACCTCAATCAGCTACACCTGCTATTGACATTGGTGCTTCAGGTTATAAATTTAAAGATGGTTATTTTAGTGGTACTGTTGACATAGATACTAACGCAGATATTGCTGGTACACTTAATGTTGGTGCTGCAGCAACCCTTGGAAATAACCTTTCGGTTACAGGTACAACAACTCTTACAAGCACACTTACAGCAAACGGTAACGTAGTACTAGGCAGTGACAATGCTGATACAGTTACTGTTAATGCCGACATTGCATCTCATTTATTGACTTCTGCAGGTGATACATATGACATTGGTAGTGCAACTGCAGCAGATAAGTGGCGACATATATACATTACTGGAACAGCAAATCTTCCTACTATAAGCTCTACTACTGCAACTATAGGTACACTTACTGTAAGCACTAGTCTAACTGTACCAGATAACTCTATTGCACTTGGAACTAAAACTACAGGTAATTATGTGGCTGCTGTTTCTGCAGGTGATGCTATTGATATTAATGGTACAGCAGGAGAAGGTTGGACTGCCACAGTAAATCTTGATCTTAGTGAGCTTACAACATCTACTGAAGATGGTGATGGTGATTACTTTGTTGTTGTAGATAGTGCAAATGCCCAGAAAAAACTAACTAAAGCTAACATTAATCTTTCTGGATTTAATAATGACTTAACACTTGCAAGCGGTACTGTTACTTCTATTGAAGCTGGTGATTATCTTACAGGTGGAACCATTACCAGCAGTGGTACACTTGCTGTAGATGCAACTTCAAATAACACTGCAAGTAAGGTTGTGGCAAGAGATGGTTCAGGTAACTTTAGTGCGGGTACTATTACAGCTACACTGTCAGGTTCTGCTACTTCAGTAAGCAATACACTTACTCGTGGTACATATTTAACAGGTGATAATTTTAACGGTTCAGCAGCTACTACATGGGCTGTTGATGCAACCTCTGCAAATACGGCAAGTAAAGTTGTTGTTCGTGATTCAAGTGGTGACTTTAGTGCAAATATTATCACTGCTGATCTTAGTGGTAATGCTACAACAGCTACAACAGCTACAACAGCTTCAGCTTTATCTGGAGTAACTGCTTCAGCAACTGAACTAAACTATAACGACATTACCACACTAGGTACTTCTGAGGCAAGTAAAGTTGTAACTGCAGATGCAAATGGTGATGTCAATCTCTCTGAAGAATTAAAAGCAAAAAGCTATAATGAGACATATTCTACTGTAAGTTCTTCTTCTGGTACCTTGACTATTGATTGTGAAACTGCTAATATATTCCAAGTAACTCTTTCAGAAAATGTTACTACTATATCGGTTACTAATCCACCTGCTTCTGGCACTGCATACGGTTTTATTCTACGTGTAGTTCAAGACACTACTGCAAGAACAGTTACATGGCCTTCGTCATTTAAATTTTCTAGTGGCATAGAACCTGTAGTTTCTACAGGAAGTGGTGCCATTGACGTGTATGGTTTCTTTACGACAGATGGCGGCACAAACTGGTATGCCTTTACTGCAGGTCAGGACATGAGCTAATGAGTTTTATTACGCAACTTTTGATGCAAGGAACCTTTGGTGATCCAAATTGGGGTGACTTGAGTAGAATGTCTTGGTCTGGGTCAACCTCAGCACCTACCTCTGATTATTATGATATTCAGTCTACGGACCTTGGCGGTCAATCTGCAACTGGTTTTTATTTTCGTGAAGACGGTTCTATGTTTTTTACGAATGATACAAATGAAGTTATTCGTCGTTTTGATTTAAGTACACCTTTTGATCTAACCACAGCAAGTTATAACAAATCTCTCGGACAATTTTCTTCGTGGGACAATCAAGGCACTGGGATTTATTTTAAACCAGATGGTAGTGCTGTCTATATGATTGGTAATGAGGATGAAAAACTTTGGTACAGACCATTAACTACAAATTGGACTTATATGCTAACTCAAGGAAGTCCTTCTTCAAGTTCTTCTTTAACAAGTTATGATAAAAGAGGTCTCTATTTTCGTGAAGATGGTAAAAAGTTTTATTTTACAGCCAATAATCAATTAAACGTCAATACAACCCGAAATTATATATACGAATATACATGTAATACTCCTTGGTTTATTTGGGATACTATTACTCACTCTGGTACTTTTTACCAAGATTTTAGTCACTCTAATGGTGATTACGAAAAGTTTCAGTCAGTAGACTTTAGTCCTGATGGTACAAAGGTTTATGTTATAAGGCGTGATCCAAATTCAGCAAACATTTTAATGAAATATAATTTAGGTACAGCTTGGAGAGTAGGTACGGCTCAAACACCTGCTCAAACATTGACTCTTCCAACAGACTTACAAGACTCTCTTTTTGTACGCCTGAAAAAAGACGGTAAATCTGCTTTTTTAATGGATCAAGTCACCGGCGGGGACGTTTTTAGAATTGGATATTCTTAACATGAGTGATATTAAGTTAACACCTGAAGAGTTAGAAACAATGCTAGACCGTGCTGCAAAGCGTGGAGCTAAAGAAGCTCTAGAATCTATTGGCTTATTAGATAATGATGCTCAAAGAGATATAAGTGAGATGCGCAGCTTATTAGAAGCTTGGCGTGATACACGTAAATCTATTTGGTCAACTGTTGTAAAATTATTCACTGTCGGCATACTGACATTCATAGCTGGTGCAGTGTGGATGACTATGGGTAAATAAAGGTAAAATATTATGGCGTATACTCCATTAAGTAATGTTGAAAAAAGACTAGTTGAAAAATACGGTTGGGTAGATAATGGTGATGGAACTTTATCAGAACCTTATCAAGGTAGAAGATATGATCATGAGGCTGGAGAAAGCTATTCTGAAAGAATGGGCCTAGGTGAAGATTATGTAGCAGCTGATTTTGTATCAGAACCTGAACCTGAACCTGAACCAGAACCTGCCCCAGAACCAGAACCAGAATCTGAGTCAGGAAGTTCTACTGCAGGTGGACCTCCTGTTATAAATCCAGGTGGTCAATCAACATCTTTTAATATTACAGATATATACGGTGGAGATGCAACAGCGGGTAGTTCTTCTGTAAACAATTTCATAGCAAACCGTTCTGAAAACGGTCTTGATGGATCAACTGGAACCTACACTTATTTTGGAAATACTTTTAAAATAGGTGAGACCTATAATGGACTTCCCGCTAATGTCGCATACTCAAAGATGGTTCAAGACTGGAGAATGGGTAATGGTTTTGGAGTGGATAGCAACAGTGCTTGGGCTAGATACTCAGCTGGAATTGCAGATGGAACTATTACACCTCCTGGACAAGAACCTATAACTGTAGAGGTTACAACAAACGGTCTTGTAGCTCAAGAGAGGGAGACCCCAAAAACTTTTGTTGAATTTGATAGACGTGTTTTTGGTGAAGATGGAAATGTCATAGGTACAAAAGACCAAGATGGAAACATAACTTACTTTCAATGGTATCTTGATCAACTAGAAGATACTTCAGGCAATGGTGGAACTGGTGGTGGCACTGTGATAGGTGGTAATGCTGGTAGTAACATTGGTGCAAGTAATGTTTGGGACGAAGATAAATTCCCAACTACACCCACTCAAAACACAAGTAGTTTTTCAGGTCAAAACTTTGTCTCTGTACAACCTAGTACTGCAGTTCAAACTGTGCCAGCTGGAGAGACTGCTGTAGTAAACCCTAGTGCACCACAAACTGCAGTTCAAGCAACAGTAACCCCTTCTTATACACCTGTTACAACCCCAGCAACAACCCAAGCAACTACTACAACTCCTGGAACTACTTATACGGCTGGGAATACTGTACCTTATTCTCAAGATGCAAACACAATTCAAAAGTCTACAGCTACACAAACCCTATCTGCAATACCAGACTCAACAACTTATAAGACAGCTTATACTGGCACTAGTGGGGCTGTACCTACAGATTTAGTTACAACAATTCCAGGGTCTCAGCAAGCTATGGGAACTGGGTATAGAAAAGTTAAATACTACAATAGATTCTATCCAGCTCAAACTATTCTTATTACAGAACTAAATGGTATTCCTACTACAGCAGTGCCTATTAACTTTGTTAAAGCTCCTGAAGCAGGTCAGCAGCAACAACAGGCTCAAACATCTGCTGCCAGAGGTGGATTAATGAGGATGGCTCAAGGAGGTGCAGTAAGTGAAAACTCTCCAGATGTTCTTCTGGCAAGAAGATTCTTAGGTTTTAATGGACCATCATCACAACTACAAAACTTTTTAAGTGCAAATCCAGCAGCTGCTGCTCGTATGGGTAAGTACCAACAAGCTATGTCGTCTATGTCTAGCAGGGGATTTGATGAAGGTGGTACAACAGCTATAGGATCTACTGGAACTGGTTCTACTCTATACCCAGAAGAAACTCTTACTGGACCAACTCTGCAAGATTTTCAAGGTATGCAACAGGGTCTAGTATCAAGTACTATGGCACCTATGCAGTCTCCTGTTGATGTTATTGCACCAACAGCCAGTGATTTTATTCCTGTAGATGCAGGTCAAACCGTGGCTACAGCCCCAGTAGCACAAGCTGCTACAGTTGGAACTACATCTCAAGCAGTTACACCTGTTCTTCCTACAGTAGCTGATGGAACTGTAGCTAAAACTGCCACAGGGGTTGGTAATGAATTAGATGAGTTATCTGCTCAAACAGGATCACTCACTGATGACTCTAAAGCAATTTTAAGTGATGGTGAAGTAGCTCAACAAACTACTAGTTCTGTATCAGACATTGATGAAGCTCAAGGTAAGTCTATAGACGTAGTAGCTCCAGATAAATTAGAAGTTAAAAATAACGAGCTTATAGATGTCAATAACGACATAACAGGTCAAGCTGTTAAAGCTGCTACATTTGCCGAAATGGTTCAACATGCTGAAGCTACTCCAACTAAAGAAGCTACAGTACAAGGTCAGCTAGAGGGACTTATGCAGCAATTTGAAGGTGGTAACACACCCCCTTGGGCTGCAGGTGCTATGAGGGCTGCAATGGCTTCTATGGCACAACGTGGTCTTGGTGCATCCTCTATGGCTGGCCAAGCAATGATTCAAGCTGCTATGGAAAGTGCTTTACCTATAGCACAATCTGATGCTGCTACAGTAGCACAATTTGAATTTAAGAACTTGTCAAACAGACAAGAACGTGCTATGCTTGCAGCACAACAAAGAGCAGCATTTATAGGTCAAGAGTTTGACCAAGCTTTCCAAGCTCGTGTGTTTAATGCAACAAGATTTGCTGATGTTGCAAATATGAACTTTACTGCTGAACAGCAGATTGCTTTAGAAAACTCTCGTGCTGCAAATACTATGGAGTTAGCTAACGTATCTAACAGTCAAGCTATGGTAATGGCAGAGGCTGCTGCTTTAGCTAACTTAGACATGGCTAACCTAAGTAACAGACAACAAGCTGCTGTACAGAATGCTCAAAGCTTTTTGCAAATGGATTTTGCTAATCTTAACAATCAACAGCAAACAGCTATGTTTAAAGCTCAACAGAACATTCAGTCGTTGTTTACTGATGCTGCTGCTGAAAATGCTATGGAGCAGTTTAATGCCTCTAGTGAGAATCAAAGTAATCAGTTCTTTGCTAACTTGTCTCAACAGTCTTCACAGTTTAATGCGTCACAGCAGAATGCTATGGAACAGTTTAATACAAATAGCACTAATGCTATGCGTAAATTTAACTCAGAGATTCAACAACAACGTGACTTATTCAATGCTCAAAACGGTTTGGTGATTGCTCAAGCTAATGCTCAGTGGAGACAGAACATAGCCACCATGAATACAGCAGCTCAAAACGAAAGCAACATGAATTATGCTAAAACAATTAATGCTTTGACTTCTACAAACCTAGATCAGATTTGGCAGAGAGAAAGAGACTTGATGTCCTACGTGTATACATCAGATCAAGCAGCTTTAGACAGAGCACTTCAGCTTGTCTTGTCTGACAAGAATGCTCAAATTGTAAGAGAAAAACTTACAATAGAAAAGGACACAGCAGACACTGCTTTAGGTTTAAGGTTCTTGTTCGGAACAAGTAGCATAATTGAGTCTGCTTCTGACATTGTTGATGGCCTTACAAATTAAGTGAGATAGATTAGATGGTAAATTACGCAAATAATTATAAAAACCTAGTTGAAGCTGCCCAAAGGGGTGGAACAGAAATGTCCGAGTCTTTTAAAAGATCTAGAGACAGCCGTGTAAGATCGTTAGGAGTTCCTGAACAGACTGTTTCAGAGGCTGATATAGAGGATCTTTCAAAAAAATTATTAGCTAGGTTTACTGAAATAAGAGAAGAAAACGAGTCTTCTAAAGATAGAATGAAGGAACTTATACAGCAACTTGAAGAAGAAGATATAGAAATTGATCCTCTTACTGATGAGATAGAACCTCCTACAGAAGATCCAGATGTCCAAACTTCAGGAGATGTAGCTAGTTTTGTAGCTGGGTTTGAAGGTTTTAGAAATAAACCTTATTGGGATATTAATAAATGGACATATGGTTACGGATCTACCGCACCCAATGAGACAGCTACCATTACCGAAGCAGAAGCTAAAAAACTTTTACAAAAAGACTTATTAGAAGCAAGAGCTACAGTATTAAAGTTTAAAGATAAGTATGGCTATGACTGGTCTGACAATCAAATAGATGCTTTAACAAGCTTTACTCAAAACTTAGGGCAAGGAAACCTTGAAACACTTCTTACAGGTGACGAAGAAGGTGCAAGAAGTGATGAAGAAATTTCTGAGATGATCCTAGAATATAATAGAGCTGACGGTAAAGTTTTAGCTGGACTTACAAAACGTAGACAAGCAGAAGCAAACTTATTTACTCAGGGGTATAACTAATGATTAGTCCTTTCGATAGACCAATTCCAGGGCAGTCGCTTACGACGACTCCTAAAAATGCACCATATGAAAGACCTCCAGAAATTGTAGATCCCATAGAAGCATTAGATGCTCATATAGATAATCTAATGAAGCCTGGTGCTATGGAAGATGTACTATACTTTTTAGAGTATGGAGCAGACCTTGTGACCTTAGTTCAAGGTATCCTTCGTAGTGCAGTTATGGAAGGTATGCATAGCATTGATGTAAGTTTGATCATAGCTCCAGTTCTTCACGAATATATTAAAGGGTTTGCAGATGCAACTAACTTAGAGTATGATGAAGGGTTTGAAAACGAAGAGAGTAAGAAAGCTTTGTCATATAAGAGAGATGCTGTCAGAGCTAAAAACATGCTTAAAAAGATACAAGAAGAAGAAGGTGAATCAATTCCAGAAACTATGGAAGAGGTATCTGAAGAACCAATGATGGAACCTGAGATTGAAGAAGAAGAGCCAGCTAAGACTGGTCTAATGGCGAGGGTATAATTATGGGATGGAGTTCACAAGGCGCACTAGATTATCTAGACTACGTAGATAAAGAAAAACAGCGTAAAGAAGATCTAAAAAATAAACGTGAAGATACCCTGCTTAGTTTATACCTAGCAGGTGAAGGAGGTAGTGGTAGTACTAAATCTAAAAACATGGAAAGTGCTATAGAGGCTACTTCAATACTTCAACAGAGAGTTAAAGATTCTGAAATCAATAGTGAAAAAGCTTTAAATTTTTATAATAGTGTGTTTGAAGATCCATATGCGGCTCAAGATGTTTTAAATTTCTTAAATGAACAAGCTAGTCAATTTCAAAACGATATTAGTCTTGAAGATCTACCAGACATAATTAGTATTGTTAATGCACCTACCACCACAGAAGATAAGATTGACCTGTTCAGAGAGTTTGAACTGGTAGACTTATCTAATAAAGAAGAATACTTTAAGCTTGCAAAAAAGATTAAGAATATGACTAGAAAATCTGGTCGTACTGCCTTTATTGATATACCTTCTTCTACACTGATAGACCCAGAAAAATCAATTAAACGTTTTGACGAGCAGTTTGAATTAATTGGTGAGTTACTTGCAATGAAAGGTCAAGAATTTCTTACTAATAATCCAGATCCATCTAACGAAAAGAGTAGACTTACTCAAACAGCTATTGAAGATTTAAGAAATGGAACACCTGAAGCTAAGACTTTAGCAACCCAGTATTTGTATAAAACCTATGCAACAGAGGGTTGGCTTAAAACGCAGATGGAAAGTTTTCCTTCTACATTAAAAGGTATAGATAAAGACCCAAGGATGCAGTCTATCATATCTCTAAGTAATCCTTCAAATAGAACTAAAATAACAGTTACACCTGAAATGGTTAAAAAAGAACCTGCACTACAACCTTACTTAAATGAAGAAGTCGAGTTTGAGCTTAGGGATGGTGTATATTATCCAATACTTGGAGAATAATTAATGGCTGGTTTTACTGCCGAAGAACTAGGTATAACTCAAAACAAGGGTTTTACTCTTGAAGAGTTAGAAGTTCAATCACCTACACAACAATCTATATTACCTGAACCTGGTACATATACTCAAGACGATATGGTTGAAGACGATAACATGTATTCAATCATTGAAAACTTTATGTATGATCGTTATGGTAAAGACGAATTTATAAATAACAGTCGTGAACAGGTTGTTGATAAGTTCCTTAACAATAGACGTGGTGTTAGTGCAGGTAATACTGTACGTGGACTAAATGAGTGGGACTATATTAATGACATAAAAGGTGATGATAGTAGGATGGCTAGGGCTGCTGCTGCCTATAGCCTCTACGAGAATATGGCTGACTTGTTTAGTGATAAGACCTCTCTTGCAGAACGTGCAGAAGGTGTTATGGACTATACTAGAACTGCTTTGCTTGATCCAATCAATTTGATTGGTGGCTTGATAGGTAAAGCAATAGGTGGTGGTGCACTGCGTCTTACCAGTGATCAAGCCAGGAAACAAGCATTTAAAGAAATGCAAAAACAAGCTCTTAAAGGTGCTACTCAAAAAGAAATTGCTAACACAGGTAAAAAGAAATTTACTGCGGCAATGGCTCAGGCTAACATTGCTAATACTCAAAAGATAGCTGAGTACTCTGCTAAGGTTTTAGGTACTAATCGTGCTAAACGATTGGCTACTGCACAAGCTATTAAAGAAATTGGAATTACAGCAGGTATTGATTCTGTCGTCAGTGTGGGTATGGAAGCTCTGTACCAAGAGGGTCTTATAGACCTCGGTGTTCGTGATGAGTATAATAAGTTTGCAATGGGTGTTGCAGCTATTGGTGGTATTGTCATGGGTGGAGTACAAGCAGGTGTCGTACTTAAACGTGGCTGGAGTAATACACAAATTCCAACACAAAATTTACCACAGCCAGCTAGTGAAGGCTTCTTATCGGAGATGTCTAAAGCTATTGAAAACTATACTAACCAAACTATTGCACCAATCGGAAGAGATTGGAAGACAAAGATTAAAGGTGGTATGGAGTTTTCTAAAGAAAGTAAAGACCTATCCACAGACTTCTTTACAACTCTTATGCTAGGACATCAGACAGAGTCTGGTGAAGTTGTGTTTAAAGGTATGACTCAAACCGCACTTGAACGTGGATTTGTTTGGGGTAAACGATTTGAGGATGATAAGTTTACCAACTGGATGGCAGACATTATCTCTGGTGTTAGTGACAAAGAAGCTCAAGATTTCTTAACTGCTATTGAAAAAGCAACTGGCAATAAAATTAAAAATAAAAAGAAGCTTACTGGTAGAGATGTTGGTGACATCCTAGCATATAAAATGTCTGAATCAGGTAGAGCTTTGAATGCTGTAGGTCAATCAGCTCGACAACTAGGACTTAACGTTACTGATCTAGAACTTCAACATTTATTTGATGAAGGTGTTGATATGGGTTTGATTAAAAAGCCCAGATCAAAAACAAAAGAGTATACTACTGACACTATTCGTAATGCACAAAATAAAATGGTTCGTGTTCTTGTCTCTCACCCATCTACAAGTGCACTCAATGTAATTGGTTGGGGTACAAACGCAGCTTTAAATACTGTAAGTGATGTAGCTTTAGCCTCCGTACATGCTAGTTGGGGAACACTTAAAAAAGTAGTTGGTGCAAGTGAGTCTGGTGCAAAGTCTCATCGTCTAGCTAATATTTTATTTAGTAATACCTACTCTAGATTTAAGTTTATGTCTGATCCAGATATGACCTATGCTGCCTTTCAATCTGCACTTACAAGAAACTCCGAGGCACTTCAAAAGTTAAATAACGTACTTCCTGGTGGTGTAGAGAATGCTACCAAACTCTTAACTAATGGTAAGTTTAGTGCCACTAAAAAAGCTGTAGACATAGCTACTGATGATCTTATTGATATCACACAAACTCTTACCTTAGTTCATGCTCAAGATTCCTTTACTAAATCTGTAGAGTTTTTAACTCAAATGGATAAACTATTAAGAGCAGGTTATGGAAGAGGTTGGAACGATTTCTATTCTTGGGATGGTGCAGCTAAAGCTATGACCTCTAAACAGTACAGAGAGATAGAAGCACAGGCTGTAGATAAAACTCTCGAAGCTATCTTTTCTAAATCTTATAAAAGCAAAACACCAATTGGTGAAATTGCAGGTGTAATCGAAGATGCAAGAAACCTTCCTGGTATTGGTTTGCTAGTACCTTTTGGTAGGTTCTTTAACAACACTGTCGCCTTTACTGGTAGAAATGCTCCAGGTTTAAACATCGTAATGTCTGGAACTAAAAACCTAGACATGCCCCTAGATGAGGCTGTTGTTAGATCCGCAGTAGTAACAGGACTTGTATGGAGCCTATCAGATATTGAAGGTGAGAATATAGATAATGGACTTCCCCTCTATGCTACAACAGATCCACTAACTGGTGAGGTTATCAATCAACGATACGACTATCCCATATCACTATTTAAAGGTGTTGCAAGGTGGGTTGCTTATGCTCGCAGAGGTGAAGCTATGCCAGAGGCTGAGGCAACTATGCTGCTTGAGGACTTCAGTCTTGGTGGTCTTACCAGAAACTTAACAAAAACTCAAAGAGACCTTATAACACCTTTGAAAGATATGTTTGATCCTGAGACAAGAGACTTGTGGAGAGCTACTGAACAACTGTTTTCAAGTTCTGTATTTACACAACCTGCATCTGCAATTCTAAGACCTCTTGAACCTATTAACTTAGGTGTAGGCATTCTTAGAAAAGAAGAAGCTAGACCAATTGATCGTTATCAAAACAATAAAGGTGTAAATGATGCTTTGAGGTATGTTGATAACATCGCAGGTTTATTCTTAGGAGAACCTCTAGCAGAGACTTTACAACAAGCTGCCAGTGGTCAAGCTGACATAAACTCTACAAAAATGTTTGGTATTCGTACACTTCGTTTAACAGACACACAACGTGTAATGAGCATGGCAGGGCTTGGTGAGTTTGATTATAACGCTGCTAGAAAAGTTAGACTGCAATCTCCAAAAGCTGCAAACAGGTATAATGGAATACTCTTTGATGTACTTGAGGCTGAAGCTGGATTGTTGATAAAAAATAATTGGTTTAGAGGTTTAGACCAAGAAGGTAAAAAGATAGCTTGGAAAGATAAAATTGAAAAGTCTAAAGAGTTAGCTAAAACATTTTTATACCTGCAGTACTCTGGTCCTGTAGAGACCATAGGTCTTCAGTACGAACTAGCCAGTAAGTACAACATGAAAGAGATAAAGAAAGCACTTCAAGATCTAAAGTCTATCCAAGATGATTTTGAGAACTTAACTAGAGGTGAGTTAGAAGTACTCAGGAGTTACCTATCAACTAAAGATGACTTAAAGAAGTTAGAAGTCTACGGAAAACAATACCAATAAAAGAGGGGGCACGAAGCCCCCTTTTATATATCATCATCAAGCATATAATCTGCCCAATCATATGCCTTCCGTTTTATTTCTCGCATATCGTTACTCGACCTTGCCCCTGCCAACAGACCAGTTAAAGCCTGACCTGCTAAGTATATTCTTGGGGTCAGGCTTTTTGTTGTAGGAGCTTTACGCTTTTGCTGAGTAAACTTTTTTGCTTCTTTCTCTAAGCTCTCTTTCAATTACTAGCTCCTTGTTTTTGAAATAGGCTTTGTTAAAGCCCATCTCCCAATCCCTATTATCTTTTGTATTAACTTGGTAGGGATTGCCCAAGTTACCTTCAAGGAAGGCTTGATAACCTTCGTTAAATGGTTTTATTGTCTGCTTTGATTTTGTATAAGTGCTTCTAGGTACCATCTTGCTTTCTTCAAATCCTCTAGACCATTTTTGTAACGCCAACGGTGTAAGTACTTTGCAACGTTACCTCGATAATAACCGATAAGTTCTTCATCTGTCAAGATGTCTTTGATATAATCAATACATTCAATGTCACCTTGACCGTAGTGAGGAGGCTTATTTACGTTGTCTGTCATAGTATAATCAACTCCGCTTCTGTGTATGGAATGTGAAAGAACAACTCACCTGGTCTGATGTATCTACCCTTTGCTTCACCAAGACTTTCCTTGGTCAACAAGAAGTCTCTGATACGCCAAGCTTGCTTGAGGTCTTTACGAAAAACGTAGAAGTTAAGTACTCCATTCTCACTCTGATATTTATCAAGTAGACGTTGCTTACGTTCTGGGATACGTATTTCTCTCCAGTGTGTAGGCCAGTCACCGTCCCAAGCTACCTTGACCTCAGCTTCATTGAAGTAAGTATAGCCATGTTTTTGAGAGACAACATCTACGTTGTAGTTTTCCTCGGTATTGACTAACGTGTGACCTTTCTTTGTGAGATACTCTGTTAAAGCATCCTTAGCTTGTGAATCGTATGCTTCATACAAAGCACGGCTAAATTTTTTTCTAACTGTTTGCAACAGACTGTCTCCATTTTAATTCATACAGCAGTTTATTCTGCTCGTATTCTGACATTACCATCCAATCACGTATCTCGTCAATAGTTCTTTTACACCCTGCGCAATATTTATCTTCTATTCGACAAACTTTTACGCAGGGTGAAGGTATAGATCCTATGTTAGATCTACGATTTCGCATACATCACCAGAACAAGCCATAGTCTGCATTGCTACAGTGTTGTCCTCTTGTTCATACTCTGAAAGCTTTGACCAGTCAATACGTTTTGGCATCAACTTTAGAAGTTCTTTGTACTCATTTTCACTGCAATCCTGATAAGGTGCTTGTTGATACGTATGATCAGAGTGTGGTAAGAAGGACACACCAGACATCTCATCAAAGTGTTTGTACACAAAGGCACCCACATCTAGCCATTCAGAGTCACGGACTGAGATAGTTACAGATGGTTTATGCTCACACCAGTTACGTTGATAAGCTAACCACATCTCAAGTTGCTCAATGGCGGTCATGTCATTACGTGTTACAGCTTTATTAGGTGACTTCTGAGGGAAGCTAAACACTGTAGTAGTGTCACCCTTGAACACACATGGCTCATGAGGAATACCCTGATCTTTCATGAACTGAGTAAGAGGGTCTTTGTTGTCTCCTCGTACAGTCCTAATGTAAAACCGTGAGTGGCGAGCATGGATACCAGATGCTGAATCAACCAACTGAGAAACAGTCCCACTTGGCTTGACGCATGTGATAGCAGCAGATACAGGGATACCAAGTTTATCAGCAAACTCAGCGTTAGTATCAACAGCCACTTGACGAAGGTGTGCAAGAGTTTCATTCAGTCCTTTGTTCTTTGCTGTTAGTAATGGGTTATCCATTATGCCCGTGAGTGACACACCAAGCAGTCGTTCGGCTTCAGTGTTGTCTCTCCACACCTTTCGCAGATACGGGAACTTTGTGTAGGTGGATTGGATAGTTCCCAGAATTGTTGCCAGACGGACCTTTCGTTCCAAGTCGTCGATAGTATCTGTAGCACGTACGACACACTCGGTAAGATTGCAGAACTGATATGGACGAAGAATGATTTCACTGCATGGATTTGTACCAAACTCGTAATCACTATCCCGTCTACCATATTTTGCAGCTTGTTTCTTAGATGCTTCACGATTAAATACCCCCCGTTCTCCTGACTTACTTTCTACTAGAGCTAACCACTCCCGCATAAATGTTTCTACGTCAGGCTTCTCAGTGTAAGATACAGAGTTATTTGCTAACGCACGATGAGCTGCAGTCTCCCACCACTGTCCTGACTTAGCATGACGCATACGGTCATCACTTAGGTTAGATAGACTGATCATAGCTGATCGACGTACACCACCAACCACAACTATCTGCCCAATGAAACACATTAGATCATGGCACTCAAGACTTGAGAGTTTACGACCTTGTGCATTTTTAAATGTAGACACAGCAAAATTAAACAACTCAACCAGAGGTGCTGGACCTGATGCTCTACCACCAAATGTTTTAAGTCTTGCACCCGCAGGACGCACACGAGAGACATCCCATTTAGGAATCTCTCCAGCCCACAGAAGTGCTAACACTTGACGAAAAGCCTTAGCCCAACCCTCTTTGCTATCCTTTACGACGACTGTAGTGTCACTCTCGAACAGCTCTGGTACTTCTGGAAGTTTACTAATGTACTGTCGTTCTACAGAGAAGCCAACCCCAGTACCACATAAAAGGATGTACATCGCTTCGTCGAAGCTCTTAGGATCATCTACGGGTAGATATGAACAGTTGTAACCTGCTGTGTTGTCACGATCAAGAGCAGGACCAGCTGTCATCATAGCTCTCATAGATGGCATGATCTCTAAGCTTAGGATAGCGTCACGAATCTGGTTGATGTATGAGTCGTCACCTGCTGCTGGACGCACAACGTTATCCATGTAGCGTTCTACTGTTTCGTCCCAGTTCTCACGCCCTTTACCATCGAAGTACTTGGCATAGCGTGACTTGTGAATGAATGACTGGTAGTCTGTTGGTAAATAGTTATTCATCTGTTTTTCCTTTTTCCAGTTCTTCGATGCGTTCCAGTAGTTTCTCTACATCTTCATAACGACACCAAGGCCCATCCTTGTCATCTCTACGGACATTTCGAGACCATTCACTTTCTTTCGTAAAGTAAAAACGCCTAATCTTCATCTGTTGTCTCTACCTCTTTTGATGAATCTACAATGATTTTAGACAACGTTACACAACGTTCGTTTAAAACTTGAACCGTGTAGTTCAACCGATTTAATTGATCATGGGCATACAAAATTTCATTATACACTTTCATCTGATCTTCGTTAAAATCTTCAGTGTCATACTCTACTTCATCTATAGTTAGTTTAGCCATTATCTTTTATCTCCTGATCCTGAAAGTGTACCTCTTGCTTTACGACCGTAAAGCTTCTCTAGATTTTCAAAAGCTATATCATGCAAGTCAATGTTAAGATCACGGGACAGCGCAGCTAGATACCAAAGCACATCACCAATCTCTGCAGCAATACCTTTGCGATCAAAGTTGTTGTCACGAATCATCTTCTTAACTTTGTTTGCAACCTCACCTGCCTCACCTGCTAAACCAAGAGCAGGGTAAAGTATACTATGTGTACTATTGTAGATAGCAGTCTTAGCCGCTGCCCGTTGATACTGATCCATAGTCATACGTTCTTTTAAGGCTTCGTTGTAATATTCCCAAGCTTCTAGATCTGATTCATTCAACATTTTTTACCTCACATTCTTCTACAATTACATCGTCTATATCGTATAGACTAGCTTCGATTAATTCTTTTAGCACATCAGAGTTATCCCCAAAAGTTTCAAGAAAGTTAGCTTCAGGGTCTACTTTTATCTTTATTGCTAGCTCAAACCTCATTCGAAAGACCCCTAGTTATACGCACTAGTGCCATTCATGTCAATCACAATCGGGTCAATGCTATTCATAAAATGCTTTTTCCATTCGTAAGCATCATCGAAGTCCTCGAACCAAAAGTTATCTTCACCAACTACACCATCTATCTCTGTTCTACACACCATAAAATACTTAGATCCATCAGGTGCCATCTCAAGTTCTTCTTCCGAGACTTCTTCAATAGCTATTGGACCCTCAGTTACTCCCCAAATTTTTACTTCCATTTCTTTAACAACTCCATATAATGATTTATACTAATCATGGTAATCCAGTCTTTTCTATCCGCACGAAAAAATACAACTGGCTCTCCTTTACCATGTTTATTAGCTTGTTCAATATAGTCATAGGCCATCTTCATACCAGACTTCCTACGTTTAACTTCAATAGTAATTGGTAACTTCTTTCTAGCTGCGGGAGACAGCTGGATGTCTTCTCCAGTGTCTCCCATAGTTGTGGACTTTATGTCATCAGGCTCGAACTCAGGAAAGGTCTCTAATAGCTTGTCTCTGATTTCATTTTGTCCACCACGTCCCTTGGCTTTAGCTGCCCGTGTCATCGAACACCTCTTCTACCTTGGGTTCCTTCTCTACGTGTACTAGATATTCAATACCGTATGAGTACTTGAACATACGTAGATTAGGCCAGCAAGCTTTCTTATACTCACAGAACTGACAAGACTTGTCTAACTTAGTATTAGGACTTGACTTACCTGCAGGTACGGGTTGTACACGGTCAGTAGGTATGTCACCTGCTACTAACTCTTTAGCTGCAAGCATCTCCTCTTCCTTAGTCTTAAGATCTTCTGTGAAGTCATGCACATCTAGGCAGATCTCACCACTAACTTTATCAATCGCAAGGAATGCACCATGTGTCTTGTCTGTAACCAGAGGATCATCCTTACCTGCATAGACATAAGAACTAAGCTGACTTATATAACCAAAGGCATCGTTCTCACGTAGTGTACCTTCCTTAAACTTCTTGAAAGCATATGGGCTACAAGACTTAACATCAACAGTCATACCATCAATTACACAGTCACGGTGACCACGTATGCCATGAACGTTGAGTTTGTCTTGAGAACCTTTCATGCTGTGACCAGAAGCTATCACCATAGATAGGATAAGCTCTTCGATCATATCTCCATAAAAGAAACGAAGCAGTAGATTAGCACTGAGTGGTTCACCGAAGCCTGGCTTGTTTACTTTGTACCAAAGCTTACGTTTACAAGGTGTGCCAATAGACGAAAGAGATAGATACCCACGAGGCTCCTGCGGCTTACTAAATCTTTTGTTGGCAGACATCGCAATGTTGTTGCCTAGCATAGAACCGATGGTTCCGTTCCAGCCGCCTTGTCCATAGATCACGGACTCAAGGTCTTCAACTAATGTATCAATCTTTTTCATGTTATCTCCTTAAAAGGTAGCCCCCCGAAGGGGGCCACTAGTTGTTTTGGGAGGAGGTTAAAACAACACTTCGCTTTGTTTATTATCAGCTGTAACAGATGGCGAAGTATCATCTGAAACAGTATCTGGAACATACTGAACATGGTCAAGAACTGTAACCGCATCCAGTCGAGTACCTACAATACTCTTCATTTTAGTATCATAGACTGAGAGTAGAACCTCTACAGTAGACCCATTACCAATGGTGCCATCAAGATCATAATCCCAATCACTACCATCAGACTTTTTAACAACAGGTGCACCACTATCCCAATCCTTTCCAGTATCAAACTTACGTACTAATTTTACTTTAGTGCCACGTCCCATTTGATCGGGAGTACCCCGCTTCATAGAACGTGAAGCCTTCAGTGTAGCTAGGTTATCATCATCAAGAATTAAGTCGATTGTGCAAGCACCGTTGCACTCTCTATATGCACCATCAAAACCTTCCATGTCACGGTTCTGTGGAAATACTTTTGCCCACTCGGCAATACCAGTTAGTTTTACTTTACGTGTAGCCATTCGGCCCTCCATTGTTAGTGTACGTCACTATATCGCTGACCATATTGTATATCAATACCCAAGTCAACATTTAATTTAAGTTCTTCGTTAAGTTTTTTAATAGCCCAATTCAATGCATCACTATGCTCATCTTGCTCTCCTTGCTTAACTAAGTTAATAGACTCGTCATGAAACTGACCAATGATATTTGGTCTACGTGTTCTATAGTAAGCAACCCACTTATCAAAGCAATAAGCACCAGTCGATTGGTTAAGGGTAGAGAACACATCTTTCTCATAACGAAGTGAATGCCAGAAACCACTGACAGGGTTTTGTACCCACATCTCACCATTGATCTTACGTATCTTTTGAGCCTCAGCAAAAGCTTTGACTGACCAGTTACGTTCCCAATATGCATCAAGCAATGACTGTGCATGAGGAATAGCCATACCAGTAGTACGAGATAACTTAGCTGCACCTACGCCATAGGTAGCTGAATAGTTTACAACTTTGTAGTTTTTACGCATTGCTTTTAAGTCGTCTCGTTCATTCCTATTGTAGGCATCAATGTCAGACTGCGTAATAGCACCTGCATGTTTTGCCAAATCAAGGTGTGGATCAAAACCTTTTTGTGACATTTCATGCACATAGTTTGGATCGTAGGGGTACATATAATGTCTTTTAGTCGTATCTTCAAGAGATGTCATATCCGCACCGCAAAGAATATATCCAGGTGGTGCAATTAAGCAACCCCTTATCTCTTTACCCCACGGTCTGTCTACCCCAGGTAGGTTGACTAAAGGTTTCTTGTGTTTAAATCGTAAGGTGTTGGTAAGACCATCAACTTCAGCACGAACATAACCATTCTGCTCACACTCAATGAATGCCTCAAAGATTTTAAGTCTGTGTTGCATCACAGTTAAACCTTCAAGAACTTCTACGGCAGGGTTACTCTCAGCGATTAGCTTTACTGAGTCGGTAAGTTCACCATCCTTACGGACTTGAGGAATCTTTCTCTCTTCTCCAGTCTCCTTGTTCTTGTCATATTTAAAGGTGCAAGGTTCCCAACCAAGTGAGTACAACCAGTCTTTGACTTGATCAGTAGAATTAGGATTGGGTTGATCCCAACCTTTAATAACTTCTACTTCACCGTCATAGTGCATGGGTAGGTTGTGTTCTTGTAGGAGGTCAAACCAACGTTGTCCATGAGCAGATGGAGAACCATCTTTTTTGAAACAATTCTTTGGCTTTGTTTTCTTGGTGGTCACCTTGCGCTTTGGCATAACTTGAATAAGCTCTGCCTCTTTATCAGACTTCTGTTGGGTAAGATCGTCCACACATTTCTGTGCCAACTCGATATCCAACTTCCATCCGATCCTTTCTGCCACTGAAGCACAGTCCATCTTGAACTCCAGATAGCGGAAGAATTTGTCTAACTTTACCTTGTCCTTGTAGATAAACATAAATCTTTTGAGAACGTCTTGCCACAAGAGCCAGTTTATTTTTACATCCTCTGTACATCTGTGCGCATACTCCTCTCTAGTTAAGTTTTGCCAATCGTCGATCTTTGGCTTAGGTACACCAAAGTCTTCACCGAAAGATTCAAGACCATGCTTAGGTCTATCGTAGTTTAGTACCCAAGACATAGGTAGTGTGTCAAAGAGACGTGCTGTCACCTTGATACCCAAGATCTTTTCTAGAAGTGGTACATCATATCTAATAATGTTGTGACCAACCAACCCCCGCTGAGAGAGTATAAGATCACGCATATCAGAGTAATCAAACAAAGTTTTATAGTTGTTGCCATCATCGGTATAAGACAAGCAGTGTATCTTTGTAGCCTGATCAAGTAGTCCGTCAGCTTCTACATCAAATACAATCATGCTGCTATGTTACTCCTTTCGTATGGTACTTCTTCACTTAAGATTGTTGTCTCTGGATCATAGTAGACCGAACCTGCCCTACCTAATTTAGCAAATGGACGGTTCTTGTCAACAATAAATTCAGTAGTATTCTGAAGTATTTCATCCTCGGACTCGGTATCACGTTCTATCTTTACGCATATAATTGCTTCTTCTTCAAGAGAGGCTGCATACTTTGTACGTCCATCGTCATTAACCTGTGATATAAATACCACACCAATGTTCAACTCCTTAGCAAGCTGTGCCATACGTGACCCAAGTGTAGTCAGGGTACTGGTAGCACCATCAACACCAGAGTTTGACAAGTATGCCAAACGTTGTACGTGATCAACAAACACAAAGTCAGCACCAAAAGATGTAACTGCCATACGTGTGTAATCTAACAAAGTTAGTGGGTCATCATGAGACTGCATCTCGAAGATGATTGTCCTGTTGTTCTCTGAGTCAGCAATCTTGTTGGCTGCTGCTTCAACCTGATCAAGGGTGTAACCATTACGGTCAGCATCCTCTTTGGTACGGACATTGGCACCTAACTCATACGTAGCCATAGCACGTAGGGTAGTAGACTTCATCTCTTCCATGTGAAGTAGAGCAACCTTGACACCCTCATTGTGCAACAGGCCAGTCTCGAAGTAACGGATCACCTCAGTCTTACCAGTACCACGAGGTGCTTTGATAAACGTCAGACCACCCTTGACCATGCCACGAATCTTCTCATCAAGTCCTGCATGACCAGTAGGTACATACTCGTAAGGGTTCTCTGTGCGTAGTGCGTTAGAAAAGTCTTCACTAGAACAGAAGAAGTTCTCAGGGCTGTACCGCATAGGCTTCTTAGCTGCCCACATCAAGTCCTTGCCATCACCTGCTTGCAGGAAGTCATTGGCATCCTTGTGCTTAGACATTGGCACATACCAGAACTTGTCTGGAAATGCTTGGTACAACTTATCAGCTGCTCTACGTCCTGCATGATCAAGCTCACCTGCGTAGACGATCTCTTTGAACGACGACAGATAAAGGTGATTGTGTGCTATGAACTTCTCACCGATACTTGCAGAGGGCAGTGACTTCACAGGAAATGTCTTGCCAAGAATTTGATACAGTGATGCAGCATCGAACTCACCCTCGGTCAGATAGATACGCTGTGATGTACCTGCGTTGAACTCTGGACCGAACAGATGGTTCATGCCCATTCCCCGATCCTTAGTCCATGACTTAGACTTGTCGTCTACCAGACGGTACTTGACCGTGTGTGGATACTTGTAAGCGTAACGTACTGGTCTGCCATCGTCACCTAGCTGCATAGCAATGCCATACAATTCGGCTACGTCAGCATCAAGGCCACGTATGCCTTCGTGTGTTTGTGACACTATGGGTATGTCCATAGGGTTTCTCCTTTCTTTCAAAGGATATTCAGCCTTCACCCATTCGAATACCTCTGGCATATCTTTGGATGGATAGGCTCTCGAACAAGAATGACAATGGCCAAAACCGTCATCATTCCAATTAAAAGCGTCACTTGATCCGCAATCAACATACGGACAAGCTAGGTGTGGATTGTCATTGTTTGCCACGTTGAACCTCCAATCTGAAAGCCCCTTCAGGACTATCCATTGCACTATACAGATCTATGAGCTGTTGTAAAGACATAACTATTACATCATTCTTTTCTGTCTTTTCATTGTACTGCATTATATACACACGGCCATCATCACTAATGATCACACTTACATCTTCATGCCTGTCCTTCTCGTCAAGGGTACGGATGAATGCATGATTGTATTCTAACTCAACTGTGTACATTATTCTTCCTTCAAACAGAACTCACAGAAGTCTTCTTCTGAGGGGTTACCACAAGACACACACTTGTTTGTACCGAACTCATACTCTGTAAGCTCATCTGTCTCATACTTTATATGATCCTCAATAAAATCGTACACCACTTGCAAGTCTAACTTTGCTGCTGCACAGTACAGCACTAGCTTCAGCCCTTCTTCTTGCAGTAGCTTGGCACAGTTGTTATCCAAGTGAAACTGGTAGGTGGCACTACCATCCTCGTGTTCCTCTACGTGTTCTACTCCAATCATTCCAGTCATCACATGTACTCCCTCAATGATTCCCAAGACATGGGATACAGGTTTTCCATCTCCTCGTCAATAGCATCTGCAACTACACGAGTCTCTGCCTGTGTGTCATC
>Ga0208645_1001078_pt1 | contig 25363 bp, 38 predicted proteins | sample VirMetDEL_Sep_01_FD_184519 | JGI IMG/M metagenome (GOLD analysis project Ga0208645, IMG submission 184519) | Aqueous microbial communities from the Delaware River and Bay under freshwater to marine salinity gradient to study organic matter... | ecosystem: Environmental > Aquatic > Marine >... | reverse complement strand
TCCATCTACATCAGCACCTACTATTTTAGGTGGTAGACCAACTGACCCATCTTCACAAATTGCACAAACTATTAGTGGAGCAATGAGCAGACCAATTCGTGCATATGTGGTTTCGCAAGATGTGTCATCACAACAAGCTTTGGATAGACGAACAAATACGGCAGCATCCTTTGGATAAAACCAAATAAAATTGTTAAAAGAATATGAGATTATACGAATTAGTAATTGAAGACCCAGAAGATGAAGTGATGCAAATATCTCTGGTGGAAAATCCTGCTATTGAAGCATTTGGTGTTTTCTTTGATAAAGAAGAAGTTCATTTTGCAGAGTTAAATGAGGAAGGATTGTTTATGGCACCTATCCTAATCCCAGATAAGAAAATTCTGCGAGTGGATGGGGAAGGTCTCCCATATGAAGTCTATTTTACTTCGCAAACAATTAAGAGATTGGCTCAGATGTATTTGGAAAGAAAATACCAAGCTAATGTAAATGTAGAACACTCTAAAAAGGTGAATGGTGTAACGCTTGTTGAGAGCTGGATTAAAGAATCACACAATGCTGATAAGTCTAAATTATATGGATTAAATGTTCCAGTAGGAAGTTGGATAGGAACTTTTAAGGTAGATAACGAAGAAGTAAAAGAAAAGTTAAGAAAAGGTGAACTACGCGCGGTGTCAATTGAGGGACTTTTCCAACACTTGCAACGCTCTACACCTGATAGATTACAATCTGCTATGTTAATGGAAGCTTGGGCTCAATATAATATGAGTGAAGAAGTTCTTCTTAAAGACATCAACGAATTAACTGAAGATGAAGCTAAAGAATTGTTAAATGCAATTCACAAAATGTTGATGCCTGATGTAGAATTATCAGAACCATCAATTGATTCAACATACCCTGGTGAAGCATCGGGTTCAATCTCACCTGCATTATTATGATGTTTGGTTGGAACAAATCAGTAAGTAAGAAACTCCAAAGATTTGAAGGAGAAAAGATTTCACGCAATGGACTGAAACAATTGTTCTATGATAATCAATATGAGATTATGAAGATATGGGGACAAACTGAAGGTAGAACACCTGGTCATCCTCGTAGAACTTTAAGAGGAGAAGAAGTATATTCCGTATTTGGACCTGGTAACAAAGCTATGCGTGGATTAAAATATTGGGTAGATGGATTCTCAGGAACATCTAATGGATATATTATTCTTTACGATGTAAGTAGAAGTGGATTTAGAGTATTTCCAATTGGAAGAATTGAAAAGGTGGAATACAACGGAACAACCTATAATATTATTTAACGATGCCAATACCTCAAAAGAAATCAGGAGAAAGAGAAGATGATTACATCGGAAGATGTATGTCAGAAATCGGTAATGAATACCCACAGGAGCAAGCATTAGCAATTTGCTACTCAAAGTTTAGAGAGAATATGTCTACGCAAGGTAAGATTGCTTCTAAGTTATCTGAAGCAAAGAAATACGAAGGTATTTATCTATTTGCTGAAGGATTGGAAGACGCTTGTTGGGAAGGATATGAAGCAATCGGAACAAAGATGTTGGACGGTAGAGAAGTTCCAAATTGTGTTCCTATTTCAGAATAAACTATGGAAAGTATCTACACAGTATTAGCAACGGCAGTTACGGTGTTGGGTTCAGCAGCCGCTTTTCGTTTTTATGAAAAGAGGGCAGAAAAAAAAAGAGAAGATGAATACCAATACCGATACGATTGTAGAGATAGAATAGCAAAGTTAGAAGCCCTATTAGAGCAGGCATCTAAAGAAAAGGATGAGATGAGAAAAACTATCTTAGACCTTTCAACCAAAGTAGCAGAACTTACAACGAAGATAGATTTTTTGGAAAAAAGAAAAGGAGGGTAAAACCCTCCTAATCCTTGGAAAACAAAATAACTAACAAACACTTACCCGGTTCGCTTAGGTAAAGGGTGGAGGAAGGAGAACTGACATAACCAATTGACAAAAACCTAAAACTTTGTTCCCCTCCTCCGATACGATAGGAAAATGGTCAGTAAAACCTATCGTTGTTCATCAAACACACCATTCTCAATTAAAGTTCGTAAAGAATTATATGTTGAGTATGTAGCTTCAATTGCTAGTTGATGTGAAGCACTATGAATAACATCTTTTGTAGAGTGATGGTATTGTTCTACCTGCTCATTGAGATACTCTACTAATTTTTCTTTTGAGATTTGATTTGCCATTTTGATTTAATTTTTAATTGTTATACAAATATACGAAATTATTTTGATATATCCAAATTATTTTTTAATCATTTTATAAATTAAATAACTCAACATTACTACTGCAAATACAGTAACTCGGTTTTCTGGATGGGATAAATACTCAATCATACTTTAGGTTTAACTTTTAATTACAGTACTAATATACGAAATAATTCCTGAACTACCAAGCCATTTACTAAAAAAAAGTATAATTTGATTAAAAATTGAGATTTTATACTCACAAAGAAAAAAAGTTAAAAAACTTTTGCTGATTTTTGTGGTTTGGGATTTTTACTATATACTTATATAAGTGTATGATAAGAGTATGGATAGACTATCTATAGAGTATATGTTGTGTATCTCAACTTTTTTTCGTATATTTGTATAAATTAAAATTAAATAATATGGCAAAGAAAAGATATACCGATGCTGAAAAGTGGAAAGATGATTGGTTTATAAACCTTTCTAATGATTATAAATTAGTATGGATTTGGTTGTTAGATGACTGTAATCATGCTGGGATTTGGAAAAAATCTATGAGGAGATTAAACTTTGATTGTAATACAGATATAACAGAAAGTGAATTACTGGAGGTTATTGGGGATAGAATTACAATTATTGATGCTGATAAATGGTTTATTAAAAAGTTTTGTGAGTTTCAAAATGGAAAAGATTTTTTAAGTAAAACATCTAAACCAATTTTATCTGTAATCAAATTGTTAGAAGACAATGGAATTGTTTTCAAAGATGCTGGTGGTAATTATTCATTTTCTAAACAAAATACAGATTATTTAGATAGTGTATCCATACAGTATACTAACACTATCCTAACCCCTAGAGATAAAGGTCAAGAACAAGATACAGTTCAAGATATAATTCAAGAAGAAGTAAAAGTAAAAGGTAAATTAGTAGAAAAAATACTTGATAAACTAATTGATGTAGATACTGATATGACATCTTATAATAGAGCTGTAGAAGATTTTAAGGATTTAGGATGGGATTCAATCAAAGATGCTATGGGATTTGATGATTACACAGAAAAAAAGTGGTTAAATCAAATCAACACAATTTACAATATAAAAACAAATCAATTATGAATAAGCTAGATACAACAGGTTGGAGCAAGGAAAAGAAAGAATCCTATGAACAATACCTTTCTAAAGTAAAGCTTGAAAAAGAGCTTGAAGAAGTAATGGAAAAGATTTTAGCAGAAAAAAATAAAAAAAAGTAAGTTTTTTCTTTCAGGAATGACGTTTCCAAAATTATTATCTATTTATAGTAGGTGTTTGGGTTTATTGCCATTTTCCCTACACCCATAGGTATATTTTGATTTTTACTCGGGGGAGGGAAACCTCCCCCAATACCTAAAAAATGTATGATATGATAAAAGAAGAATTAAGAAATATAGAAGAGTTCCCTGATTATTGGGTAAGCAATAAAGGAAACTTTTATTCAACAAGACTATCCCCCAGAACAAATCCAAATTGTGAGTTTTACAAATTAAAACTTTGGGATAAGCACCCATCAGGTTATATAAATGTTGGGATGTATAATGAGCCAGGTCATAAGAACAAAACCTATTTCAGAGCTCATAGAGTAGTTTGGGAAAGCTTTAAAGGAGAAATCCCAGAGGGATATGTGGTTGACCATATCAATAGTAATAAGAAGGATAACCGATTGGAAAACCTCCAACTATTGACATGGCAAGAAAACATCCTAAAATACCACAGGGTAGATAAACTAAAGAAGAAAAAGTAATGTGTGTAGGTGATTGGTTAGAACGAATCATACACTATTCTACTATAGGATTTGGTAAGCGTATTGCAATGAGGGTTGCTAATTCTTTAGGATTTGAGGATTGTGGCTGTTCAGAAAGACAAAGAAAGATAAATGATTTCTTTGGTTGTAAAAAAGATATAAAATTATTTTAAGTTATTATGGGAAAAAAGAAAATTGATTATTCCCCATTATTGGAAAATGAATGGGAAGAAGCATTGAATGTTGTAAAGGTAGTTAAGGATAGAATCCCTACCGATTTAGCAAAGACCGTTTGGTATTTACACTTAAAGATTAGTAATACTAAAGAACCTCAACCTTGCACCTGCGCATCGTCTGGTAAACATTGGTTGCGTGCATACAACACAATCAAAGACTTTGTCCAAAAAGTAAATGGATGAGAATACCAAAAGAGTAGAACTATTACACCTCAAACATAGAACATGGCTTGAGCAAGTTGCGTTTAATATAACAAAGGATGTTGATGAAGGTGATGATTTACTCTCTGAACTCTATGTTTATCTATTAGAGAAAGGAAATGAATCAATTTGGTATGAAGATACATTCAATCTTCAGTATTGTAGAGCATTCATAAAGACAAGGTGGATAAATAGAGTTAAAATAAAGAATAGGTTTGTTGAAGGTTCAGATGTTGAAACTACGGAAGAAGAATATAATGTAGAAGAAGATTTAAGGATACAAAAGACATACGATGAACTTATAGATGAATTAAAACGATTAGAAGGAACAAAAGTATGGGCATCCGCAAAATTAGCAAGTTTGTATTGGTTTTCATCAGATACATTAGAAAGCTTATCATCAAAGATAGGAGTATCAAAAAGCACTACATTCTTAAACGTGAGAAAAATAAGAGAACACTTAAAAAACAAATTAGATAATCCATTCACCAATAATGATGAAGAGTAGAAGAGTAGGTAGACCTAAAACAAAACTTACTGAAGAACAAGTTGCAGAAATACAAAAGGTTAATAAAGAAAAGTTAGATTACATCTTATCTCAAGGACCTGAATACATCATAGATTTAGCAATTAAATATTATGGAGAAGGATGGATGCAGGTTTTTGAAGGAGAGGAGCATTACTTACGAACTGAAAGAAGTAGATATAACTCAAAGCATGGTGCTTTGATTGGCTCTAAAACAAATAGAGAAAGAAGAATACATCAGATAAACCCTGAGACTGATGAGATTATAGAAACTTGGGATAATGTTGATGCAGCTGGAGATGCCATGGATTTGGGTAAAACTCAAAGACAGACATTGGTTGGTGTATTACGGGGAAGAGCTCAAACTTATTTAGGATATAAGTGGCAGTTTGCTGACCCACCCCGAATTGTAATTTATGGACAAGATGAAGCAAATCAATGAGAGACAGAAGAAGTTTATAGAATTTGCTTTGTATTTGGACAATACAAATAAAGTTAGTTTACCTTCTATAGTATACACACAATTTATGGTAATAAAAGAGACAGGTGTATATGAAGAATCAGATGGAGAAATACTAAACCTATTTACTAAAGAAATCTTTAGTAAGGAAGGTGTAAAAGAAGAGTGGAGAACACTACTATAATATATCTATATATATTACTCACATACTAATAGACAAATTGTTGTTATATATTAAAATACTATAGGATAATATAAAATGCCGTTTGAAAAAGGACATAAGTTAAGTGGTGGTAGACCAAAAGGAGCTATCAATCGTTCTACGGAACAAGCCAAACTCACGCTTGCCCGATTGGCTAATAAAGGATTGGACAATATTACCGAAGATATAGATAAGATAAGAAAAGAAAATCCAATCAAAGCAGCTGAGATTTATTTAAAGTTATTGGAGTATGTAGTTCCAAAGCTAAAGAGCGTAGATATGAAGGTAGATGCGGAAGTAAATGCAAGAGTAGAAAAGCTACAAATTGAAGTTATACAAAGGGAGAATAAAGATGGAAGTAAAAATAAAGACCAGTAAGACTTTTACTGATATATTAAACGGAGGGAGAATAGTAATACTACAAGGAGGAACTCGTAGTGGTAAATCCTATTCAGCCGTTCAGTATTTGGTAGTAAAAGCATTAGAAGAAGCTGGAACATCTATATCCATCGTAAGAAAATCCTTCCCATCCCTACGCATTTCAACTCTAAGAGACTTTCGTAATATAATGAAGGAGTTGGACTTGTGGAACGAAAACCAATGGTATGCTTCAGAAAACCAATACACATTCCATAATGGCTCAACCATAGAGTTCTTATCGGTGCAAGATGGTGAACGAAGAAAGGGAACTAAAAGAGATTATCTTTTTGTTGATGAAGCAAATGAGTTAGACTGGGATGATATGTTCCAGCTATTCATAAGAACTTCAAACAAAACTATAATAGCATACAACCCATCGTTCCCAACAAACCATTGGATTTATACCCAAATGCTTACACACCCTGAAGCAGAGAGGATTATCTCCACCTATAAGGATAATCCCTTCTTAGAGGATGAGATAATACAGGAGATTGAAAGATTAGAGCATACATCACCATCCTATTGGAAAACCTATGGATTAGGTTTGGAAGGTATGATTGAAGGATTGGTGTTTGATAATGTAAATGTGGTAGATTACATACCTGAGGGCTGTGAGCTATTGGGGTATGGCTGTGATTTTGGCTTTACAAATGACCCAACCGCATTGGTATCCCTATGGAAAGGTGATGAAGGGATTTACTTTGATGAGGTATGTTATGAGAAAAACCTACTCTCAAATCAAATCTCAAACTTTATTAGAGGAGCATACAACGCTTATGGCAGAAAGGAAGTAATTGCGGACTCATCTGACCCAAGACTTATAGAAGAAATCTTCCGTAGTGGTGGAATCAACATTAAACCAGCCCTCAAAGGACCTGATAGTATTATGGCTGGAATAGATACACTAAAGCAACACAAAATACATTTAACAAAGAACTCAAAGAATCTAATTGATGAGTTCTATTCCTATGTGTGGAAAAAAGATAAAAACAATTCTCTTTTGAACGAGCCCATAGATACCAACAACCACGCAATTGATGCTTGTAGGTATGTAGGAAGTTGGATGCTATCAAACAAAAAGAAAAACTATGGCACTTATGCCATTTCAATTAGATAAGATATGAAGATAAACGGAGTTGAGGTAACCGAAAAGGATTACATAGATTTAGCCCAATGGGCATCTCATTTGGAGAAAGAGCTGAATAAGATGGTTCAACAAAGTGAAGAGTTGAAATCAAACTTATTGGCTGTGGTTCATCAAAGAAACTCTCTACATAAAAAATTAGAGGATATGAAGCAACAAGTAACTTTGGATAACCTAAACACTATTCAAGCGGAAATCGTTGTTGAAAACATAGAATTGACTAATCCAGAGCAGTATAGAGTAAGTGAATACAAACCACAACAAAAATCTAAATTGGATATAAACTGATGAAAGTAGATAAATTAGTAGCAAGTAATCAGCCAGAGAATTGGTTAGATATAGTAACATCAGAATGTAGGCATTACCCTATACATCTTCTAAAGATTTCTAAAGAAGATTTGGTGTTGGACATAGGAGCTAATGTAGGAGGGTTTTATAGAGCTTGGTCATCCATCTCCGATAATTGGGAAATGGTAGAGCCATCCACCTACAATTGTGAGCAAATCCAAAAGAATACACCAATCACTCCTATACAAAGAGCAGTATATCACTCATCAGATGATACCCTACAATTACAAAACTATTATAACGATGGGGGTGATACCCTTTCAGGCAACTTTGGAACAACCCAATACCTAAATACGGATAACAACCACGGATGGAGAGGAGAATACGAAGAAGTATCTACTATCTCTTTTGAGGATTTGGTTAAAGGTAGAGCGGTTGGCTTACTAAAGATAGATTGTGAAGGAGCTGAGTATCCTTTTTTGATGCATGCTGAACTATCTACTATCCAGTACATAGTTGGTGAGTTTCACAACTTTTTAGGTAAGGAGAAGCAAGATTTACTATTTGGACACATTAACAAAACACACACCGAAATCTATACTGAAGGTAATGGTGTGGATTCACACTTTGTAAAACTATGGCAACGAAAGAATTAAATATAACAGTTCCAAAGGATTGGTCAGCAATCACTTTGAGAGAATACCTCCGTTTCCAAAAGGATTTGGAAATCTATGGAGAAGAAGAAACGGGCTATATGGCTTGTTTACTACACCATTTCTGCAAAGTTCCAACGGATTACATTGGGCAATTACCATCTGATATGTATGGTGAAATTAAAGTGGATTTGATGGAGTTTATTGGTAAGACTGATTTACCTCTACAAAGGATAATAAAGATTGGGGATAAGGAATATGGATTTGAACCAAACCTATCTAAGATTGCATATGGTGCATATTTGGACATCACAAAGTATGATACAATCTCTATCAACGATAATTGGAAGAAGATTATGTCTATTCTATATAGACCTATTACAAAGAAGGTTTTAACTCAGTATAACATAGAAGCATACAAAGGTGTGATGGATGAGGATAAGTTTTTGGATGTACCTATGGATGTCCACTTTGGGGCATTACACTTTTTTTTTCTTTTATCGGAGGACTTAGTGAACGATATCCTGAAATCTTTGAAGGCGGAGAAGCTTCCTCCCAACATCAAGTCAATTTTGGAAAGAAATGGGGAGGCTATGGAGCTATTGTCCAACTTTCCAACAATGACATCTTAAACTTTGATGAGGTTCTCTCCTTACCATTAGAGAAGTGTTTGTTATACCTTGCATACCAAGCTGATTACAATCAATTACAGGGGTTAATGCACAAAGAAGTTATGAACTCCAATACATAACACCAATTGGTTGTTAAAGACAAAAGAATAAAATGTTCAATAAGAAACACATCCCAAAACCGAACAAATATGAGAGAAGCTGGGGTTTATCATCTCCAAAGAACTCTCGTAGAGGTTGTTTGTGTAGAAACCGAAATGAATACTCGGTTAGATGTTGTGATGGATTACTAATTGAACAGGGTATTGGAAGAATAAGCGCAGTAACTGGAAGTCTATGAAAAGGTATAGAGTAGCATGGAAGGATAATCAAAATTATCGTAATTCCAAAGGTGGTATCGTAAAAGGACCTACTCAGGGATTAGCAGTTCCTAAAACAAATAGACGAGGTTGTTTGTGTTTAGATTCCAATAATTATTCAAGGGAGTGTTGTGATGGATTATTGATAAACCAAAGTATAGGAAGATTACAAGCACCACCAGTTCAAAGAGGAGCTTTCTCAAGAGCATTCTCATCTGATTTTGATGTTATTAGATAAACACTATGAGCCAATTAACAAAAGACCAATTACAAGCGGAAAATCAAAGTAATTTTCCCAATAATAATACAGGGTTTATAACCGCTGAAAGACTAAGGGACTTCAACTCCGATATGATTGATTCATTGGTGGATGAAGGTAGTTATAATGTAGATTCATCTTCATTCTCCTCATCTATCATAAACCTACAAGACCAAATTGATGGTTTAGTAGCCAGCGGTAGTGGTGTAGTAGTGCAAGAAGAAGGTACAACATTGGGTGTAGCAACTACATTAAACTTTGTAGGTGATGCAATCACAGCCTCATTTGGAGGTGGTATAGCTACCATAAATGTAAATGCAGCTGCTGTATCCGTTGATACCTCATCATTGGTAACAACCGCATCATTTAACGCATATACACAATCAACTGATTTAAGATTAGATAGTTTAGAGACGGAGACAGGCTCACTCCAAACTCAAATTGATTCTCTTACATCCGTTACTGGTGGGTATGCAACAACTGCATCCGTAGATGCCCTTTCTTCTTCATTAGAAAGCAGATTAACAACTGATGAGGGTAATATATCAACCAACACTACAAACATCAGTAATTTAACTGCTAAGACTGGTTCTTACGCTACTACTGGTAGTAATACATTTAATGGTGACCAATTATTTAATGGTTCACTTAATGTAACAGGAGACATCACAGCTTCTAAATTATTAGTTCAAATTGAAACATCATCAGTAATCTATTCATCTGGCTCTAACCAATTTGGTGATGCGGCAGATGATGTTCAAACTCTTTATGGTTCAGTTAGAGTAGTAAACGAATTAACGGCAAGTGGACTAAACTATCCAACAGCTGATGGCCAAACTGATATGTTTGTAACTACGGATGGAGCTGGTAATCTTTCTTTAGACTGGGTTAAAACACTTCACCAAAACATTCACAACGCTGAAACCTCATCAATCCTTAAAGGTACACCTTTATTTGTATCAGGTGCAACTGGTGATAATGCAAATGTATATATAGCAAGAGCAGGACAAGCAAATCGTAGACCTGCTACTTTAATTGCTGGTGATACTACATTAGCACCTTCTGCTACGGGTACTGGCTTAATTAGTGGTGAAATCATTGGTGTAGATACATCATTATATCCTGCTGGAACAATTGTTTATTTAGGAATAAATGGAGGATGGACACCAACAAGACCATCAGGTTCTGCTAACTCGGTTCAGACATTAGGAGTTATTACTCGTTCTTCTAATAATGGTAGAGGAATCATCTTTAACCAAGTTGGAAATAACTTACCAAACATTCAAGAAGGATACTTGTGGGTAGGTGATTCTAATGGAGTACCAACTCAGATAGCATCTTCTTCTTTATTTGATGCAAATACATCAGGTACATCTGGTACTGGTGGAACATCAGGAACTGATGGAACTTCCGGTATAGACGGAACAAACGGAACAGCAGGAACAAGCGGAGTAGATGGAACTAATGGTACTGGGGGTACTTCAGGAATTGATGGTACAAATGGTACGGCTGGTACATCTGGCATAGATGGTACAAATGGAACAGCAGGGACAAGTGGTGTAGACGGAACCAATGGTTCAGCTGGTACATCCGGTGTAGATGGTACAAACGGAACTGCTGGAACATCAGGTGTGGATGGAACTAATGGTACTGCTGGAAGTGGTGGTACATCCGGCACATCAGGTAATACGGCTGATGCATTCCCATTCACAGGTAGTGCTCAAATCACAGGTAGTATTATCTTAACTGGTAGCTTAGATGTTGAAGTTGGTAAAGACCAACAAATCGTATTCACTCAAGACCAAGCAAATCAAGCAACTAATACTCCTGTTGTAAGAATAAATGTTGATGGTTCACCAGCGGTAAACAAAGGTGCTGGTTTATGGATTGTATCCAATAGAGGAACTACTCCTGATACCGGATTGTTTAGAGTTGTAGGTAATATATCAACAACTGATTTCCTTTCAGTTAGAAACGATGGTTTGACTACCATTGAAGGTGAATTAAAAGTAACTGGTAGTACAAGCATAAGTGGAAGTATCACAATCACCACAGGTTCGTTCTCTGGCTCAGTAGTTGATAACATTGGTGATATATACACATCAGTAGATAGAATTGAACATATCGTAACCCTTACACAAGCGGAATACGATGGTTTGGGTTCAGTAGATGCAAATACCTTATATGTAATCTCCGGCTCTGTTGTAGATGAAGCAACAGGTTTCCCATTTACTGGTAGTGCTCAAATCACTGGTAGTTTAGGTGTAACTGGTAGTATTTCTTTATCTTTGGATACCTACTCAGGTTCGGTGGTGGACAACATTACCGATACATACACCGATGTGGGTAGAGTAAACCACGTTGTAACATTGGATTCAGCATCATATGCAGCATTAGGAACAAAAGACCCAAATACATTATATATCGTATCTGGCTCAACTGCAACCACAGGTTCAACAGGCCCTGCTGGTACATCGGGTACTTCTGGTGTTGATGGAACTAACGGAACGGCAGGTAGTGGAGGAACTTCGGGAACTTCGGGTAATACAACCATCTTAGCAATTGCAAAAGATAGTGTTGAAATCGCTGATGCATCAACATTAAACTTTACAGGTAGTGCTGTGACTGTGACTGATGCTGGTGGTGGAACTGTGACTGTTGAGATTGATGCTGCTGGTGGAGGTGGAAGTGGATTCCCATTTGTTGGTAAAGCTGAAGTAACGGGCTCGGTAGATGTAAGTGGAAGTTATTTTATTACATCTGGCTCTTACACCGGTTCATTAGTAGATAATGTATCCCCAACCTATGGTGGTGTTCCATCCGTAAAGCATGTGGTAGCAATTACATCAGCATCTTACGCAGCGTTGGGTACTAAAGACCCTAACACACTCTATGTTGTATCTGGCTCAGCAATCACTGGTAGTATGGTGACTGTAGATACATTCCCATACTCAGGTTCAGCACAAATTACAGGTAGTGTAGGAATCACAGGTTCTCTCAAAGGAAATCACGTGAATATGAGTATTGTTTCTACAACTGCATCTATGGATGTGAGTGCTGGAAACTTCTTTGTATTACAATTGGTAAGTGGAGATACACACATCACAGCAGAGAATGTTCAGGGTTCTCAAACTGTGAATATGTTGGTTAAATCAGTAAGTGGAGCAACTGTATCGTTTGGTCCGAACATCTTACAACCATCGGGCTCGTTCTTTACTGCATCATCAGCAACTGCGGAGGATGTTCTTACATTCATCGCATTTGATACAACCTCATTGTACTTAGTAGGATTAAATAATTTCCAATAATATGTTTACACCATTTGCATTTAGAAGCGTTAAAATAGAAGAAGTACCTGCTCCACCGAGTTGGACTCCTGCTGATTTTTCTAACATCAAAGCATGGTGGAAAGCAGATTATGGTATAACAATGAGTACAACCGATACTTCAAAAGTTCAAAGGTGGGATGATTATATAAACGGATACCCCGTAACTCAATCATTTGACTCTAACCCCAATCTAACAGCCGTAGAACGAAGTCCAAGTACAGCATCAGCATATTCTGATTTGAATAATCAACCTATTGTAAGATTTGGTATAACTACAAATGCAACTTATCCAAATGGAGCTCCCCAGTATTTGAACTCTACTGGCTCATTCCCAGCATTGAGTAGTGAATCCTACACTCAAATCATTATATGTGATTATATAGGCTCAAAAACAACAGGAGAATCGTTTTCAGCACCAATTATTGGACATTCTGATGGTAATTCAGTAAAAAGGATTTGGTTTGATAGACAATTTTCTGATGGTGATATGAGAAATGTTGTGGGATTGGGTGCAGCTTCTATTCAAGTTGTAGATACAAATACAAACCTAACATTAGGTACTGAATATGTACTATGGCAACAATACCAAGCTGCAAGTGCGGACACTTATACTGGAAACAATACAACTACAGGAAGTTTGAGATATAATGGAAGTGTAACAAACGATACATGGGCTGGAACAACCATATTTGGTATAAATGGATTTATGACAGGAACATCAAATGTTGGTTCATTGGTAAACACCAGAGCAAACGATATGGCTGTTGCTGAAGTAATCCTAATTTATGGTGAGCCATCAGCAAGTGAGTGGGCGCAATTTAAAGATTATGTATCTACAAAATACGGAATAACAATAAGTTGATATGGGAGAGGTAAGTGAAAGAATATATTTAGGAGATTTTGAGGTATTTGGACTTTACGATAATAAGTTAATTGGATTAAATCCATATAGTGAAGCAGTAGCGCCATCTGTATCATATCAATTCAGATTTGACCCATTTTCATCTTCATTGTTCCTTGCTGTACCAGGTTCAGAGTTTACTGATTTGGGAATGGCAGAACCATTGCAAGATGTAAGTTCTTTGATTAGTGGAGTTGGAAGCAATGTAAGTTTAGTATCTACAGGTAGTGGTGAATTATATGCATCATCTTCAGTATTGAATTATAGTGGAAGTAATTGGGTTGATGAAGGCTATTCAACTGCATTAGTAACGGCAAACCAAAAGAACTTAGGAGCTTTACCTTGGACATCTATCAATATGGGTAATACTGACTTTGTTGTTGAAGGATATATTGCACCTGTTGCTCCTGATTGGGGCTCTCCCCCATACCAATTACACATATTTGGTGAACCCGGTGGAGATGCTTTATTATTACAATGGAGTACTGGAACTACATTAAGATACTATATGAATGGTTCTGCAACTACATTTAGTTTGACAGATACATTAGACAATTATTACCATTTTGCTTTTGTAAGAAGTGGAACTAACAAATACATTTATGTAAATGGAACAAGGGTGGCTACTGGAACATTTAGTGGTGATTTTGGAACTGAAAACTATTGCTCTATTTTAGGATATGATGGTGTAAACGATGCGGTTGGTAAATTAGTTCAGGACTTTAGGGTTTATGTTGGAACTGATAAAGGATATAGATTCTCAACTATACCAACACCATTAAGTGTAGTAGAAAAACAAGCAACTGGTATTGTATCGGGTGGATTACAAATGTACATAGATGCAGGTAATGCCGCATCTTACCCTGGAAGTGGAACTACATGGTCTGATTTGAGTGGAAATGGAAATGATGCAACATTGGTAAACTCTCCAACACATACATCAGGAGATAGTGGTTATTTCCAATTAAATGGTAGTAACCAATATGTTAGATTACCAATTGGATTAAATCAGAGTGGTAATACATTTATGATTATTGCTAAATCTACTGCTGGTAGTAAAGCACACACTACTATGATGACAACTTTGTTGACTGGAACAACAACATCATCTACTCCATATAGAGATTTGACATGGAATACTACTGCATGTGGAACATATTCTTATTTAACATCTCCTGGTGTTGCTGATATAGCAGCATCATACAATCTAAACCAATGGTATTCATTTGTAATTACTGAAGCTGATTGTACCCAAAATGGATACTTTGATGGAACTGAAACCATTACTGATAGAGCATTGGATGCAAGTGGAGCTGGTGAAAACCAACAAATTACAGTTGGAACTGGTTATTGGGGTTACTCAAATATGCAAGTTGCAGCTGTGTTGATTTATGATAGGAAATTAAGCCCATCAGAAATCCAACAAAACTTAGATATATTTACCGCAAGATACTAAAATGATTACATACGCAATAATAACTGAAGATTATAAATGTGTTGATATAATCACCATTGAAAATAAAAATACATTGGATGGTTATGTATTACCAAACGGGTCTGTAAATCTTATACCATCTACAAAATGGAATAATGAAGGTGGAATTGGGTTGTATTTTGATGGTTTGACAAATACATTCCAATCAGAACCAATTGTAATAGAAGAACCAATAATGGACCAAAATAACATACCACAATAAGATATGGCAACGATAAAATTAGGAAATAAAACATTAGGTAGTATAGCATTCGGTGGTACAAAGCTGGGTGATGCTAGAACATTGGCTAAAAATCCAATCTTTAGAACACAAGCCTTTAAGAACCACGGAAACAAACAAATCATCTATTCTACACCTCCTATATCGGTGCCTGAAGAACCAACTACGAATTGGTTGTTAAATAATGGAGTATGGAATGATACAGGTGTATGGGATGATACACAAAATTGGACAGAATAAAAGAAAAAGAAATGAGTGTAAATAGTATAGATAATTTAGAATCAGCAGCATCTATTAGAGCAAAGTTGAACGAATTGATTACAATCGTAAACTATTATTCATCATCACAATGGCCTGAAGGACCTGGTGGTGGAGGTGGAGACCCTTACACCCCTCCTCCCGGTGGTGGTTATTCATCCGTTACTATTTACGATAGTGATGGTGCAATACCATATCCAGTTGGACACGATACCATTATGGGAGCATGTGGGGCTTATCCTGGCGCTCCTAAAACAATCTATTACTCAAAGGGTGGAGCAAATGTAGGAGCTTCTATTGAGGTTGGAGATAGTGTATGGGTGGATGATGCTGGTAATGCAGCATTGCAATCTCTAAAGTGGTATGGTTATCAGGACTATGGTATGAATAAAGCATTTTATGTAAGTGCTGGTACTGTTTCTGAAATCCAAATGTGTGCATAAGATATGGGAGATATAGGAACACAATACTTTTTAGGAAACGAAGAAATCATCAACTCATATGTTGGTGATACTCCTATTATTATAAACCCATTTGTTCCACCACCATACCCTATTCCATTGGATGGGCTAGTAATGTTTTTAGATGGTCAAAAAAATGTAGATACATCATCTGGTTATTGGTATAACTCTTATGGTGGTAATGTAACAGCATCTTTATTTGGTTCTCCAACTTGGGACTCGGGTACTGGTGTTTTATCTTTTACTCATCAACAAGGATTTGAAACAAAACCAACGCCCGGAGCAATTGACTTAACATATACGCCAGAATATACAGTTATTTATTCAGGTAGATATACAGGAGCAATAACTGATAAACATGGTAGAATTTTGGTAAGTTTATCAAATACAGGTCCAACCAATTTATTACGAAATTGGTCTTTGGGTAATTATTCCGGCTCTTACGCTGGATTACCTGGAGTTGGACCTGCATATATTGCACCAGACCCCGTTGTTGGTAAGTTTGTATTTCAACCATCTGGAAGCTATGACACTAATTGGAGGATTTTTGCAGCAACCGCAGAATGGAACGACATACCAGGTGTACACGACCCAAGAACTCAAAGTTTGTACTTAAATGGAGAGTTTATAACATCATCAGTAACATCTAGCGTATATCCAGCTGGTCCATATGGAGTTGGAGTAAATACCGGCTCTTATACGGATGGTATAGTTGGTAGTAGTGTTTATGAAAACTCAAATTGTGAAGTAGCGGATATACTAATTTACAATAAATTATTAAATGCTGATGAAATCTTATCAGCATCTTTATTTTTAGCTAATAGAGTTGGAATATAAAAAATCACTACAAAAGTGATAAACATTGTTATAACATTAAACTATAAAAACATATTATAATATGAACGCAAATAGTGTATTAAACAAAATCGTAACTTTACTCACAAAAGAGGAAGTTAAGATGACTTACGCTAAGTTAGAAGATGGAACTATTGTTGAGTCTCCAACTTTTGATGTAGGCGAGCCAGTTGAGGTAGTAACCGAAGACGGCAAAACTCCAGCTCCTAACGGCGAGCACAACCTTTTCCTCAAAGATGAGGAAGGTAATGAAGTTCATATCAGAGTAATTACTGAAGATGGCGTTATCGTTGAAAGAGAGAATGTGGAGGAAATGGAAGAAGAAATCGTAAAAGTTGATTCTGAAGTTGAAGAGAAAGTTGTTGAAGAGATGGCTGAAGAAACTTTAGAGCCAGAACCACTTCCAGGCGAACCAGGATATGAGGAAATGAAGGTTAAGATGGAAGATTACGGTAAGAAAATGGAAGAGATGGCTTATCGCATTGAAGAAATGGAAAAAGCTATCGCTAAAATGCAAGAAGTTGAGATTGAAATTGGTGAAGAAGAAGAGGATGAAGAAGAAGTTTCTCCGATGAATGGCGCACCAGTAGAGATGTCAAAAGTTAGCGTAAAATTAAACAAGTCCAAGAGCATCAGAAACCCTCAATCATCGTTCTTGGCAAAATTATATAACTAATTAAAAACAAAAACAATGAGAAAATTACAGAAATTTGCTCAGCCTTCTATCACTAGCACATACGCTGGCGAATTTGCGGGTAAGTATATTGCAGCAGCTTTGTTGTCTGCAAGAACATTGGACAATAACTACATTACTATTGTTCCTAATGTAAAGTATAAGCAAGTAATTCAGAGAGTTGATGTTGACTCAATCGTTAACGATGCTTCTTGTGATTTCACTACTTCTGGTACTGTAGCATTAACTGAAAGAATCCTTGAGCCAAAAGAGCTTCAGGTAAACTTGGAATTGTGTAAGCAAAACTTCGTAGCATCTTGGGAAGCTCTTCAATTGGGCTACTCTGCATTTGATGAAGTTCCTGCTACATTCACCGATTACTTGGTATCTTATGTAGGTGGTAAGGTAGCTGAAGCTACTGAAACTTCTATCTGGACTGGTGCAGCAGCAACTAACGGTCAGTTCAAAGGTTTACTTCCAGTAATCTCTGCATCTGCAGCAACTGCAGGAGCATCTGATGCAATCCAATCTTCTGCATCTGGCTCTATCACTTCAGCTAACGTGTTGGATAAATTATCAGCATTGGTTGACGCTATCCCAGCAGCAGTTTATGGTAAGGAAGACTTGACCATCTATGTAGCAACTAACGTGGCTAAGGCATACCAACAAGCTTTGGCTGGTGGTGCGCAAGGTGCTAATGGTTGGAACAACCAAATGAACGTGGGTGAGAAGCCAATGAACTTCAATGGTATTGAGTTGGCACTTTGCCCAGGTATGACTGACTCTTACGCTGTAGCAGCTCAAAAATCAAACTTGTTCTTCGGTACTGGTTTGATGAACGACTACAACGAAGTGCGTATCTTAGACATGGCAGATTTGGATGGTTCACAGAACTTCAGAGTAATCATGAGATACACTGCGGATACACAAGTAGGTATCCTTTCTGATGTGGCTATTCACATCCCATCAGTATAAACCAATTAGAGGATTAAAGGGAGGGGTAACACCCTCCCCCAAACTCTTTTACAACTTTAACTAATAAAAAAATAAACTATTATGGCATGTGATTTAACAGCAGGTAGACAAGAAGTGTGTAAAGAGTCCGTTGGTGGTTTAGCTGGTGTGTATTTCGTAAACTTCCAAACTGGTTCATTCAGCAAAGACGGAGATGGTCTTGTTGATGGCTTTCCAACCAGTGGAATGAACGCATACTACTACGAATTGAAGGGAACTTCAAATTATCAAGAGACCGTAAATACTTCAAGAGAAAACGGCACTACATTCTTCTCACAAGAATTGGTTCTTAACTTGAAGAAGCTTACAAATGAGATGACTACTCAATTGAAGTTGATGGCTTGGTCAAGACCTCAAATCTTTGTTCACACAATGCAGGGTGATACCTTGTTAGTAGGTGAAAGAGAAGGAGCTGATTTGACCGCTGGAACAATTCAAACAGGAGCAGGACTCGGAGACCTTTACGGTTATGCTGTGACCTTCACCGGACAAGAACAATTCCCAGCATCATTCGTTAGTGGAAGCACATTTGGTGACCCATTTGGAGCGGCAGGCTTTACAAATGCACCGACTATCGTATACGGATAATTCTCCCAAAGAAACCCGTATTTTTTATCTATCATACAACAGGGAAGCCCACCATTCGGTGGGTTTTCTTTTTATATAATACACACCCCCTCCGCTCATGCGAAAAAGGTGTGTTTCTTATTTTGTTATACAAATATACGAAATAAATCTTAAATGGCCAAATTTATTCTTTGTATTTCCAAATAAATCCTTGAGATTTATTTATTTTGTTATTACAGCATGCATATATCCCTGATTTTTGCAATCCAAGTTCATCTACTATTTCGGCAAATCCACCCCATTCTTTAATAAAATTATCATCTAAATCATACTGCATTACAGGTCTCATTCTTTTACGAGCAGATTTTTTCATTTTATTAAGAGTTTCATCAGAAAATCCATGTCCCATTTGGCTTTCAGACATTTTTCTTTTAGTTTCTTCTGATAATTCTCTACCGATTAAAGTTTTACTTATTTTTTCTTTATGCTCTTTTGATTTTTCATATCCTTTTTGAAGAATAGATAAATTATCCCAGTGATTATTTTTTCTACACCATTCAATCATTTTTGGATGAGATGTATCTCCACCAATTTTACCATTCTTACTTCTTTCTTCATCAGTAAGCCCGTAAAAACCTTTTTTTTCTTTTTTAAGAGTTTTTTGAGCTTTAACTCCACCAAGAGCAGCTCTTTCAGAATTTTGTTGTAGTTGAGCATCAGTCCTATTATCCAAACGAGAGGACTGATACTCTTCTAACATTTTTCTAATCTCTTCAGGGCTCATTATTTGTATTGAGAAATATTAAGAAACTTAGAACTATTCCACACATCCAAATAATCATCAGGATTCAACATCATTTCTTGTGCTAACCCTTCATACAATCGGAAAGATTTTGATTTAAGTTTATCAAAGTTTTCCCAAGCAAACTTAACCATTTGTTGTCTTTGCTCCAATGTAAACTCAAACTGACCTTCTCCGAAATAAGGAGCTTCCAAAATACGATGCGCAACATATCCCCAGTTTTCTTCCCAAGCATCAAAGTTAATATGATAGTTGTTCATACGGTCTGCAACTGCTGCCATATCTACCATTTTTTGTGAAGTTGGACCTGGCTTCAAATCCTGCCTCATTGCAGCCTCATCTGCTGATGGGAGTTTCACATTGGAAGCGATGATAAAATGAATATTGTGAGTTGGAACACTAAATCCTTCTCCATATTTCATCTTAAACTTATTAACTGCATCTTTCATTGGTTTGGGTAGGTTACGAGCACCCAATAAAGCTTGAGCGTTAGAATACTCAAACTTTTTCAACCCACTCATCATATTCTTAATAACATTCATTGAATCGCTGTTAGCAAACATAAAATCAGAATCATCAACACTAACAATAGCCGGTGAATCTGGATGATTTGCTGCAATCAAACATAGTTGATAACCAAAATCTCTTAAAGATTTTTTACCTGTGATTAGGTAATATGGAACAACACCTTCTTCCAAATATTTTTTAATCAAATGAGACTTTGTATAACCTGGCATTGATGAGAAGAAAAAATGTTTCTTCATAAACATTGAGTAATCTCCAGAGGTTGCCACTTTAACTTCGTTCTCAAACTTATTGTAAAGAGCTTTTCCTTGCTCTAATGCAAAAAGTTGTTTTCGGGTAAATACTTGCATCTTACTTACGATTAACTGATTCAACATAAGCCATCATAATCATCTCCAAGTTCTCAGCAATGGAGGAAAGTGGACGAAGATTAAACTCCAAATCTTCCATTCGGTTAGAAAGATTATTCAATGTAGAGTTCATCTCCTTAACGCTCTGATTCAAAGTAGAAAGTTCAGAAGCGATGTCTTCAGAGTAATCATTCTCTGAAACGATGTGGATGTTAGACATCCCCATAGCGTTGCCTGTTACTTCATCCAAACGGGCTGAAATGTAGTGAAGGCTCTGTTGGATAGTTGGAATATCCGATTGTGTGTTGAGGTTGTTCATAGAATTAGTATTAAGGTTAAACATTAAATCAACAGGTCAAATATACGAAAAAGATTTTATATAAACAAGCCCTATGTATTATTTTTTAATCATTTTATATTTTATTTTAATCATTTAACGGCTTTTGCTTTTTATCACTACTTATACGAAGTAAGTTGTTAAATAGATATAAAGACATTCTCATGCAATCGTATTACTTGTCAGGAAGCAATTTGGTGACCATTAGAGTAGCTCAAAATGTGGCTAACTCTTATACTATGTCCTATCAGGATATGTATTTACTCACCAATACCACACAATCTTTCAATTCATTCACCTATAATAGTGATGAATCCTTACTTGCTTTTACAGCATCTATTGCTGGAGCTACCTACGGAGCAGAATATAGAGCAACTCTAAACGATGACTCTGGCTCTACTATTTGGAATGGCACATTTAACACATTTGCTACCTCATCAGTCACAAAATCTATTTACGAAAATCAAATAACTGATGATTATAAATCAAATGTAACCGATAACGCATATATTGTATTATGAAGAAAGATACTAAACTATCCATAGTAAATCTATCACAACAGGAGATACCTGTAATTACTGAAGATACCAAATCAAGACACCAATGGGTGCCAGTTGGTATAATGGATATAGATGATTATTTCCCTATCCTAACCGATGCATACACAACATCTACAACCAATGCGGCTTGTATTGATGGTATTTCAGATTTAATCTATGGTAAGGGATTATTCTCAAACAACGAAATCTTCCAATTAGCATTGGAAAAGATTGTTTCTCAAGAAGATGTAAGAAGGATTTCCTTTGACTTAAAATTGTATGGAAACTGCGCAGTAGATGTAATTTGGAATGATGACCATACCAAAATCAAAAAGATGTATCACACTCCAGTTCAGAATTGGAGAGCAAAGAAGGTTTGGGATAACCCATTTGTAGATGCATATTACTATTGCCACGATTGGTCAGACCAAAGAGCACAAAGAATTAAAGTAGAAGTTCCTGCATTTGGTAAATCAACCGAAAAGAGAGAATTACTTTACATCAAAAACTATACACCAGGTAAGTTCTACTACTCAGTTCCTGATTGGGTATCTGCACTTCAGTTCTCATTCGTAGAAGCTGAATTATCTAACTTACACATCAACAACATTGAAAATGGATTCTTGCCATTGGTAATGGTGAACCTAAATAATGGTGTTCCAGCGCCTGAAGAAAGACAAACTATTGAAGCACAAATTGAGCAAAAGTTTACAGGCACCCGAAACGCTGGTAGATTTATGGTTTCCTTTAACGATGACCCAAGTGTAAAACCAACCATTGATACAATCACTACTGAAAACTTGCATGAGAAATACCAATATGTTGGTGATTACGCTCAGGACCGCATTCTTGTAGCGCATCGTATCACTTCTCCATTGTTGTTTGGTATCCGTACCGCTAGTAATGGTTTCTCCTCTCAGAGTGAAGAAATGAAAACGGCATTTTCTATCTTACAAACGATGACAATTCAAGGTTTCCAATCAGTATTGTTAAATGCATTCCAAGACGCATTTGAATTAGGTGGATGGGGTGATGAAACTGAATTATACTTTGAGCAATTGACTCCATTGGTAATCCTTTCTACAACAGCTGAAGAAACAGGTCAAACTGTAGAGCAGGTTGAAGAAGATGTAAACGAATCTATGGAAAATCCGAATACTATTACGGATGAAACTGATAACTTAATAACTGAATAACTATGGCTACTCCATTTGGATTATTTGTAACCCGAAACGATATAATCAAAACCTCTCCATTACAGGGGAGTATTGATTCAGATAGATTGTTGCCGTTCATCCGAACTGCGCAAGAAAAATACATCCTAAACTTAGTAGGAACTGTTCTTTACAACTATTTGCAGGATAATGTAGAGGCTGGAAACTCTTTTAGCGGATACTACAAAGAATTGATGGATGAGCACATCAAACCAACGCTAATTTGGTATGCTTGTGTAGAGTATTTACCATTCTCAGCGGTTCAATTCAAGTCTGAAGGAGCAGTTAAACACCAATCAGAACAATCACAAGCAGTTTCTAAGACTGAAGTTGATTACCTTGTTCAAAAATCACAGGATAATGCAGAATGGTACGCTACCAGAATGCAAGATTACCTAATTGCATACTCAAATCAAATCCCTGAGTTCTACGAATCAGTTGGAAACGCTACTCAAATCTATCCAGACCAAACAAATCAGTATTTTAGTGGAATAAACTTATAAGATATGACAGTTGTAAATAATTCAGATACTAACTACACTCTTTATTACAATGTTTTGGATTATTTCAAAACAATTATGAGCAACCACCCTTCAATCAACTATGTTTCACAGGGTGATGTGTTCCAAATAGATAATAGAGAGTTTCCACAATACCCAATGGGAAACATCATCATTACCGATGCGGTTTTTGATACATCAACTACATCGTATTCTTGTCAGTTAGTAGTAGCAGATAAGCAAAAATTAAAGAACAACGAATCAACCGGCTCATTTAACGAAATGAGTGTTCCATATTATGGGACAGATGATGTAGTAGATATACATGCTAATACCCTATCAATACTCAACGATTTGTTATCTTATACTGAATACGCTACAACTAACTTTGATATAGGAACAATTACATGCACAGCTTTCAAAGAAAGTTTTGATAATGGACTTTGTGGTTGGACTGCAACATTTGATTTGATTACACACAACCCACGTCCTCGTTGTTTGTATACTTTATTACCTGAATAATGGCAACGATACAGGATGTAGCAAAGGTTTTTAGAAAGGAAGCCGGAAAAGCAATATATCCTGGTGTTCCTTATAGTGGATACCCAAAGACTCGCTCTTCTCGTGCTTTCAAAACAGGTAATTTACTTACAAAGTTTATTTCTTCTCCACAAAACGCAATCAATAGTATTGGTTCAAAAATTAAAGGTAGTTATCAGTTTGTAATTGATGTTGCACCTGATGGAGCAGAATACGGAAGATGGGTTCACTATGGAACTCGTCCAAAAAAGACAAAAGGAACGGGTATGAAAGCAAGACCTTTTGGTGAAATTGCCGCATCTTCAACTAATTTCAAAGAAGCGTTAGATGAACTAATTATGGGTGATTTAGATGGTGTGGTTGAACCATTGTTTGACGCTATGGATAATGAGTTCGGTAAGGCAGGATTCAAAGTTTCCTAACATCAAATACAATTTACCAAAAGTTGGTTAAATAATAAAAGATTTACTGATGGCTCTATCAATTTTACAATACCCAGCAAGTTGTTCGTTAGCACAATCACCGATTATATTTTCTGTAAGTGAATCATCAGCTGCTAATACCTCTGCATCTTTTCAATACAATGCAGATTTATACTATTGGACTGGGACACCCTCTCAAAGCGGCTCATTTAATTACACATTAGTAAAATACCCTAATTCTTCCAATGTAGGGATTTTTGACTTTAGTAGGATAATTAACTCCACCCTAACTGATTTGCGTCAGGAGAATCCATCTAATGTGGTTTATTTTAAGGGAGATTTTTATTTCCAATACCGAAGTGGAAGTGCATACGCTACGGGTAGTAGAGTTTCATCAGGAACATACAAAGCATTGGATGGGTATTCCCTTTTCCAAGAGCCAATTGGACAACAAATTACATCAAAGAGTTTGTATTGGCCTCTAATGACTGATGGACCAGCAACACAGAGTATTTTTGATAACAACAAAGGAACATTAGGTGTATACACTGGAACTGGATGTAATCTAAATGTATCACACCTTCAGTATTCTTCCTCTCTTACATCTTCTTATGTTGAGGTAAGTTCATCTATCAGTTCATCACAGCAAATCCAACAGGCACCTTCTTTTCCATCTCAAAGTGAGTTTCCAATAACTTACAACGGATGGTATACAATCTGCCCAGTATCTTCTTCGGTATCTTCATCTATTGCAACGGTATATACCGATGTATCAGCATCGTTTGATAGTGATGTAGTATTTGGTGGAGATATTGATTTTGATTATGATGGAGTTACACTTCAAACTAATGTAACTAATTTTGATACATTCTTTACTGCACAAGTTCCACAATTGTGGGTATATGCTCAGGATGGTGTATCTACTTATTTTGCTTCAGGTAGTGGAGCAGTTCCCGTAACTTATGCACCTGTCTTTTCAGTAGTCT
>Ga0208645_1001077_pt1 | contig 25414 bp, 33 predicted proteins | sample VirMetDEL_Sep_01_FD_184519 | JGI IMG/M metagenome (GOLD analysis project Ga0208645, IMG submission 184519) | Aqueous microbial communities from the Delaware River and Bay under freshwater to marine salinity gradient to study organic matter... | ecosystem: Environmental > Aquatic > Marine >... | reverse complement strand
TACGTTCTCACAATGTCAAGATCTTAACTAAAAAAAGTAATTACACGCACCGAGATGAGTAATAAAACCTCCCCCATACCTCTGTTAGACAAATATTTTCAAAACAAAAAAACCACTTAAACATCTAAAAATCAATAAGTTATTAACATAAAATGTGTGTAACGTGTATTTCCAACAGAGGTAGAAAAAAAATATTTGGTAGTTTAATAGTTATTAACTATATTCGTTAATAAATAAATAAATAAGCTATGAAAAATTATAATGAAATTAACGACACAATTAACAGAGGTACAACAGAGGTAACAGAGGTACAACAGAGGGGAGAACAGATTCACGATTTTATGTTGTTTACTACAAACTATCCTTCAATGTTTATCGAGCATTGTTGGAAAGGTAAAGGATCACTAATGACACACATAAGAGATAAGTTTCACTCTTCTAAGTCGTTCGTAGACTTTTGGTTTAGGCTTGATAGCTATAACAGAGATATTCTTGCTAACTACGTTTCTAAATGGAGTACAAGGAATAAAGACACAAGTTTTGGTAAAGATTACAGATCATCTATAGATAACTTGTCTTGGGATGATGTCAAAGATTGTTGTGGCTCTGAGTACCAAAAAGAATTTTATCTTAATAGACTGAAAACCTCTGATGAGTAGACTGAGATGTCACGAAACCTCCTTCAATGGAGGTCAGGTTAAATTTAAAATTAATAAAATGAAAAAAAACATTTACAAAACCATTAACGACAAAGTTCTCGAAGGTCTTGAGAAGGATGGTTTGAAGTGGTTTATGCCTTGGAAATCAGGTATGGGAAATTCCCCAATTAACAATGCTACTAAAAAAGCATACAAAGGGATTAACATTTGGTTACTTAACATTGAGATGAGAACAAATGGTTACGAGAGTAACGAATGGGTAACTTATAAACAAGCCATCGATAAGGGTGGAAACGTGAAGAAAGGTCAGAAGTCTACTGAAGTCGTTTATTGGAAAATATCTTTTTACGACAAGACTGCTAACCCAAAGAAGTTTTACAGAAGTGAAAAAGATGCTATGAGTGATGGAGTTGCTAAAGAAAATATTCACAAGGTTTTTACTCTTTACAACTACAGAGTATTTAACATTGCTCAGTGCGAAGGTCTGACTGCTATTAGAACTAATGAAGAACTTGAAACACCTTCTGAGATTGGTAACATTAAAGTTGCTTCTGATTATTGTGATAACTACCTAAAAAATGAAGAGATCAGTTTAACACACAACGCAACATCTTCAGCATACTACCAACCGAGTACAGATATAATCAATATGCCGGTACTTGAGTCGTTCAAAGATGTTGATTCTTACTACAAGACTTTGTTTCACGAGATCAGCCATTCAACAGGTCACGAGAAGAGGTTAAAAAGGCAAGGAGTTATCAAGGGTGGCAAGGGAACTGATCTTTATGCTAAGGAAGAGTTAATAGCTGAGATCACATCACTTTATATGTCAGGTGTCTGTGGGATTATGCCAACAGATCATCTTGATAATAGTCAAGCCTATTTAAATGGGTGGATCAAAAGAATTAAAAATTTCAAAGGCAATGAAGAAAAGTTAATTGTATCAGCTATGACTCAAGCGAGTAAATCAGCCGATCTAATTATCAGTCATTCAGAGTTAGTTGAAGCATAGGATCACATTGGTGCGTAGGGGGGTTCGATTCCCCCTGATCCACGACATAAGTCACATAATTAAATTAAATAACAATGAAAAAATTATTACTTTTTATTTTTAGTTCTGTTGTTGGTCTTGTTGTTTTCAATGCCTTAACAATACTAATTAGAATCACACCTTCAATAGACTCTGTTGGTCAGGTTTTAGGTTTAATCCTTCTGTATGGATACCTTGTTTGTCTATCAGGATTTTTAATTTATTGTTCAATCATCTTAATAAAGAACGAACTATGAATGACTATACTGCAACGGGAATAGCTGAAGGATGGATCGTATGTGAAGATACAGATCAGCAAATTGAGGCTTGGCAATACCTCCATGACTCAGGACTTGCTTACAGACTGCAAGGATGGTTCGGAAGAACTGCAAGAAATTTAATAGAATCTAAAATAATTAAACAATGAATAAAATTATAACATCTTACTTTATTGATGATAATAATACACTACATACTTTTATCGGAGATTTGAAACACATTACGTTCTCTAATGTGGATAGTATTTTTGAAGCTGAATTACTTATCGAAGAAGAGAATAGTCTTAAATTACAATAAAAGTTAAAATTATGAGAGAAATTTACACTATTACAAATCGAGTTAACATTGATCTATTCGCTGAAGATTTAAGAGAAAAGGTCTTGTTCAATTACTCAGTTCAGTTTGGTAACGTAGATCAAAATGGAAGAGCTGAGTGGCATCTTAGAAAAGAAGGACATATTAAGGTGTTTGCTAATGGGGGCATTAACCTGATCAACAATATGTGTCACATAAGTGACTACGATGAGTTCAAAGAGAACGAAGGATTATCGAGTGCGTGGGATAGCGAGATTGAAGACATCCTTGTAAACGTTATTGAGAACAGAGGAAATGAGTTTGGTCGCACCATTGAAGTTATGCATCAAGTGTTCTGATCTAAGTACCCCTCCAAAACAACCTCCCTTCGTTAGTTCGTTGGGGGGATTTGGTGGTAGAAGGCAATATTGCCACATAATTAAATCCAATTAAAATGGGACAATACTTTATTACAATTAACAAAACAAAAAAAGAGTACCTACGAACGTACACGTTTGGCGATGGTGCTAAGTTCCTCGAATTTATGTCAAGTTCAAGAGGGATGAAAGAAGCTACAATGATGCTTTTAACTAATGGTGGAGATTCATTGAAGTGTTACTTTAGTCCAAAAGAAAAATACTTAGGTCGTTGGTCAGGAGATCAGATCGAAGTTCTTGGAGACTATGCTGAAGGCGATCTATGGGATCAAATTCATTCTGAAAAATCTAAATGGAAGGACATTAGTAAGGAAACTTACAGAGCATTATTCCTTAACAACAGATGGTTTCAAGAAGAAGAGAAGAAATACCTAAAAAAGAATGGAGGTCAGTACCTCTTTACAGATCAAATGGTAATCCTTCAAGAATTATTTCCTGAGGAATTAATGGAAGGCGATCTTAGAAAGAAAATTAAAGAAGAGTATAACATTAAATAAATAGCTATGAATAAAAATAAACTAATAGCAGAATTTATGGGATTTCCCAAACAATCTGATGCAGTAGATCGCAGAACAACTGCGTATTATATTGGAGATGTAATAATAGCAAACAATACAAAAAATCAAAACGAAGAGGGGGTGTTTCATCCTGATGATATGTTATTTCACATCTCTTGGAATTGGCTGATGCCCGTAATAGAGAAGGTGGAGACTCTTGGATATACCTTTGAAAAAAATTATCAACCAATAGACAAAGATTGGCAATCACTAATAGTAAAAGGTAATGATATACTTTATCAAGAGTTTAATCCTGAAAGCATAAAAGCATCTTACTATGTGGTATGTGAATTAATTAACCAATTATCAAAAAATAACTTTAATTTAAATAAATAACTATGAGTACAAAAATTACAAACGAGATTTTCGAATCTTACCGAACAGAACAAAAAGAAATTAACGAAGCTAAAGAGTTTCTGAAAACCAAAAATTTCTACACAGATTGTATGTGGCAAACTAAAGATGTTACAGACATATACGATTGTAGTGATGAAGAAGCATATCAGATTTTAGATTTAGTTCTAGGATCAGATTGTTCAGAAACCTTTGAAAAAATTGACATTCAAGCAAGTATGATGGATATAAAAAGAAAGGAGGATAGCGATGAGTAAGCTAACTGAAATAGATGGAAAATACTTAGGTAGGTATATGTCTACCTATAATTTTGTAGGGGAACATCAATTGGAAGATGTTGCAAACGAAGTCTTAGGATTAGGATGGGAAGCAGAGGATGATGTTTGTCAAATTCAAGATATATTAGATGCGATAAATCCTGATGGGTTTATGGTAGAACACATTTCTAATTGTAGGACTGATAATGATATTCAAGTCAGAGAGATGGATAACTTTTCCTCTACTACATTATATGAATGGTTTAACAATTTTGTTGACTATGTGCAAAATCAAGATAATAATCTTTATAACGAGGCGTGTAAGTATGCTGATGAAAGGGAGGAGGGGTGTATATAATGGAGTATCACGCACTTATCCAATGGAACGATACCAAAAACTATGAGGATGTTATTGTTACAACAAACAAAGAGTCTGATGAGGATGACTATATCTTCTTCTACTTTAAGGATCAGGATGAAATCGAGCAGTACAAAAGGACAGATATGCACGAGTTCAGAATTGTAAACTATGTCCCTACTACTACTAAAGATTGGTACTACGAAAGGACTAAAATAAATTTATTAGAATCAGGAATATTAAAAACTTAGCTTATGAATGTAAAACAATTAATTAAACAACTTGAAAATCTTCCACAAGACTTGCCTATTAGAGTCGTAATGAAGGATGAGAACGAATGGCTTTACGAGTTAGAGTGTTCAGAAACGGGGGAATCAGGTTATGAAGAATGTGGAGAAGTTAGATTACTAACCACAGAGTAAAGAGTCACAAGGTGCATTGGGAGGTTCGATTCCTCCTGACTCACGACATAAGTCACATAATTAAATTAAATAACAAATGAGTAAAAAACTAACTACTTGGGAAAAGCAAGTAAAAAAAGATGGAGGTCTTACTGCCCATTGGGAAAAGAAGATTTCTAAATCATTGGTAGGGAAGAAGATCACTAAGGTGCAGTACCTATCTAATGATGAGACAGAAGAAAACTATTGGCACAAAAGACCGGTAGCAATTCAACTTGATAATCAGTATTGGTTAATTCCAATGTCTGATGATGAAGGTAACGATGGGGGTAGTATGGCAGTTTCTTTTATGAAAGGACTTACAACTATACCTACATTACAAGTTAACGATAAATACTTAGAACTATGAATGAATTAAAATTAAGGATTGCTCAACTTGAAAAAGATAAAACAGAGCTATTAAAAAAAGTAAGGAAACTTGAATTTGTATTAGAAGAGTACGACTCTATTATAGTTCAAAAACTTATGAAAAGTAAAAATCAAAAATTAAAAGAATATGCCTAATCACGTTATTAATAATATTGTTGTTGAAAAAAAGTATGCAACAATTCTTGAAGAAATATCTAAGGTAGGTCTGTTGGAATACATAAAACCAATGCCTAAATCATTAGATACATCCGATGTTACAGAAGACTCCTTAAAGAAATCTGTAAAGTGGAAAGAAACTGACATAGAGAATCAAGTCAGGATCAAAAACCAATGCGACTTTAATGAAAAAGTTCACGGACATAGAACTTGGTACGGATGGAGTTTAGAGCATTGGGGAACAAAGTGGGCTGACTACGAAACAGAGTTTTGGCAAGATGATCACTTTGCTTACTACAGATTTACTACTGCTTGGTCTTCGCCATCTTCTGAAATTATAAGGCAGTTTGCCAACATTATTCCTGACTTTGAATATGTATGGGAAGAAGAACAAGGATTCGGAGAAAGAATCAAGTATAAAAATTCGGTAATCAAATCGTTTATTGAATGGGACTTACCCGAGTGGGAGTTAGTAATGGAACGAGACTCTAAAGGAGAGGAATACGAATCAGATTACACCTATCTAAAAGAGCCATACTTCTATGATGGAGAGACCTATCCTGTAGGTTTTTATGTATACTATAACCTAAACGAGTATAGAGGAGATACATTAACCGAAGCTAAAGCAACAACTAAAGAGTTAGAAGCTTTAATAGGCTTTGATAAAAATTAATTAACTTAAATAAAAAAATCAAATGATAATCAAATGTAAAAATTGTGCAAGTCAAATTCAACAAAGATCAGATAAGTTTTATTGTGTAAGATGCCGAAGCTTCAAGTTTCAGTTTGAGACCTATAAGTTTCAGTCGTTACTTAAGAAGCAAGAAATAAAACAAAGCTATCGACCATACCTCTTTGTATAACAAAGACAAGTCCCTTAGCTTAAATGGATAAAGCATCTGACTACGAATCAGAAGACTATAAGTTCGAATCTTATAGGGACTACTAAACTAAAAATTATGAGACAATACAGAAGCAATCAGGGTAGAAGCCCCCGAAAAGAAAAACAGATTATGCGAACAATGGCATTCGCATTCAAGTTATTTATTATTTCAGTTATAATATTCCTTATGCTATGAATAACATTGAGACATTCCTAAGATCAGCAAACGAATTAGAAGTTGATCCACTACTATTAGATAAGTTCTTTCACGATGGATACTACGACTCAATGTCAAGTAAAAATCAGAACTTAGAAACACTAACCTTATTTCTAAAAAATTATGATAAACCTTATTAGAATCATTGTAGTTACTGCAACCATATACCATGCAGTTCCATCACAAACAGATTCAACACCGTTTATAACTGCATCAAACAAACAGATTAATAAAGAGAATCCACAAGGGCATAGATGGATAGCAGTTTCACGTGACCTTGAAGAATTAGGATTTACATTTGGAACTTATGTCTGTGTTGAAAATGCAGGAAATATGACTGGAGTTTGGCGTGTCGAGGATAGGATGAACAAGCGTTGGAAACGTAGAATTGACTTCCTTGTTAACAAGGAAATGAAAGGAGGCAAGTGGGAAAACGTAAAAATTAGTATAGAATCGACACAAAACTAAAAAATCGACACAAAATCGACACACGTAACTGCTTGATTATTAGTTATTTATTTCTTCTGTGTCGAAAATGTCGAAAATTATAGTAAAAAAAAAGAAAAAAATAATTTTATAAAAAGAAAATATATATAGTGTAGTATAGGATTAAAAAATCGACACAAAATTTTGATTCTTCATAAGTATTTATTAGCTTTACTACAATGACAAATAAACAAGATATGTGGCTTGAAGCAATGAAACTTCCAAAATCTGCCCATATTGTTTACCCTGACAGTGAAGCTATAGTATACAAGGGTGTCAAGATTGAAAAGAAAGAAAATGACATTAGAATATACTCAACAGAATCAGACTTCTACAAAGATATGACCGAAGATTTTATAGAAACAGATGGATTCTTGGAGTGTGTTAACATATACCTTAGAAAAAAATATTTGAAGCAGTTAGATAGAGTAGAAATGTGGATTCAGAAAGAAGTAAACGGACAGAAAAACCATAAGAGAATAAGTAACCTAAAAAAATTCAGAGAAAATTTAATAACAAAATATAATGAAGTCAATCCTTAAAAAATTACAAGAAGACAAACACTATTATGGTGCGTATGGAAGGCAGTTTCTTTCCAATAGTAACATAGGAATACTACTAAACAATCCTGCCGAGTTTGGCAAGGAGGGAGTAGAGACACTACCAATGCTACACGGAAGATACTTCCACGTTAGTATGTTAGAGCCTGATAAGTTAGATCAGTTTGAAGTTGTAGACTGCTCAACAAGAAACACAAAGGCTTACAAAGAGGTTGCAGGTGGAAAGCTTGTGCTACTAAGAAAGGAACAACACCAATTGGACTTGGCTATAGAAAAAATGAAGAATAGTAAGCTTGCTGATGAGATTTATAGTGAGGGGGCTGAGTATGAGGTACCGATGATTGATGATTTTTTTGGAGTTCAGTTTAAAGGTAAGGCTGATATCATCACGAAAGATAAAATAATAGACATAAAAACATCAAGTAAAATAGGAAATTTTAGGAGTAGTGCTAAGGCATATAACTACGACTCTCAGGCCTATATTTATAGTACAATGTTTGATCGCCCATTTGAGTTTTTTGTTATATGTAAAGAGACTCTTCAAATGAAAAGAGTTCAATGTAGTAGTGAGTTTTTAGAAAGAGGAAGGGACAAGGTAGAGAGAGCAGTTGCAATTTGGAAAAAGTTTTTTGGGCCAAATAAAACGCACGATGTAAACGAGTTTATTGAAACAGAAGTTCTTTGATAGAAAAGAAACACATAGAAAGGTTTGAAGCAAAAATTAATAAGACAGATAAGTGTTGGTGGTGGACAGCCACTACAAGAAAGGGATACGGATGTATGAAAATAAATGGTAGGGTTGTAGATGCTCATAGGATATCCTATATGATACACAAAGGCCCTATACCAAAAGGAATGTTTGTCTGTCATTCTTGTGACAACAGATTGTGTTGTAATCCTGATCACTTATGGGCGGGTACACCAAGAGAAAATTGGGAGGATGCAGTAAACAAAGGAAGAATAAAAAAATATAGTAAGTTAAATATTACGAGCGCATTAAAACATTGTATATATTTGCTTGAAGAAAGTAAAATAAACAAAGCGCTTAAAGTTTTAAAAAAATTAGCCCAAGCGGATCGGGCAAAGTGATCCGTAATTTAAATATTTTTTAACTATGGCAAGAATAAGCCACAATAACAACGAAGAGCAAAGAAGCTCAAATCCTACTTCAAAATACTTGGAGTGGAAGTCAAATGACAAAAGGTTCAGCTATTACGACAAGCAAGCTGGACAAAACGTAGCAGTAGATTTACCATTAAAGTTTGTATTTCTTCAGCACTATCACACAGTGAAGGGTTGGAACGATTCAAGCGCTAGTGGGATTTACTCAAACGAGGTTTTCTACATTGGTAGTGAGCCGATGACAGTACGATCTTTCAAAGGCGGGGTAATCGCTGAGGGTCTTTACAAAGACATCAAGAACGACCTTGTAACTGCAGGAGGAAAGTACCACAGATCTATCTATGCAATGCTTGAAGACGGAACAATTGCGAACATCTCTTTAAAAGGAGCCGGAGTTCGTGAATGGTCTGACTTTATGGAAGCTAACAAAAGCTTAGTTGATGGAAACTGGATCGAAATTAGTTCTGCTAAACAACAAAAGAAAGGTAGTATAAACTATAGTACACCTGAGTTTAAAGCGGGATCACGTTTAAGCAAAAGCGATTCACAAAACGCCGACATAGTTGCCGGTAAACTCAAAAATTACTTGGACAATTACTTTAGTAAAACTAAAGAGGTTGTAGAAAACCAAGAAGTAGAATTAGACTTTTAAATTTAATCAAGAGATAACGGGGCTACCTTTTTGGTGGCCTCTATCTCAAATTACAACAAGCAATGAAATTAGATGAATTGATATTTATTGTATCAGAACGAACAGGTTTAGATATAGTAGCAAAAACAAGAAAAGAAGAATACACATTAGCAAGAGCGATATACTATCAAATAGCACTTGAATTTAGAATAGGGAGTGTTACTCAAATAGCAAAATCTATTGGCAGAAACCATGCCACAGTGTTATATTCAGTACAAAATACATTTCCTCAGCTAGAAAAATACTTCCCTAAATACCATAAGATATACGTAACCTTGAACAGAGAGTTTGGTTCAAGTAAATATCTTTTTAAAACATACGAAGAAAAATATTATTTATTATTAGATGATTACAACCTTTTAAAGAAGCAGATAGAAGTTTTTAATACTCCAGGAGTCGAAAGAATGGATATGATTAAAACACTTAGCAAGGTTCCTGAAGAAAAGCTTTCTAAATTAAAAATAAGGTTTGATGCGGTTGTTAAGATGCTATGATAACAATATTTAAAAACATTAAGGAAACATCGACTCCTTTCCATAGGTCAGTAGACTTTGTCTTAGATAGAATAAAAGAAGGTAAGCATAAAGAACTTATTAGATCTATTAGAAAAGAAACTGACAAATCAAAAAGAAATACATTAAAAAAGAACCTACCGGCTATTTGTTTTTCAGGAACATTTAGCAAGAGATCTGATGATGCACTCATTGAGCATAGTGGGGTTATCTGTCTAGACTTTGATGGATACCCTTCAGAAAGTTCTATGTTGTCATTTAAAGAAGCTTTAACAAAGGATCAGTTTGTTTTATCTGCATTCATTAGTCCTAGCGGAAATGGCTTAAAGGTTTTAATTAAAATACCAAAGGATGCTGATAATCATAAAAGATATTTTGATGCACTTTCAAACTACTTTAGTTCGGAATACTTTGACATCACATCAAAAAATATTAGTAGGGTTTGTTATGAGTCATACGACAATGACATTTACATAAACCTTGAATCAAAGATGTGGGAAGAAATAGCCGACTACAACTATACTCCCATAGATATCAGAAAGGATGCTCCTACTATACCAATTACAAATGAGAATCAGATTGTAGATATTCTTATTAAGTGGTGGAACAAGAAGTACCCAATGGTTGAGGGTCAGAGAAACAACAATGCTTTTATCTTGGCCGCCGCCCTGAATGAGTATGGTGTAAGTAAGTCGTTAGCTGTATACGTTCTGATGCAGTACGCAGGTAACGGGTTTTCTGAATCTGAAATAAAAGGAACGATAGATTCTGCATACAGAGATGTTATGTCTCACGGAACTAAGTATTACGAAGACAACTCAACACTATCTAAGATAAGGACTAAGATAAACAAAGGGGAGTCAAAAGAAACTATTAAGAAAGAGTACGGACACATTAACAAGGACACACTTGATGTTGTAGTAAAGCAACTTGAAAAGGATTCTTCAGTAAAAAAGTTTTGGTTAAAAAACGAGAAGGGTGTTATTACTATGGTCCACTACTTGTTTAAAGAGTTTTTACAAGACAAAGGATTTTATAAGTTTGCACCTCACGGATCTAAGAAATATATATTTGTTAAGGTTGTAAACAATCTAATAGAACCTGCAAGTGAAGAAGAAGTAAAGGATTTTGTTTTGAAATACTTAGAAAGCTTTGAAGACTTAACTATTTATAACTTCTTCGCTGACAAAACAAGATACTTTAAGGAAGATTTTTTATCTCTTTTAGATACTGTGGATGTACACTTTGTACAAGACACAAAACATTTTTCTTTTATATACTTCTTGAACTGTGCTCTAAAAGTTTCAAAAGAAAATATAGAAACGGTTGACTATGTAGACCTTGATGGGTACGTTTGGAAGGATCAGGTTATAAACAGAGACTTTGAGTTTTGTGATATAACAGACTGTGACTTTAAAAAGTTTGTTTCTAACATAGCCGGTAACGAAGAAGAAAGGGTTAAGTCACTAGAATCAAGTATAGGATTTTTAATGAGTGGATATAAAGATCCAGGGTATTGTCCATCTGTTATTTTAAATGATGAGGTTATATCTGAAAATCCTGAAGGGGGAACCGGAAAAGGTTTGTTTGTTCAAGGTATTAGTATGATGAAAAAAATAGCAATGATTGATGGTAAAGCTTTTTCTTTTGATAAACCTTTTGCGTACCAAACCATATCAACAGACACACAGATTATTTCTTTTGATGATGTAAAAAAAGGATTTGATTTTGAGAGATTGTTCTCGGCAATTACTGAAGGAATTACAATTGAAAAGAAGAACAAGGATGCAATTAGAATACCATTTTCTTTTTCACCTAAGATTGTTATTACTACAAACTATGCCATAAAAGGAAGGGGTAACTCATTTTTGAGAAGAAAGGTAGAGCTTGAACTAACAAGTTTTTATAGCAAAGACTTTACACCTGTCGATGAATTTGGAAAAAGATTGTTTGATGAGTGGAGTGAAGAGGAGTGGTGTTCTTTTGATAACTATATGGTACAAAACTTAAAAACATACTTAAGAACAGGACTTATAGAAACAGAGTCTAAGAATACTTCTATAAAAAGACTGGCAAGAGATACCTGTCACGAGTTTATAGAATGGGTTGGGCTTGTAAATGGCACAAAAGCAAGTGACAAGATTCAATACAACTCTTTAATATTTAAGGATGAACTGTATATGGACTTTATTCAGGACAACCCTGACTTTGCGCCAAAAGCAAAAAGGACAATATCGAGAACAGAATTTTACAGGTGGCTTGGATACTTTGGAAACTTTGATAAAAAAATAATAGTTGAAGAAGGAAGATCAAGACAAGGAAGGTGGATAATGTATAAAACAAAAAGTAATGAGGAGAAAGAAAAAGAAACTCAGCCCGTCATCGAAGGTCTTGAATTTTGAGGATATGAAATGGTGCATGGAGAATGATTTCCAGGTGTACCTTGTTCCGCTTAATAACGATGGTAAGGGAGAGCATAAGATTGCAGTTAGAAGAGGAGGGATTACAACAGAGGGTAAGGACTTTAAAGAAATTAACGGTGTCGTATATAGAAGTCAAGAGACATTAAGTGAAAAAACATTTAAAAATTCTAAAGAAGCACACAACTATTTAAATTATGTATTCAAACAGCTAAGACAAAAATATGGAGGATGAACTATTAGACGCAGCTTTTAATACCTATAGGGTTTTGATTATGAACGAGGATCCTTATTCTATGATAGGAGAAAGAGAAGCTTCGTTCTTAATGGATGTAACCGATTATCCGTTTATGGATTATCAAAAAAGGATTGATGCGGCTATAGCTACAATGGAAACGTTAGCTGAACACGATCATTTCGAAAAATGTTTAGACCTGCAAGAATATATAAAAGAAGTAAAAAATGAAATTTAGAGATTATCAAAATAAAATTATAAACTATGCTACCAATGTTATTGCTATACGCAACTTTGTGTATCTTGCGATGGAAGTTAGAACAGGTAAAACACTTACTAGCTTGGGTATTGCCCAAAAAGTAGGAGTTAAAAATGTTTTATTTCTAACAAAGAAAAAAGCCATCTCAAGTATTGAAAGCGACTATGAGTTGCTAAATCCAAAATATGAAGTTACTGTTATTAATTACGAGAGTATACATAAGGTTCCAAAAAAAGGTTGGGACTTTGTTATACTTGATGAGGCACACACACTTGGAGCATTTCCAAAACCAAGTAAAAGAGCTAGACAGGTAAGAGATATCTTATCCTTAAACCGATCACTTGTTTGTTTGTTGTCTGGAACACCTACACCTGAGTCGTATAGTCAAATGTACCACCAGGTGTATGGTATTCCGGGTAATCCTTTTGAAAAGTATAAAAACTTTTACAGGTTCTGTGATGACCATGTAAACAAAGTTCAAAAAAGAATAAACGGTTTTATGGTTACAGACTACTCTAATGGAAGAGAAAGTATTAATAACAATATGAAACCTTTTATGGTGTCCTATACACAAAAACAAGCAGGGTTTGAGTCTGCTATTGAAGAGGAGATCTTGAAAGTTCCTTTACATTCAAATACCTATAACCTATGTAGACGTTTGAAAAAAGATTTGATTATTGAAATGAAAGAGGGAGAGGTTATACTAGCTGACACGGGTGTCAAGCTTATGTCGAAGCTTCATCAAATGTATAGCGGCACAGTTAAGTTTGAATCTGGAAACAGTATGATCATTGATACCAGTAAGGCTAGGTATATTAAATGGAAGTTTACTGGAAATAAGATAGGTATATTCTATAAGTTTAAAGCGGAGCTCGAAGCTTTGAAAAAAGTTTTTGGAGATGATCTTTGTACGGATTTAGAAACTTTTAATTCTACTGACAAGAATATTGCACTACAAATAGTTAGTGGCCGTGAAGGAATCAGTTTAAAAAACGCAGAGTTTATTGTGTTCTATAACATAGACTTTAGCGCAACCAGTTACTGGCAAGCTCGTGATAGAATGACTACTAAAGACAGAAAATACAATAAGGTATACTGGGTGTTTTCTGAAAAGGGTATTGAGACTAAGGTATATAAGTCAGTCATACAGAAAAAGGATTATACCCTTCAGCATTTTAAGAAAGATATAAAACCACACGTGGGGAGATTGTAATATAATTTGTATTTTTGTTAGGAATGAGGGAACAGCAGATACAAAAGAAACGTATTGACCAACTAGAGAAGGAGGGTTACTATGTTATAAAGCTCATTAAGACAAACAAGAATGGGATCCCTGATGTGTTAGCTATACCCCCAAATTCACCTGTAATTTTTTCTGAAATAAAAACAGAGAATGGTAAGGTATCAAAGATACAGGAGTATAGATTAAAAGAACTTGATGGTTATGGCTTTAAAACGGAAATTTATAGAGGATAATGTTGTATATCATCTTACATCTTCAACAGCAATAGAGCTGATGCGATACGATGAGGATACTCAAGACATATTATTTAAATGTTTTGCTTTAATTGATCATCCAGGAGAAAACAAATACGATTACTGGGCTATAAATATAGACAATGATTTATTTTTAGAAATAAGTATTTTGGGAAGAAGGAATAACAACCTTACAATATATAAGGTGTCTGAGATTGAAGATACTGATATATATTTAGATTATATAAATGTAAAAAAAGCAATAAAATGGGATACACACTTGATGACATTGACAAGATAGCTGACTTCAAAACTTGGAGTGTAAAAGAAAAGCTAGACGAACTTTTTAGAATCGACAGTTGGATGTACACAGACCTAGGTTCTGACTCTACAAAGAAAGAGAGAGAAGAAGTTAAGAAAAAGTCAAGAAGAATTTACAATGCAATTAAAAGATTTGATCCAGAAACAGGCAGACAATGCCTTGCATACATGGATCGTTAATAAAATTGTTAATAACGTGACTTTTAAATGTTATTTATATATAATAACTTTATATGAATGACATCAGAAGACCAAAAGATAGCGTTTATAAACATCACAACCGAACACCTTTACGACAAAGTTGATGATCTATATGAGGCACTTATGGATGATGAGCTTGATGAGGTACAAAATATAACTAGAGGTTTATTCGAGGTTATCAAAGATTTAAATCAAACATTTTCAAATAAAATTTAATATGTGGACTATGGACTACACTGAAGGAGTACATTATGATGTTATTTCTGGAACAGAATATGTAATCAAAAAACAAAACACAAGAAAGAGTATGCCTGTGTATACAGGTGTATTGAAATACTTTCCAGATGCTTTGAAAGAAGTTTCTAAAATAAGCAATGCTGGTAACTCACAACACCATCCAGACAAGCCGTTACACTGGGACAAATCTAAAAGCACAGACAATGAGGATGCTCTTGTTAGACATCTTATTGATCATTCAAAAAATCCTATTGATGATGATGGTATGCTCCATCTTGGAAAGGTAGCTTGGAGAGCTCTTGCTGCATTACAAATATATTTAGAAAAGAATTAGTTTTTCTTTTTGTATTTCTGGTTATATATAAATAAAGCTTTTTTAGAAAATTTTCTACCAGATGCTTTGAATACTTTTATTATTTCTTCTCTTTCTTCTTCATCAAAACTATCACCAAACTTGTTGAATATCAAAAGAGCTTGTACTTCTGGAGTTTCTTCGTAAACTATATCAAGAATAACAGGATCTGAATTCATGTTTCTTATGTATCCTAAATATTTTTTTGCATATTTTTTATAATCCCTAGGTTCAAAATTTTCTTTTATAAGGTTAATAAACTCCTCATTAGTAAAGGTCCCTTTCTCATCCTTATATTTTTTTCTAATTTCAGAGTATACCTTTTGCTCTTTTGAATAGACATCAGTTTCCATTCTAATCTCTTCTTCTTCTAACTTAGCTTCCTCTTTATATCTTATTAAGTTTTTATTAGTAAATCTTTTTGTTTTCTTTGATATTGATTGTGTTATTCTATTAAAAGTTTGGTTAATTTCTTTTGAAACATCCACGTCTTCCTTAGCAAAGACATCGTATCCGGAATATATTAATCCTATAATAGGGTTTGTTGTTTCAGAAGTGATTATTTTTTCTATAGCCGCTTTTGTTCTCTTTGGAGAAAGACCAGTTGCTTCACCTAAATCTTTGTAAATTTGATCCACTCTACTGTCGTATAATCCTTCAGCTGATGGTTTTATTTTTTTATTTCTTGGCCCCCTAAAAACTTCTTGATCATAGAACGTATCATAGTTGTAAATGTATGTAAGATATGCTGATAAACCTGGATTTCTTTGTAAAATAGCATCAGGTCTAGGATCTACAGGTGATAAATTTCTTAACGACTTGTTAATAGATTCATCACTAAGTTCATACTTTATATTTTTAGATTTTAGAGCTGCTTTAATTACAAGTTGTTCTGACAGTGCAGAAACAGCACCTAAAAACGGAAGCTTTTTAATTCTAATGTATTCGAACTCTCCGTCTTTATTTTTTTCTCCTGTAAATATTATATGATAGTTTGATTTTTCGTAGTCACTTACAGATTCTAAAATTTCTAAAACATCGTCCTCATCGTCCATTCCTTTAAACAACATAAGCATAGATGCTGCCGCAAATGAGCCAGCCATAGTTGCAGCCTGTATCATACTTATTGAAAACTTCTTAGGATTATTTACTGCATAATCAAATCCTTTTCTAAAACCTTGTGTTGCTGCATTTAGGTATGGTAAACCTCTATCTAAAGCTTTTACAGAGGTACCACCCTGACTAAAGTCAATTGTTTCTCTTGCTTCTCTAGAAGCTCCAAACATAATGTCTTCCATCTGCTCCTTGTTTGGCTCCTTTCCTGCATTGTCTTTTTTAAATTGTTCTATAAGATTTTGTTTTGATTTTTCGTATACAGCTACCCTAAAAGAAATCTCTGATGTTTCTCCTAAGTAAGATAAAAATCTACCAACACCTTGAGCAAGTTTCTTAGGCCCTTTAATTAAAATGTTTTTAGACTTATACTCATCAAGAGCTTTTATACCGTCTACAGAAAGATAGTCCATAGCTCCCCCATGTTCCATAAACTCTTTATATATTTTATTATAGTTAGCTGTACCCTTAACTTTAGATGTAAAAGTTTTTACAAAATCAAAAGCAAGTTCAGCACCACCCTTAAATTTATTTTGAGAATAAACATCTGATAGAAACAATATGTTAGCAAAATCAATAGCCGTGTTACCAACAATAAACAGTGGGTTACCAGAAGTTGCTAAGAACCTAAGAATGTTTACACCTGTTAGGTTAACTACTCCTTTTTCTAGCATCCCTGGTTTTGCTTTAATGTCTAACAACTGTTTTGCATAAACATTTTTTACAACAATATATTTTGCTTGTCCATCTTTTACAAACCTTACTTTTACAAATCCAGGAGGTGTCTTTACCTTGTCGTATTTATATGTTAGCTTACCTTCTTTAGATTTACTTATTACAGGATTATCTAATATAGCATCTTCAAATCCCTTTTTTTGTTCTGTTGTAGCTCCTTCAACTGCTTTATCAAAAGCATTAAGCATTCTGTTTTCAAACACTCTGGCCTCTATCATAGCAACGTTAGTAGTAAGAAGCCATTCTGAATCCATTATAATTTCATTAACGTTCTCATCACTTAAGTTTTTTATAGCGTCAGCGCTTAAACCTGTTACAATAGACATACGATCTATCTCACCCTTGTCATAGTCTTCAGGTATTAAATACTTAATTGTTTTTATTGGAGAGTATTCTGTATCTTTTAATTGATTATAAACATCTTCAGAAATAAGTTTTGCATCTCTCATTCTCTTCAAGCTTTCACCAAACACTTTAAAGTATTCATCTGATCTTTTTGACAGATCATTAAACTTCTCTTCACCTAACTCTTGTTTCTTTTGTTGAAGATCAAACTCTGCATTCTTTTCGTTATATCCTTGTATACCTTTATACTTTGGTTTCTTTTGTGCTGCCCTGTTTTTATTGATAGCAACGATACGTTTAGCATATATTATTTCATCTAAATTATTCTTATCTTCTTCAGAAAGTTTATCAAATATTTTTTTCTTTGCTTCTTTAACTCTAAGGTTTGCATTACCACCAGCTCCTGCCTTTGTTATAAGAAGGTTAGTAGCCTTTAAAGAGTTTTTATCGCCAATACCTTTTAATAAACCTTTAATTCTAGTCTGTCTGTCAAGTATTTTTTCTCTAACTTTTTGTTTATAGTATTTAAACGTTTTCTTTTTTTTCTTGTCTAATATGGCTTGGGTACTCTTTTTTCTTATGTATGTAACTGAAGGGCCTTTGGGTTTTGGAATCCTTTGTTCCTTCACAAACTTTCTTTCTGATTTTAAATCCCCTGGTATTCTTACAGGTTCTGCATCAGCTTTTCTTCTTCCTGCTTTATAAAAAACATTAGACATATCCCATTCAGGAGCCATATCTACAAGAGAATGGAAAAACTTAGGAACTCCTATATTCTTACCAAAAAGAACTACAGGGTATGACGTATGCGAAACGTTGTCGTCTATCTTTACAATATTAATACCAGCTTTTTTTGCTCTTTCTTTTTCAGCTTCGCTAACCTCAACACTAGAGTCTATACCTATTGAATTTAAATCTGGATCTAAATACTTAACCACATCGTGTGCCTTAGCGTTTTTTGTGTAAGGTTCTGCTGTTGCTTCGTTATATTCTTGAAGGGTTGGAAGTCCATAACTCAACCATTCTTTTATATGAGGTCTAGTAGATTTTGAAATTTTTAAATCAGGTTTAGATGGGATAATGTTTTTATTAAAAGTTCCTCTTTTTTCAAAAGTTACATTATTAATAAGATCATAAAACTGCTCTAATGAATTAAAATCATCCTTAGCGAATCCTAAAGAACTAGTAGAAGCTTTACCTTTTGATGTTTGTGAGTATGCGTCTACCGCATTCTTCAGCATTGTCAAAGCGTTTTCTTCTGTCATAACGCCATCTCTTATCGCTTGAGCAATAACTCCTTTGTTAACACCTGGATGATAAAAATCTCTTGCCGTTGTTTTATTACCTAAATGCCCTGACTCTTTATTTTGTAGAGCAATACCTAAAACAGATTTTTCTCCTGCAACTTTATTTCTAGACTTAATACCTTCTATAAGATTTAAACCTTTTGTTACCGTAGTAAACGCTCCTATTATCTTATTGTCTTTAATTATTTTTCTATAAGAATACCCTGGTCCTCCTTCTCCTTGTACCTGAATTTCTTTTCCACTAATTCTGTTTTTTAATTTATATATAGAAGAAGTATAGTTGTCATAATAAACAACCTCTAAAGGTTTTCCGGCTATATCTTTAGTATCTAATAAGTCAGCTACATCTATATCAACAGCAGATCTTTTAGAATCTGTTTGAACAACCTTACCATCTGTTTGAAGGTATGTGTTGTCGAACATTGTTCCGTTGTCTACAGACTTGATTATAGCTACATCATCCTCAGTGATAACCTCGCCTTTACCAACTCTTCCTGCAAGAGTATTAAGAACATCAATAATCTCAGTATCTGTAAAAGGTTTTAATCCTAACGCTTTAGCAAGCTTATCTAAGAATTTTTTAATTATATTTTGTGTATTAGGTTTTAGGTTTTTATATTCACCAGCCATAGTACCAAATAACTCTGACATCATTTCTTCATTTTGAACAACAACATCATAGTTAGCTTCTTTAACCGCTGTTTTTAATATCTTTACAAGCTTAGGATCTTGTGTGTTATCCATAGCCTTAATCATATCCTTAGATATTTTTTGAATTTTAGCGTCAGATTTTAATAAATTAAATAACACAGCATGGAACACCTCATGTCCAACAGTTTTTAAGTTGGCTTTAGTTAGGTTTATACTTATAGTATTTGTTGTAAGATTAAATAACCCGGCATTACTTCTACCTGTTGCTCTTTTATATTCGTTTTCATTGAAGTAGGTGTTGATAGTTACGTTAGGCATTAGCTTTCCTAAAGACTTTCTTGCTTTTTCTGCCTGTTCATCTATCTTAACTTTTTCTGTAAGAGAGTTTCTTTTCTCAACTTCTACTTGTTGTTTTTCAATTAAAGGATCCCCTACACCGCTTATCCCTGGATTAAGATCCATATTATCTATAATACCTTGAGCATCTTTTTTAGTGTCTGTGTCTACAACTATTGTCCCTGTCTTTTTGTTGGCGATCATCCATTTACCACCATCCTTGTCTGTACTTCCGTCTCTGTTGTCAATAATCTCAAAGTCTTTTTTCCATTCTTTTTTGGTTTCAGGTAACACATAAGTTTGTTCTACTTCCTGTTCAGGAGAGATCGGTTGTGTATCTTCAAGTTCTTTTTTTCTTCTGGCTACAGATTTTGGATTAGCAATGTTTTCAAATCCTTCTACAGTTTCTGTAACATTTATAGTTCCAGACTCAACTGTCTCAGTTGCTTCAATATACTCCTGATTAGTTAAGGTATTATCTTTAGATACACTGTCAGTAGTATAAATTTCTCCGTCTTCATTTTTATATCTAAAAGTTCTAGTCCCATCTTTAGATGTTGTAACATCAACTGTAAAATTTTCATCTGGTTGACCTTCTATACGTTCTTTTGTAAAGCTATATGATTCTTTTTTTACAGGGTCCTTGTCATTAATTGCAAGAGGATCTACTTTAGTTTCTGGTTTTACTTTAACTTCTTGCTCTTCAAAAGAATCTATTTTAGTTTTAATGTTATCTCTTATTTCTTTTATCTGATTATCTATTTTTTCATCAAACAAATTATCTTTAACTTTTCTGTTTTCAAGTTTAGATATTTCAGCTATGTCATCAAGAATCTCTAGTGCTAGTTCAGGATCTAAATCTGTAGGCAGTTTACCAATACCTTCTTTATAAGTATTAACTTCAGAAAGTAATTCGTTTTTTTCTTGTACCGTATACACACCTTTAGTAACCTGATCATCTAAAAGCTCTTTTAATTTATCTTCGTTTCTTGCAAGATAGTCAAGGCTTTTTATTCTGTCTATACCTTTAAGACCCATTATGTCTCTGGCTTTTCTATTTGCAGTATTAATTGCTGCACCAGCCCCAGGCATAAACATACCAGCTGTAAACGAAAGTATTGAAGTATTTATAAAACTGTCTACTGTTATAGTGTCTTCTGCAATTTTTTGTCCAGCCTCTTCGTTTATATTTCTATTAACAATAAGCGCCTCACCAGTTTGCTGAACATTTTCTTGTACTACTTCTTTTAAACCTTCTCCTTTTAAGTCAAGAACTTTTTTACCAGCCTTTTCAAAAACTTCCATAAACCCTTTTTTACCCATCTTCTTGTATCCCTCTATTGCAGATTTAATAGTCGTTGATTTAAGATTTCCAAAAATAGCTTCTGTAGCTTTTGTTTGTGGTGATATTGGTGCTGTGATAGCATATAACGCAGCCATCTGAACAGAACCATAAGATGCTAACTCTCTTGCTTCGTCTTCGTTTAACCCTGCATCTTTTGCTAGTTGATAGGTTTGGTTATACCCACTACTTGCTCCTAGTGTTGATTGAGCTAATATAGCTGAAGACATGCTCCTTGATAAAGGAACTTTATTTAAAATATCTTTTGCTTTATGAAGAGCTCCTATACTTCCTTTATAACCAGCTCCTGCAGCTAAAGCCTTCCCTGTTGCACCTGTAAGTGCTATCTGAACAGTCATGTCTCCTATAACGTTTGCCGATTGAAACACTGTACCTCTTGTACTAAAACTTCTTGATTCAATACCTTCGTTATAAGCTTTTTTTATTATATTTTTGCCTTCATCAGGATATAAAAATTGATCAACTTTTATTTTAATATCTACATCGTATATATTACCGTTTTCGTCTACTAAGTAGTTAGTCCCATCTACATTTACTTTTTTACCACTTATAGATACATAAGATAAATTATCTACACTGAGAAGTTTTTCTTGGTCCATCTGCATTCTAGTTGCTTCGGCCATATTCTTAAAGTAGTCAATACCTGTTTTACCTAACGTTCCGTAAAAAGATGCTGATAGTCCTTGTATTCTACTTTCAATTCCTTTCCATCCCTCGTTAACAACAGTACCCATAAACGTACCTGCACCGATTCCTCCATCCTTATAATCTCTATATAGTTTTATATTCTCAGCCTCAGTCTCTTTTAATTTTTTAGTGAGATAAGGCATCTCTTTCTCTATATAAGAAGTTAATAGCTTTGTATTTACATTACTTTTTGATGGTGTAAAGTTAAATTTGTCTTCTGTAAAGTCTGGGTCTACACCTGTTTCTTTTTGTTTTTCTAATTTTTGATAGTCTATATCTCTGTTTAATTGTTCGGCTACATAAAGATTTAATAATCTCATTTTTTCTAACTCATATCCAAGCTTAGGATCTTGAGCTGAACCGTATGTTTTTTTAAACAGACCTTCATTTTGTTTTTTTATAAAATCTTTTTTATATCCTTTTTCTTCTAAGAAACCATCAAAATCTTCTGGATCAATTTGAAGTAGTGCTAACTCAGCTTCTCCATAAACATCATCTACAAAACTATCGTTTGATGCTAGCTTTTTATATTTATAAGGTATATTTAACTTTTGTTGGTTTATAGCAAGGTCTATCTCTTCTTTAGTCTTTTGTCTTAACGAAGATATTTTATTTATAGATTCTTGTTTAGATCTTTCATCTAAAACATTTATAGAAGAAACCGTATCAGGATCTTTTAGTCCAGCGTTTATTAAATCTTGATCTGTAATTACACCACTGTTTATAGCAGCTTGAAGGTTTAAGTCTTGATCTAGTTTTTCTTTTGTTATATCTTTTCTTTCGAAGTAATCAGAGATACCTTTAATCTTTTCTGGAGATACCAATGAACCAGCGTCCGTTGATACAGGCTCCGTAACGTCCTTTTGAGAAGAAGAAACGACAGGTAAATCTTTTTTTTTTAATGTCTTTTCTTGAAAAACATTTAATGGAGATTTTTGACTGAACATTCCGTCCTTGTTTGATATCCATTTATGTATACTAGCGTTATAACTAGGATCGTTCTCCATCTTTTCTACAAACTTTTTAGGTGTAGCTCTAGAGGCAAAGTTAGAATCCTTGCTTGATATCCAGTTGTAAAGATTTAATAAATACTCGTTCATATGCTATTATGGTATTGGTGCGCCACCTTTAGCAGCTAATCCTGATAATTTTTGTGCTAATTGTGTTCCTGTAGTTTTTCCAACAACCCCTATCTGTTTATCGTCATATGTTATAACACTCATTTCTAGTTTAAATAAACTAGGATCTAGCCCTAAAGATCTTCCTAATCTAGTCAATTCAGCATTTATTTCTTGTGGATTAGGGTTGATAGTTATAGCTTGTCCAAACATATCAGTTCCTTGTTTTGGCAACATAACAGCATCAAGACCTTGTATTTGTTCAGGTGACAATGAAACCTTTCTTGAAAGCTCGTCATAAATTGTAGTGTCGTATACACTAGAGTTTACTCCTTGACTTGTGGATGCTTTTGATTGACTTCTATATGTTCCTGCAAACTTAGGATCAATTATTCCTGCAATTGAAACACCTACGTCTCTAGAAGGAACATTACTTCCGTCTGCATTTTTTAGTTGTATAGGGACAGCTGTGCCATCTTTCTTTATAACAGTAAGTTTATCTCCATCTGGAGAAAGTTGAACATCACTTGCAACATTTTGTAATAAAGCTTTTAAACCTGAGTATTGTCCTCTAAGAACAAAGTCATCTATAATTGTTGTATTAGACTTATCTGTTGCTTCTCCTGGAGTATCTTTAATAGGTCTTACATAATCCTTAGAGGCCTCTCTAGCAACATTAATTTCTATAGCATTTTTATACGCATCCTCTGCATACTTCTTTTGCTCATTTGTAAGCTGTGGTTCTAGTTTACCTGACTTAGGATTGAACTTCATTTCTACATCACCAACATCCACAGTAACATCTTCCATTATAAGTTCTCCTGTTGGCCCGTATCCAGATACTCTTTGATAGCTAACACTTCTTTTACTTGGTGTACCATCTGTGTTATATTCTATACCTAGATAGTCCATAAGAACAGAGGCCACCTTTTCATTAGAACTTAATGCGCTCTTTGTTGTGTTGTCTATCCAGGTTTTATAATTAGGATTATCTCTAGCATCCTTTATATCTGTAGTCGACGTTAAAAATGTTTTCCATTGTGCTGCGTTCTGGGCAACCTTAGCTGCTTCAGCGTTTACGTCTATAGTCTCAAACTCTTGGTGTTGTATGTTAGTAAGAGCCTTTACAGGAAGAGCTGTATTCATGTCTATCTCTCCATTCTTATCTACACTAACATAGTAACCAGCTCCAGTATTTGGATCGTAGTATATTTGTTTACCTTTTAAATCTAATTGATCTGACATAGCTTTTAGTACAGCTTCGTTTCCTTTGCCATCTAACTCACTAAGTCTTTTAAAGTTTTCGTTATAAGTTTTTAATGAATTGCTAAGTGTAGACCAAGTATCTCCAACACGTTGTTTAATAAGCTTAGAATCATTAACAGGTCTTAAGCCCGCTTTCATAAGCTTATGGTTTTCCATTAAAAAATTTCTAGCTTGTTGGGCTTGCTTCATTGCAAACTCGTTAGCTGTTGGGTCTACTCCCTGCTCGTATTCGTTAATTTTTTGTAATTGTTCTTGATAACTTTCTTCAAGCTCAAACTTTCTTTTCTCTCTATCAGCCTTCTCTTTTAATAGATTATCAGAAATGGTTTTAGTTAAACCACTCCAATCAATCATAGACTTATCTAGATCTCTTTCTTTATATTTATAGTACGTTGCCATATTTTATAATCCAGCTAATTTGAGAATTTCTGACTGACTATAATTACCATCCTCCAACATTCTTCTTCTAGCTTCTCTAACACTTAATCCTGCATATTCTCCTTGTTTTTGAAGTTCAGCTGCAGCTTTTAGTTCATTTTGTCTAGACTGATATAAGTCACTATCTCCATATAGTGTCTGTACTGCAGATCCTAATCCTGCAATACCGCCTTTTAAACCTAAAACAAACTGCTCTTCTCTTTGTGCCGCTTCAGATTGTGCTCCTGCAGCTTCTTCTAAATCTAAAGTTGCTAGAGTTTGATCTATTCGAGACTGTTCTTTAGCTATAGCTTCTTCTCTTTCAGTTATAGCCTGCTCCATTTGTCTTCTAGTTCTTTCTGTAGCAATATCTCCTGCCATTTGTAGTTTACCTACACCTGCAGCTAAAGATCTTGCATCAGCCTCTCTAAGACCTTGCAAAGATTGCATCTGCTGTGCAGTGGTTTCTCTCATCGCAGCTTCGTATGCATCTAACGGTAACTGAACACCTTCTAATCTATTTACAGCTAACTTACTTTTAGCTTGTTCTAACGCTACTTTTGCAGCTCTTTCTGCATCACGTTGTTTTTTCTTAGCATCAATTGCTTGTGCAATCTGAAAACCAGCTCCTAAAACTTGTAGTCCAGCTCCTATAGGACCTAACGCTCCCATCAATCCAGCTCCTGCCCCTGAAGCTGCAGCTCCTGCCCCTGCACCAGCAGCAGACCCTAAAGAACCTAAAGAACCTAATCCTGCCATAGTATTTATTTTTTATATAGTTATTGCAAAGATAGTGAATTTTAAGGAAAGCTCTTAAATAGTTTTGAGCCCACACTATACAGTTCTGTAAATGTAGTAGAATCGTTTTCTAAGACATATTGCAGGTAGTATCC